>OLNY01001754.1_pt1 | contig 16401 bp, 14 predicted proteins | sample 1671981 | NCBI WGS metagenome assembly OLNY01 (sample SAMEA3136632, study PRJEB25190) | human gut metagenome | biome: human gut; feature: human-associated habitat; material: faeces | place: Austria | collected 2013
TAATCTTTTGAAAAATATTCTTCATTTAAATATGATAACTCAAACAATTCATCAAGTATATATGATAATTTTATAATATAATAAATACCAATAAAGTTCAAACTTAAATCATTAGTATAAATTAAATTTGATTTATATCAATACATTTTATATAATTAACTTATTATACCTTGGAGGGAATCTTATGGAAGTTAATATAAAATTAGATAACCTAAGAAAAAGGCTATTAGAATTAGAAAATGTAGCAATAGCTTATTCAGGAGGTGTAGATAGTAACTTTTTACTTAAGGTAGCAAAAGATACTTTAAAAGATAAAGTTATTGCAGTAACCCTTCATGCTATGATGCACTCAGATAGAGAAATAGAGGAATCTAAAAATTATGCCAAGGAATTTGGTGTTAATCATATAGTTGTTAATGTTGATAATTTTAAAGATGAAAAGTTTATAGAAAATAATAGTGATAGATGCTATCACTGTAAAAAAGAAGTATTTAAAGTCGTAAAAGAGATTGCAGCTAAACATAATATAAAGTATGTATTAGATGGGACTAATTTAGATGATTTAAGTGATTTTAGGCCAGGTCTTAAAGCACTTGAAGAACTAAATATAATAAGTCCTCTTAAAGAGTGTGGATTAACAAAAGATGATATAAGACAACTTTCAAAAGATATGGAACTTAATACTCATAATAAGCCTGCTTTTGCATGTCTTGCAACTAGAATACCATATGGTACAAAAATAACTAAAGAATTGCTTAAAAAAATAGAAAAAAGTGAAGAATACTTAATAAGTGTAAGATTTAAACAATTTAGAGTAAGAGCACACAATGATATTGCAAGAATAGAAGTTGGTAAGGATGAAATACATAAATTTTTCAATGAAGATTTATTAAATAAAACTAATAAAAAACTAAAAGAAATAGGATTTAAATATGTTACCCTAGATATGGCAGGATATGAAATGGGAAGCATGAATAAGTAGTACATTTAGGAGGATGACATGAAGAAAAGTTATACATTAATATCGCCTTGCTTTTTTGGTATGGAAAAAATGCTAGCAAGAGAGATAAAGGATTTAGGATTTGAAATAATAAAAACAGAAGATGGAAGAATTACATATAAAACTGGTGAAGATGGAATAGCTAAAGCTAACATATGGTTAAGATGTGCAGAAAGAGTTCATCTTAAGGTAGCAGAATTTGAAGCAAAAACATTTGATGAATTATTTGAAAATACTAAAAGAATAAATTGGTCAAGATATATTCCATATGGAGCACAATTTCCAGTTTCAAAAGCATCATCTATAAAATCAAAACTATATTCTACAACAGATATACAGGCTATAGTAAAAAAAGCTATAGTAGATAGCCTTAAGAAAAGTTACATGGAAAGTGGAATGTTAAAGGAAGACAAAGAAAAGTATCCAATATATGTATTCTTACATAAGGATAAAGTTACTATATCAATAGATACAACTGGAGATGCACTTCATAAAAGAGGATATAGAGAAAAAGCAAATAAAGCACCAATAAGAGAAACATTAGCTGCAGGGATAATGAGTTTAGTACCATGGAAACCAGGAAGAATATTAGTAGATCCAATGTGTGGATCTGGAACTATGCTTATAGAAGCTGCCATGATGGGTATAAATATGGCACCTGGTCTTAATCGTGAGTTTATATCAGAAAAATGGAGAACATTAGATAAAAAAATCTGGTGGGATACTAGAAAAGATGCTTTTGATAAAATAGATAACGATGTGGAATTTAAAATATATGGATATGATATAGATGAAGAAGCATTAGAAATTGCAAAAGAAAATGCTGAAATAGCAGGAGTAGATGAATATATAGAGTTTAAATTAGCAAATGCTATAGATTTTACAAGTGACGAAGAATATGGATTTATAGTTACAAATCCTCCATATGGAGAAAGATTAGAAGATAAAGAAAGTGTACAAAGTTTATATAAACACTTAGGATATACATTTAGAAAATTAAAGAATTGGTCATACTATTTAATAACTTCATATGAGGACTTTGAAAAAGAATTTGGGCAAGAAGCAGATAAAAGAAGAAAGCTATACAATGGAATGCTTAAAACTAACTTGTATCAATATATAGGACCACGACCACCTAAAAAATAATTAATAATTTCCCCCTTAAGATAATATATATAACATAAAGAGTATTTTAAGGGGGTGTAATTATGTTAAGACTAAGTAGTAGAAGTCGTAATAGAAATGTAAAAAATAAGCACTCAAAAAAAATAGAAAAAAATACACAAGAAAAATCAAAATATGAAGAAGATTACAATGAGATAATATTAAATGATTTAGTTCCAGAGGAAAATAAAAAAGAGTTTGGGTTAGATAATGAATCTAATCAAAAAAAACAAGGTGGGCTTAAATTAAATTTTGCTTTAGGTGGTAAAAAGAGACCTAATAAAAAGCAACATCATAATCCGCATCATCAAAACCAAGATCAAGAAACTTCAGATGTAGTAGAAGATGTTCAGACTAACAAACAGCAATCACAAGAAGATATGGCAGAAACTAATAAAACTAAAAAGTCACCTAGACCTAAAAAAAGACCTAACAATAAAAATTCATCAAATAATAATCAAGAAACTCAAAGTAATGAAAACTTAAAAAATAATAAAATTGAACATAATAAAGAACAACATGGACATAATAAATCCAGCCAAAGTGAAGAAAGTCAAGGTAAACCTGGTTATGGAAAACAAGCTCATCATAAAAATGTATTAGGGAAAAGTAGTAAAAAAGCTCATGGTAAATTGAAAAAGTCACAAAATGATGATAAAGAATCTACAAACTCTCCACAAGAAAAAAATAAAAGTTCAAATCAAAAGGTAATAAATCCTAAAAAACATAAAGACAAAAAACACATTTAAAAAAGTAAAAAATATTATTGAAAGTAATTGTGATAGAAGATATGTTATTCCATCAGCACCTGGAAAAAGATTCTCTAAGGATTTTAAGGTTACTGATTTGCTTTATCTCTGTCATGCACATGTAAATTCTAGCATTCCGTTAGATGATGTGTTTAAATTAATATGTGAAAGATATCATTCTATTGTTAATGAATTAGATTTAAGCTTAGATTTAGACTATTACTTAAATATTATAAAGAATGATATAGAAAATGGGGCTTCTGCAGACTATACTGCAAGTAGAGGAGAATATCTAAATGGAATAATCCTTGCTAATTATTTAGGTATTGACTTTGTTGATGCAAAAGATGTTATTAAATTTAATAAATATGGTACTTTAAACCTTGAAGAAACCTATAAACTTCTTCAAGACAAGCTATCTAATCATGAAAGAGCAGTTATTCCTGGATTCTATGGCTCTGATGAAAATGGTGAAATAGTTACATTCTCAAGAGGTGGCTCTGATGTAACTGGTGCATTAGTTGCCGCTAGCATAAATGCATGCCTTTATGAAAACTGGACAGATGTTTCTGGATTCTTAATGGCAGATCCTAGAATAGTTGATAACCCTAAAAAAATTAAAACTATAACCTATGGAGAACTTAGAGAATTATCTTATATGGGTGCTTCTGTTTTACATGAAGAGGCTGTATTTCCAGTAAGAAGTTCTGGTATTCCTATTAATATAAGAAATACTAATGAACCTGAAAATGAAGGTACTTTAATTGTAAGCAACAAAACAAAACATGATAATACTATAACTGGTGTTGCTGGTAAACAAAACTTTACTGTTTTATCTATTGAAAAATCTATGATGAATTCAGAGCTTGGATTCTGTAGAAAAGTACTTACTATATTAGAACAAAATGGTGTTTCTTTTGAAAATATGCCATCAGGAATAGATAGCGTTAGTGTTGTAATATCTGATTCAAATCTAAAAAATAAAACAGATATTATAGTTGAAGAAATTAAAAGAGCTTGTAATCCTGACTCTATAGTTGTATACCCTAATATGGCCTTAATTGCAACTGTTGGTACAGGAATGGCTTATTCTAAAGGGGTTGCTGCTAAGATATTTACAGCCCTTTCTGAAGCTGATATTAATATTAGAATGATAGACCAAGGCTCAAGTGAAATAAATGTATTAGTCGGAATAGAAAATGATGATTTTGAAAAAGGAATAAATGCTATTTATAAAGCCTTTAACTAACTTTAAGTTGTACTTTAATCATTATCATAGTTATAAATAAATTGAAAACTTATTTAATTGTAAATGGGTAATGGATAATTGTCCATTATCCATTTTTAATTTTCCATTGATTTATTCCCAACTTTTCCATACTTCTGGAGCATTTCCAACTGTAGCTTCTTTTCCATTTCTAACTATTGGAGTCACATATAAAGATGGATTTTTTAATAGCATGTCTTCTCTAGTTTCAGCACCTCTTATTTTATCCATATTTAATTTCTTATAATCTTTAGAATTTTTATTAATTAAATCTTCAAGACCTATAGCTTTTTTAACACTTTGTAATTCACCTTTGCTAAGTGCTTTTTCTTTTAAATCTATAAATTGATATGAAATTTTTCTTTCCTTAAAAAATCTTTCTGCCTTTTTTGTGTCATTACATTTTTTAGTGCCAAATATTTGTATGTTCATTTGTTAATCTCCCTTTTAATTTACTATTTTTATTATATATTCCCATATTATTTATTTCAACTACTCTTCATTAACACCATTATTTGTTATCTATAATATTACTTTGATAAAATAGAGATACATATTGATTTATTCTCTTATAAATAACATGTACCTCTTTTATTTTACTTTTCTATATTTATATTTACATCACCAGATATGGTATAAGTTACTGGACAAACTTTTACAATAGTAATAACAATGCCATTATTAATACCATAACCACTTTCTGGGATATCTGGAATATCTGGATTATATTCTTCATCTGATAATTTGAAAATATTTTCTTTATATGCTTTCCACATACAATCATTCTTAAATTTATCTATCATAGTTTCTGGTACATATATTTTTATATTATCTGCAACTTGATAAAAGGCATACCTACCTAAATTAGGTAAAGTTAAACTTCTTAAATATACTTCTTCTAGTTTTGTACAATAAGAAAATGCACGTATTCCAATAACTTGTATCTTGCTTTCTTTTTCAAAATAAACCTTACTTAAACTACTACATCCTGCAAATGCACCTATATCTTTTTTATAATCCAAACTATCTATACTAACTACTGATGATGGAATTGTAACTGAAGTAATTGTTTTACAACTTTGAAATCCATTATACTTAATATTAGTTACTGGTAAATTCTTATACTTACTTGGAATAACCAAAACTGAATGTAGTTTTAACCTATCCTTAGCTGAAATTGTATAACTCTTACCATCCTTATTTAATTCAAATATGAAATATGAATTATCACTACTATTACTTTGTTTACCATTTTCTCCTACATATATATTCAGTGTTTTTCCCTTCGCTTGTTTCTCCATTACTCTTATTTAAACTATCTGATATTATTTTATTAATATCACTCCAAAAATCACTATCTAATTTCATCTCTTGTATCTCCTCTTTTAATATTTTACATTTGTTATTTTTTAATATATTACAGTATATTTACGATTTAGATAAAATGTTATCAAATAATTAAAATAGTGAGTAATAACGGAAAATACTTATAAATTTATCTTATATAAAATTTAATAAACAAAAGAGCTTCATGCACAACTTATAAAAGTCATACATGAAGCTCTATTTTTAAAACTTCTTAGTTATAATTAACTTAGATGTTATATTATTTTGCGTGCTCTTCTACAGCAACAGCAACAGCAACTGTCATACCAACCATTGGGTTGTTACCAGCACCGATTAATCCCATCATCTCAACGTGAGCAGGAACTGATGAAGAACCAGCGAATTGAGCGTCTGAGTGCATTCTTCCCATAGTATCTGTCATACCGTAAGAAGCTGGACCTGCAGCCATGTTATCTGGGTGAAGAGTTCTACCAGTACCACCACCTGATGCAACTGAGAAGTACTTCTTACCTAATTCGATACATTCCTTCTTGTATGTTCCAGCAACTGGGTGTTGGAATCTTGTTGGGTTAGTTGAGTTACCAGTGATTGATACGTCAACACCTTCGTGATGCATTATAGCAACACCTTCTCTAACGTCGTTTGAACCGTAGCAGTTAACCTTAGCTCTTGGTCCGTTAGAGTAAGCTTTTGAATTAACAACTTCTAACTTACCAGTGAAGAAGTCGAATTTAGTTTCAACGTAAGTGAATCCATTGATTCTTGAAATTATCTTAGCAGCATCTTTTCCAAGACCGTTTAAGATAACTCTTAATGGTTCTTTTCTTACTTTGTTAGCTTTTTCAGCTATTTTGATAGCACCTTCAGCAGCAGCGAAAGATTCGTGACCTGCTAAGAATGCGAAACATTTAGTTTCTTCTCTTAAAAGCATAGCTCCTAAGTTACCGTGTCCTAAACCAACTTTTCTGTCATCAGCAACAGAACCTGGGATACAGAAAGCTTGTAACCCTTCTCCGATAGCTTCAGCAGCATCAGCAGCCTTTGTGCAACCTTTCTTTATAGCGATTGCAGCTCCTAAAACGTAAGCCCAAGCAGCATTTTCGAATGCGATTGGTTGAGTTTCTTTAACAATTGTATATGGATCTATTCCGTATGCATCACATACAGCTTTAGCATCTTCTAATGTCTTCATTCCGTATTTTTCTAATACTGGAGTGATTTGTCCTATTCTTCTTTCATAACTTTCAAATAATGCCATGATTAAATTCCTCCTTACAAATTATTCGTGTCTTGGATCGATTAATTTAACAGCGTCAGCAACTCTTCCGTATTGACCTGCAGCTTTTTCTAATGCTTCATTAGCATCCATTCCCTTACCGATCATTTCCATCATTTTTCCTAGGTGAACGAACTTATAACCGATGATTTCATTATCTTCATCTAAAGCGATTTTAGTAATGTATCCTTCAGCCATTTCTAAGTATCTAGGTCCTTTATCAAGAGTTCCGTAAGTAGTACCAACTTGAGATCTTAATCCCTTACCTAAATCTTCTAAACCAGCTCCGATTGGTAATCCACCTTCAGAGAAAGCAGTTTGAGATCTTCCGTATACGATTTGTAAGAATAATTCTCTCATTGCTGTATTTATAGCATCACAAACTAAGTCTGTGTTTAAAGCTTCTAATATAGTTCTTCCTGGTAATATTTCTGAAGCCATAGCAGCTGAGTGAGTCATTCCTGAACATCCAACTGTTTCAACTAATGCTTCTTGGATAACTCCACCTTTAACGTTTAAAGTTAATTTACAAGCTCCTTGTTGAGGTGCACACCAACCTATTCCGTGAGTTAACCCTGAAATATCTGATATTTGTGTAGCTTGTACCCATTTTCCTTCAACTGGAATTGGAGCACATGCATGATTAGCGCCTTTAGCAACAACGCACATTTCTTCAACTTCTTTTGAATACATCATTATATTTATTCCTCCCTAATTAATATTAGTTATAGCTTATCCTAAATACTATGTAATAAATAGGCTGTACTTAACTGGGTCAAGATTTACCCCGCTGGGGATAAATCCATCCTACCTTTATATAATAACAGATGAATCAATCTCTAACAATAAGAAAATGATATTTTTTTATCATATTGCTAAAATTTCTTATAGTTTTTTCAAAATATTGCCTAAAGTAAACATTTAAAAAACGAAATTGATAATTATTATCAATTAGCTTGCCATTTATTTATATAATTTGCTATAATTAAACAAAATATTGATAATGATTTTCAGTTAATATCTGATTTCACTTATCTTTAATATCTGTTTTATATATTAAAGGAGGATTTTAAAATGAAAAATGTTGTAGAAATAATTAATATTGTTGCAAGACAAATTCTTGATTCAAGATGCTTCCCTACTGTAGAAGTTGAAGTTATCCTTGAAGACGGAACTATTGGAAGAGCTGCTGTACCATCAGGTGCTTCAACTGGTATATACGAAGCTGTTGAATTAAGAGATAATAATAAAGATTACTTTATGGGTAAAGGCGTTCAAACTGCTGTAAGAAATGTAAATGAAGTAATTGCTAAGGAATTAGTAGGATATAATGTCTTTGATCAAACTGCTATAGATAAAAAATTAATTGAATTAGATGGAACACATAATAAAGGTACTTTAGGTGCTAATGCTATTTTAGGAGTTTCTTTAGCTGTAGCTCAAGCTGCTTCTAATTTCTTAGGACTTCCTTTATATCAATATGTTGGTGGTGTAAATGCAAAAGTTTTACCTGTTCCAATGATGAACATAATTAATGGTGGTTCTCATGCTGATAACTCTGTTGATTTACAAGAATTCATGGTTATGCCTGTAGGATTTGATTCATTTGATAAGGCTATCCAAGCTTGTGCTGAAGTATATCATTCATTAAAGAAAACTTTAAATGAAAAGAACTACTCAACTGGTGTTGGTGATGAAGGTGGATTTGCTCCAAACTTAAAATCAAATGAAGAGGCTATAGAAGTTATATTAGAAGCTATAACTAAAGCTGGATATGAACCTGGAAAAGAAATGTTCATAGCAATAGATGCTGCATCTTCTGAATACTATAAAGATGGAAAATATGTTTTAGAACATGAAGGAAAAACTTTAACAGCATCAGAAATGGTTGACTTCTTAGAAGAATGGGTTAACAAATATCCTATTATCTCTATTGAAGATGGTATGGCTGAAGAAGACTGGGAAGGATGGAAGCTATTAACTGAAAGACTTGGCAGTAAAGTTCAATTAGTTGGTGATGACTTATTTGTAACTAACACTTCAAGATTATCAGAAGGTATTCAAAGAGGTGTTGGTAACTCAATATTAATTAAGTTAAACCAAATTGGTACTTTAACTGAAACTTTAAATGCTATCGAAATGGCTAATAGAGCTGGATATACTGCTGTTATTTCTCATAGATCAGGTGAAACAGAAGATACTACTATAGCAGATTTAGTTGTTGCTGTTAACGCTGGTCAAATTAAAACTGGTGCACCTGCAAGATCAGAAAGAGTTGCTAAATATAATCAACTTATAAGAATATCTGAAGAATTAGGTGAAGTTGCTGAATATAGAGGAAGACAAGCTTTCTTTAATATTAAATAATTATATTAATAAAATAAATATTCTTTAAAAATCCAACTATCAAAACTACCTTTTTTATAAATCTATGTAATTAGGATGATACACATTCATATTGATAAGTGTCATCCTTTTACTCTTTGTTTATTCATTCTTATCCTAACGCTACATCTAAGATCATCATTGTTATAAATCCTAATATTAAACCAATTGTTGTTAAAGCCTTATTTTCAATTGAGGCCTCTGGCAATAACTCTGAACCAACAACTGAAACCATAGCTCCTGCTGAAAATGCTAAGAAAAATGGGAGCATACTTCTAACGCTTATAGCTGCTATTGCTCCTAAAACTCCTGCTATCGGTTCAACAATACCTGATGCCTGTCCGTAAAAAAAGCTTTTTCCCCTCGAGATCCCTTCTCTTCTTAATGGTAAAGAAACCGCAGCTCCCTCTGGGAAATTTTGAAGCCCAATTCCTAAAGCTAAACTTATAGCTGCCCCTATTGACGCTGATGGTATTCCCGCTGCTACACCTCCAAAGGCAACTCCTACAGCTAATCCTTCTGGTATATTATGAAGGGTTACCGCAACAACTAGCAATATACTCTTTTTATACCTTTGTACTACAGAATCTTTTGCAATCTCATCATTTTCTGTAATTACACCATAAGAATATTTATCCATCATTTTATCAGCTAATATAATAAATATTCCACCTGCAAAAAATCCTAAAGCTGGCAATATTATTTGACTATATCCTAATTCCGAGCATAACTCTATAGCAGGATTCAATAAGGACCAAAAACTAGCTGCTACCATAACTCCAGCTCCAAATCCAAGCATACAATTTAAAACTCTTCTATCAACTGTTTTAAAGAAAAATACTAAACATGCACCTAGTGCTGTTATTGCCCATGTAAATATTGTGGCAACTAGTCCTTGCATTACTGGACTTAAACTCATAAACCACTCCATACCTTTGTTTTCCTTTCTATATGCATAGTTCTATCGTTATATATAAACAATATATGATAAAAAGCTACATCCTGTTCTTAATAATTTTATATAGTGACATATTCCAAACATTCTTAATACATAATTTTCAAATTTAAGTTTCCACTTTTTACAATTAAATTTTATTGACATAATCTCTTCTACATGTTACCATTATTAATATATTAAATATGTCGGCATGGCGGAACTGGCAGACGCACATGACTCAAAATCATGCGGTTTTACCGTGTGGGTTCGATTCCCACTGCCGGCACCATTTATATATCTAACAAGTTAAAAGCCTTGATATTACTCGTTTCCGTAATATCAAGGCTTTTGATTTTTATAAATTTATTACTCTTATTTAACTTGCCTTTTCGTAATTAATTGCAACTTCCCCTTCTCCAATAATACAAATTGTATAGTCTTTATCAAGATCTTTTAATTTTACTTCTTCATTTAAAATCAATTTTATATATAGAACTACATTTTGATTTGGTTCTATAACAAGAAAAGTTGTTTGTTCCCCTTTTATCAATCTTACATTCGCATTGAACACTCCACTTTCTTCAAATTTATATATCCCTTGTGTATATACATTAGAATTTGGAGTTACATAAGCTTTAGTATTAATAGGAGTTATTAAAATAAACATTATAATTGTTAATGCTACGAATCTCAATTTCACTTTATCACCTCATATATTATGGTAAACAAAAATAATTTAAATTATTCTTATATAAATACATCCTACTGATAATTATAAAATAAAAACTATATAATCCTTGCTTTATAATTTATCTTTTATCAATTAATCTCCTGCATAAAAATAACTTCATTTTTATTATTAATAGATTCTATAAAATCATTATGACAAACTTCCCTTGGTATCTTAAGTCCTAATAAAATTCCAATTAAATCATTAGATGACACATTATTATTACTTATCTCTATATCACTTATTCTTACATTTTTGCTCTGTATATCTACTAATAATTTAGATGCAGCACTAGTTGAATCAACTAAAATATATAAGGTTATATTCCTAGATTTATTATTAATTCTTTTATCAATCTTTGCAAGAGCTACAGTAACTCCAGAAATGAATATACATCCTATAATAGCTCCCGAATAAAACCCTGCACCTATAGCTAGTCCCATGCAAGCTGATGCCCAAAGGCCTGCCGCTGTAGTTAAGCCCCTAACTTTATTCTTACCTGTAACTATAATAGTTCCTGCACCTAAAAACCCAATACCACTTATGACTTGAGCTCCAAGTCTAGTTGGATCACTAGATGTACTATATTCTTTACACACGTAAATATTTGTTATCATTGCAAGAGTTGCTCCAATAGATACAAGTATATGAGTTCTAAGTCCAGCAGGTCTTCTCTCTCTTTCTCTACCATATCCAATTATTCCACCAAAAATAACTGCCATAGTAAGCCTTAAAAAAATTGAAATAAAATTTAGTTCTTCTAAGTATGTAACTATATTATTTATCCCATAAAAAACACCCCCACTTTATAATATTACCTTTAAATCATCTATATTAATAAAAGGACCTCTAATTTATTTAGAAGTCCTTTATTAATAACATTTTCTATAAATTAACCTGAAGTTTAATATATATTAAACTCAATTATTTATATCTTTAATTATTCTTATTCTTTTTTCTACTTAAACCTAATCCACCAAGTAAAGCAACAACACCACTGATTACTGCAGCTACAGCACCTGCTGATCCTGTTTTTGGCAAACTACCTGTTGTTGTACCACTTGTGCCTCCATTATTATTTGAGTCTGAGCTTGAACCTGAACCTGTGCTTGAATCCTCATTAGAGTTTGATTCTGAAGATGCAACTAAAGAATTCTTAGCATTTTTCAAGTTTGATAAAGCTTTATTTACATCTGCTTCAGTAGCTTCTTTATTTGCTAATACTTTATTAGCATCATCTAAAGCCCTTCTTACTCCATTTGCACTTTTAACTGTATATTTACTTAAATCAATACTTTCAACTTCCTTAATTAAATCTTCAAGTAAAGACTTATCTGGAGTTAATCTTAATCCTAAGTAGGCTCTTAATAATGTGCTATATGCAGAATCTACTTCTTCTTGAGTAGCACTTTCACTTGTTAATATAGAATTTGCAGCTTCAAGTGAATTTGCAAATTCAACCCATGTTGATGGAATATATTTTGAAGAATCTGTGTCTTTTACTTTATCTACTAAACCTTGAAGTACAGATTTATCAACTTTCTTTGCTTCTTCTAACTCTTTAATAGCTTCTTGTAATTTACTAACTGTTTCATTTACTTCCTCTTGCATTGCATTTTCATCTGCAAATACTTTATTTGCATCTTGAAGTACAGCTTCTAATCTTGCCCAACTTTCTTCAGTATAATCCTCTTTAGTTAATGCATTAGCTGAATTAATTAGATTTTCTAATTCTGATTTATCACCTTGCTTAAATTCAAGCATATGAATTGCTTCAACTAATTTATTAAAGATAGTATCTACTTCAGCTTGTGTTGCTAACTCATTGTTATATATTTCTATAGCATCTTCTAAAGCTTTGTTAAATTCTTCAACTACAGCTGGTACAACTTCATCAAGAGCTCCACCCTCTTTAAGCTCATTTGCATAATCTATACTAATCTTTAAGGCTACTTTATTTACATTTTCAGGCTTTTCAACCTTTTCCTCTAATCTATTAATTGCAGTTTCTACTGCTACCTTAGCTACCTCTACTTGATCTTGTGTTGCTACTTCATTAGCAAAAGTCTCTTCTGCCAATGCTACAGCTTCTTTTAATGCATTTATTGATTCTTCAGTATACTTATCTGATTCATTTTCTATTATATTTTTAGCATTTTCTATAACAGTTGCTAACTCTGATTTATCTATACTTACCTTAGTTATCTTTATGCTATCAATATTAACTGTTGATGCATCATCATTAAAGAATTTTATTTTATCTAATCCCTTATTTAAATTAACTCTAATTGTTTTTGTTGCAAAATTAGAGCCTGTATTTTCACATTCTATTTCTCCTAATATTGAGTCATCATTATTTTTATAATGTAAAATATCATTTGCTCCTGATAAATATCTTATTTCCATATCATAAGTTGATGCTTCTTCAGAACTTACCCACATATTTAACCATGCATTTCCTCTACTTGTATTACCTAACCAACCTACAACTTTACCATCACTAGCTCCATTTTTATTTTCTATTTCTCCACCAATACCATCTAACTGTAAACTTTCTGCCTCTATAGTTACTTCTTCATTTGATAATATAATAGGATTATTTTGTCCATGAGGTGCTTCTCCTAACTCTTTTGCCATAACTTCAAAACAGTCTATATTAGGAGATGCTTGTGAGTCAGCAGTAAATATTAATTCTCCTGCACCAGCTTTTGTTATTTCTATATCAAAGCTAGTTTCAATAAACGGAATTGGTTCTTGAGCTCCAGTTCCTTCAACTGATTTACTTCCTTCAATAACGTTAGTTCCACTCCAATTCATTTTATTTAAATTTCCTTCACTACGTCCTGATTGATATTTCATTTTAAATGTATATACTCCAGGAGCTACAGCGTTAAATGGAACCTTTATCTTATTTCCTTCTTCAAACCAACCAATCTTTTTACCATTGCTAGCATTAGCATCTTCTGATATTCTAACATACTTATTTCCTTCTATAGGATCAAGAGTAAACAACTCTGCTTCTAATAACTTTTCTTCACCTAAAGTACCTGGAAGAAGAAATGGATTTTGTTCAGTATAAGGTTGATCTATATCATTATCTATAATAGTTACTTCAGATTTCTTATTAAATCCAATTATGGCACCACTAGTTGGAGTATCTATATTACAGAAGAATCTTACATCTCCAGCTTTTTCAGTATTATCTACTGTTGAAACAGAAACTGTTGCTATTTCTTGTCCATCTGTAAATTCTACTATTTCATTTATATCATTATAATGTCTACCATGAACAGCGCTATCTGGAGAAGTTGAGAAGTGTACTGTTGCTGGTCCTTTAGTTCCACCCACTCTCTTTATAGTTATCTCTTTAGTATCACCTTCATTAACTGTATAGTTATTTTCTTCTATTTCAAACATACCTGCTCCATTATTATTTAAATAATAAGCACCATCTAAACCTATTGCATTTCCTCTTGATGAAGAATTTCTTTCACCCTTTACAACAACTTTAACTGTATGCTCTCCATACTCTAAATCATCAGTTGAATATATTATTTGAGATACTGATCTGCTTGGCTTATAGGTATCTACTTCTGTAACTTTTTCATTATCTATCCAAACTTCCATTATTCCATGACTTGGATCAAGAGTTCCAACAATCCACGCCTTAGTTCCTGTAAATGTAAAGCTTGCATTAGTCCCTGTATTAGATGACCACATACCTGTATTTCCAATTCCAATATCTTCTTGAGTCCATCTATCCTTATTAGCAAAGTCAACATTATCTATAAATTCGGTACCTGCTGGTGCTAATGCTTCTATTTCAAAAGCCTCATCAGCTTTATAAACCTCAACATTTTCTATTAATGGAACTGCTAAAGAATCTTCTATATTAATTCTAATCTTAGATGCAGATACTGGTGAATTTCTAACTAATCTTTTAGCCCCTATAGTCTTTCCATTACCAAAGTTTTTCCAACTACCATTTGTAAATACTTCAACTGAGAACTCTGATACTCTTTGTCCTAACTTTATATATTCTTCAATTGATATAACATCAAAAGTCTTTTCTTCACCTAAATCAATTGTTATACTTCCTGTGGTTTGTCCATCATCCATTGTCCAATAACTATCATGATCATCATCTAACACCTTACTTGCACTAAAGTTCATACTATTCCCTCTAACTGAAGATGCTTCAGCTGTTGTTGTATTTGGCGTAGCTAAATTTTCATCAAAAGTATTATTAATTGCAGTTGAAAACTCTTTAATTCTTGCAATATCTTCTGTTGTAAAATGTCCATTTCTATCTGGTGCTACGTTTAATAATAATGGCTGTCCTCTACCAACTGACTTAAAGTATATTTCTGTTAATTGTTCCATAGTCTTTGGACCATTTCCTTGATGCCAAAACCACCCACTTGTTAAAGATACATCACACTCACCAACGCTCCATATATCTCCTTGTGGATCACCATTATTTAAATACCTATTATCATCACCTAAGCCTTGATCATACCTATCTCGTATACGTTTTTTATCAATTTTAGACCAAGCTGGATCTCCTGCCTTTCCTGATTCATTACCAATCCATCTTACACCAGTTGCATAAGGACTAAATACTACAGCTCCAGGTTGTAATTCTTCTATTAAATCAAACCATTGATCAAACTTATAATGTTGAGCTGCTGCTCCACTACCCTTTGCTCCATCCATCCATACTTCAACAAATTTACCATTGTTTCCGTACTTAGGATTTCCTAATACTTCTCTTAACTGAGTCATATAGAATTCATTATAATCTCCATTAGTATCAGTTTCATCATTAGTTCCTTCACCATATCCGTAAGAAGGTGCATTTACATCCCATGGTGAAAGATAAAGACCCATATCCATATTATACTTTGTACATGCAGCAGAAACTTCTGCTAAAACATCACCTTCACCACCTTTAGTTGCTTGCCAATCAGTACTCTTTTCTACATCATGATCAGTTACTTCACTTTTCCATATTACAAATCCATCATGATGTTTTCCTACCATAATAAGACGCTTAAAGCCAGCCTCTTTTAAAGTTCTTACCCATTCATCAGCATCTAAATCTGTTGGATTAAAGCTATTTGGATTTTCACTTCCATTTCCCCACTCACTATTAGTAAATGTATTCATACCAAAGTGAATAAAAGCAGCTAACTCCTCTTCATGATAATTAATTTGTGATTGATTTGGTAATGCACCAAAAGCTTCTGGTGGCATTACAGGGTTAATAGTCTCAGCAATAACCTTTACAGGCATCATCTGACAAACCATACTACTAATAATTGCAGTAACTACCAATTTTCTTACATTTCTCATAAATTTACTCCCCCATTTTACTATAAATATAAAAAAATGAGGCTTTTAGTCTCATTTTTTGTTTGTAAAAAATTATAAGTTTTTCATGTAAGTGTTTTTTCACATGAAGAATTTATTTGATTTATTAAAACTCTTTTTATATACTAGAATAGATAAATTATTTTAATTGGGGAGATAAAAATGGATAAAAT
>OLNY01001756.1_pt1 | contig 16394 bp, 10 predicted proteins | sample 1671981 | NCBI WGS metagenome assembly OLNY01 (sample SAMEA3136632, study PRJEB25190) | human gut metagenome | biome: human gut; feature: human-associated habitat; material: faeces | place: Austria | collected 2013
GAAAATGAAGATGATGTATATAGAAATAGTAGACCTATTAGTTTTTTAAAAGGTGAAGATTTAGATGAAATTAAAAAAATGAAAAATTATTATGATACAAAAGATGAAGCAATTGAAAAGTTAACTGCATATATTTCATAATGCTTATCCCATATAATCACTTTTTAAAGTGATTTTTAAAATATACCCTTAAATTATATATAATTTTACATGAAGAGATTATAAATAGAATTTGGTTTTTATTTATAATCTCTTTCATTATAGGAAAATAGATGCTTGTATAACATTGCACATAAGAGGAGAAAATATTAAGGAAAGCAACTAAGGAGGCGAAGATATATGAGTATTATGCCAAATTTTGAATATTTATTAGTTATGCCTAGTGGAAACATAAAAGGTTTTAATGATGAAGAAACAGCAAAAGCATATATTAATAACTACTATTATTTCAGGACAAGAAATAATGATGTAGTTGGCGCATATGAAGATTTAACAGAAGATTTTGATGATATCGCTGATGTAATTTGCTATAAAATAGGAGTAGAAGAAGGAGAATGTAGGCTATATAACACAAGAGAAATAATAGAAAAGATACAAGGTGAATTTATTTTTCAAGATGAAAAAGAAGATTTGATTTCAAAACTATTATACAAGCCTAATGAAATAAATACCTTTGATTATGCAATAGATAATATATTTACTAATGCAGATTCTATTGATATTATGGAACCTTATGGAGATCCAATTACAGGTCAATAACAGTGTAAAGAGAAAAGAGTTATGCTATTTATATATTATAGGAATAGCATAACTCTTTATTGTTGAAAAATTTAAGTTTAAATGATAAAGTATAAGGTAGACTAAAGAAGTAATTGTGTTAATGTACAGTTTTAAATATAAAACTTAATTAGGAAAGCACAAATATAATCTAATTAATAATTAGATTAAGGGGGATGAAAATGTACGAATATATTAAGGGAAAATATATTGGAATTAACAAGGATTATGTTATTATAGAGAATAATGGGATAGGATATAAGATTTTTACTTCAGGAGCAACAATGGCAGAAATGCCTAAGGTATCTGAAGAAGTACAATTATACCTAGAACAAATAGTAAGAGAAGACTTTATTGGATTATATGGATTTAAAGACAGAGAAGAATTAGAAATGTTTAAACTTCTTATTTCAATAAGTGGAGTAGGTGCAAAGGCTGCTTTATCTTTATTATCAATAAGTAGGATAAACAATTTAAAATATGCAATAATTATGGAAGATGATAAACATCTTTGCAGGGCACCTGGAATTGGTAAGAAAACTGCAGGAAGAATAATATTAGAACTTAAAGATAAGATTAAAACAGATGAAGTTTCAGAAGGTGTTGATATTCAGCAAGGATTTGAAGATATGGCACCAAGCAATGCAAATGCAATAGGTGAAGCACTTGGAGCATTATTATCACTTGGATATTCAGAAAAGGAAGCAGAAAGTGCGCTAAAGAAAGTAAATAGAGAAGAAACTGTAGAAAATATTATTAAGGAATGTTTAAGAGTATTAATGGGATAGAGGTGATAGATTTTGGAGAGAATTATCACGCCAGATGAGATTCTGGAAGATGGAAACAATGAATTAAGTTTAAGACCTCAAAAAATTAATGAATATATAGGGCAAGATAAAGTTAAAGAAAGGCTTAATATTTTTATTACGGCAGCTAAAAGAAGAAATGAAGCACTAGATCATGTATTATTATATGGACCACCAGGTTTAGGTAAAACTACATTAGCAAATATAATTGCAAAAGAAATGGGTGGAGATTTAAAGATTACTTCAGGTCCAGCAATAGAAAGAGCAGGTGATTTGGCTGCAATATTAACAACATTAAAAGATAATGATGTTTTATTTATTGATGAAATTCATAGATTAAATAGAAGTGTTGAAGAAATATTATATCCAGCAATGGAGGATTATGCTTTAGATATAGTTATAGGAAAAGGAGCAGCAGCTAAATCTATTAGATTAGATTTGCCACATTTTACTTTAATTGGAGCTACAACTAGGATTGGTATGCTAACTTCTCCATTAAGGGATAGATTTGGTGTTCTTTGTGATATGGTATATTATACAGAAGAGCAATTAAAAGAAATAATTGTACGTTCTGCATTTGTACTAGGGTGTAATATAACTGAAGAAGGTGCATATGAAATTGCAAGACGTTCTAGAGGTACACCAAGAATTGCTAATAGATTATTAAAGAGAGTTAGAGACTATGCTGAAGTATATTCAGATTCTTTAATTAGTTATAAAGAAGCAAAGGCTGCTCTTGAACTTTTAGAAGTAGATGCTCAAGGCTTTGATAGAGTTGATAATAAAATATTAGAAGCTATTATCGACAATTTTAACGGGGGGCCTGTAGGTATTGAAACATTATCTTATTTTATTGGTGAAGAGCTAGGAACAATAGAAGATGTTTACGAACCTTATCTTCTTCAAAAAGGATTTATTGTTAGAACAGCTAGAGGAAGAACAGCAACAGATAAGGCATATAGTCATTTAGGAAGAGAAAGAGGTAAAAAAGTTACAAAAAGACAAACAAGTTTTTTTGAAAGTTAGGAGATATATAATGAAAACAAGTGATTTTGATTTTTACTTACCAGAGGAGCTTATAGCTCAACATCCATTAGAGAAGAGAGATTATTCTAGATTAATGGTTTTAGATAAGGCTACTGGAGAAATAGAACATAAACATTTTTATGATGTTATAGAATATTTAAATTCAGGAGATACATTAGTTTTAAATAATACTAGAGTAATGCCTGCTAGACTTATAGGAGAAAAGTCAGAAAGCGGAGGGAAAATTGAGTTTTTACTTCTAAAAAGAATAGAAGGAGATAAGTGGGAGTGTTTAGCTAAACCAGGAAAAAGAGCTAAAATAGGAACTGAATTTACTTTTGGAGAAGGTAAATTAAAGTGTAAGGTTGTAGATATTGTTGAAGAAGGAAATAGAATAATAGAATTTTCTTATGAAGGAATATTTGAACAAGTTTTAGATGAACTTGGAGAAATGCCACTTCCACCATACATAACAGAAAGACTAGATGATAGAGAAAGATATCAAACAGTTTATTCTAAGGAACAAGGTTCTGCAGCAGCTCCAACAGCAGGATTACACTTTACAAAAGAGCTTTTAGAAAAAGTAAAAGAAAAAGGTGTAAATATTGCTTATGTTACATTACATGTAGGGCTTGGAACATTTAGACCAGTTAAAGTAGATGACGTAAATGAACATGTTATGCATTCTGAATTTTATCATTTAGAAGAAGAGGATGCAAAGATAATTAATGAAACAAAAAAAAGAGGAAATAAGATTATCTCTGTTGGAACGACTTCTACAAGAACTTTAGAAACAATTGGTGATGAGAATGGTTTTGTAAAGGCACAAAGTGGATGGACTAATATATTTATTTATCCAGGATATAAATTTAAAGTAGTTGATAAGCTTATAACTAACTTCCATTTACCAGAGTCAACATTAATAATGTTAGTTTCTGCTTTAGCAGGAAAAGAAAAAGTAATGAATGCTTATAATGAAGCTGTAAAAGAAAGATATAGATTCTTCTCTTTTGGAGATTCAATGATAATAAAATAATAAAAAACATGAGTTAAAAGGACGTGAAGTTTTGAGTAAAAGATATACGCTGTTAAAAAAAGACGGTAAAGCAAGAAGAGGTAGATTTGAAACACCTCATGGAACTATTGAAACACCAGTATTTATGAATGTTGGAACTTTAGCTGCAATTAAAGGTGGAGTTTCTTCAATGGACTTAAAAGAAATAGGATGTCAAGTTGAACTTTCAAATACATATCACTTACATTTAAGACCATCTGATAAAGTAGTTGCTAAAATGGGTGGATTACATAAGTTTATGAATTGGGATAGACCTATATTAACAGATTCAGGCGGATTCCAAGTATTCTCATTATCATCAATGAGAAAAATCAAAGAAGAAGGAGTTTATTTTAACTCACATATAGATGGTAAGAAAATATTCATGGGGCCAGAAGAATCAATGCAAATTCAAAGTAATTTAGCATCAACTATAGCAATGGCTTTTGATGAATGTATACCAAATCCATCAACTAGAGAATATGTAATAAATTCAGTTGCAAGAACAAATAGATGGTTAGATAGATGTATCGCTGAAATGAATAGATTAAATTCATTACCAGATACAATAAATAAAGAACAAATGCTTTTTGGTATTAACCAAGGTGGATGTTATGAAGATATAAGAATTGAGCATGCTAAGCATTTAGCAACATTAGATATGGATGGATATGCTATTGGTGGTTTAGCAGTTGGAGAAACTCATGAAGAAATGTATAGAATTATTGATGCAGTTGTTCCACACCTACCAGAAGATAAGCCAATATATTTAATGGGAGTTGGTACTCCAGAAAATATAATAGAAGCTGTAGATAGAGGTGTTGACTTCTTTGATTGTGTTCTTCCAGCTAGAAATGGTAGACATGGTCATGTATTTACAGGTCAAGGTAAAATAAACTTAATGAATGCTAAGTTTGAATTAGATGAAAGACCAATAGATGAAGGATGTCAATGTCCTGCATGCAAACACTATACAAGAAGTTATATTAGACATTTATTTAAAGCAAAAGAAATGCTTGCATTAAGACTATGTGTATTACATAATCTTTACTTCTATAATAAGTTAATGGAAGACATAAGAACTGCCATTGATAATGGAATTTATAGTGAGTTTAAAGAGCAAAAGCTTAGAGAATGGAATATAAAAAAATAAAATTTTAAAAATAGTTTTATGAATAAACTATTAAAGTTTAGCATATAGAGTAGTCATAGAATTGACATATAAATTTAAATAAAGTATCATATTTAATGACTAGTAAAAATTATAATGTATTGTTTTTTACATAAATGAGAAGGGAAGGGATTTTAATGCCACAATTATTAGCTACATTATTACCTTTAGTTGCGATGTTTGCAATTATGTATTTCTTATTAATTTTACCAGAAAAGAAAAGAACTAAGAAATATAATTCAATGTTATCAGAGTTAAAAGTAAATGATGAAGTTTTAACTAGAGGTGGAATCATTGGGAAAATCATAACAATTGAAGAAGATCAAATGGTTATCCAATCAGGTCCAGATAGAGTTAGATTTAGAGTGACTAAAAACTCAATAGCTCAAAAATTAAATAAAGACGTTGCATAATAAAGAATATTACCCCTTTTTACTTCATAGAATGAAGTAAAAGGGGGTATTTTTATGGAGTGGAAAGATTATTTTAACAATGTTCTAAAGGGAGTTGTTGGAGCAGTTGCAGTCGCTACTATATTAACTGCTATCTATTCATTGATTATGAACTTTATAGATTTTAGCTCAGGTGTAGATAGTGCTATTAATGTTGGTTTAACAAGTATTAGTTTAATATTTGGAACAATATTAGCAGCTAAGCTATATGGAAGAAAAGGGTGGTTAATAGGACTTTCAGTTGGAGTATTATTTTACATAGCTTTATATGCAATAGGAGTTTTATTTGGAGCAGAGGCTACTTTAGGGCTATATGATTTGATTAAATTTTCACTTTGTGCTTTAGTTGGTATTCTTTCTGGGATGTTAGGAATTAATTTAGGAAGAGACTAAAAAGAGGTTGTATAAAACATAATTATGAATATAACAAATATATTCATAACAGTTTTATACAATCTTTTTATGTTTAACTAATAATTATACTATAAAAAAGTCAGGTAATAAATAGAATTAAGATATTTTGTAATAATATCCAAAAAATAAAAAAATATAGAAATAGTTATCGTAATGATTTACAATAATAATGTAAAGTGGATTTAGAAATAGACTAATTTAAAATTTAATGGTAACGATTTCTGAAAATTAAAAGGATATATTAGGCTATTTTTAAATTGAAAATAGGGAGGAGATTTTATGAAGAAAAATGGAGTTCTAAAGTACAAATGGCAAGTATCAATAATGACCTTAGTGTTCTTTTGTCTAAGTTTGGTACCGTTTCCTAGCAATGCTGTTAGTGCTTTTGCGGAAACTGTATTAAAAAGCCCTGTAATTAATAGTGATGGAACAGTTACGTTTAATTATCAAGGGAATGGGACAGAAGATGCTGTTAAAGTAAAAGGAGAGTTTAGTGGTTGGAATACAATTGATATGGCAAAAGGGGAAAATAATATTTGGACAACCACTGTAGAAGGAATATCAGGAATAAATGAATATGGAATTGTAACATGGTCTCCAGATACTACGGAACAAGAGTTGGGAGATTGGAAGGGTGACCCGTTAAACACATATAAAAAAGGTAATAATCCAGCTGTAGTGGTTAACCCACAAATAAGCAATGAGAAGGTTACATTATATTACTTAGGTAATGGAACAGAAACTAGAGTGGCTGTTAAAGGTTCATTTGATAAGGATTGGGGTGTTTTACATGAAATGACTAATGAAAGTAGCTCAAATATTTGGTCAGTAACTATGGATATAGCACCAGGAAATTATCAATATGGTATAGTAACATGGTCTCCAGATACTGTAGATCAAGAATGGGGAGATTGGAAAGGTGATCCTTTAAATCCAGAGCATGAAAAAGAAGGGAATTTTACTTCTAATGCCATACTTGTGGTTGAAGGTGAATCAGCATTAAAAAGCCCACAAATTAATGATGATGGTACTGTAACATTTAGAGCTGAATATGAAGGTGAAGCTTTATATTTAATGGGTTCAATGGTTGAGTGGAATACATCAAAAGAAATAAAAATGGAAAAGAATTCAGATGGAATTTTTTCTACAACAATTAAGTTAGAACCTGGAACTTACGAATATAAATTTAAACCTAATCCAGGATATAATTGGGAAGGAGCATTTATAGATCAATTAAATTCTGAAGTAGCAAATGGAAATTCAGTTGTTATTGTACCAAAAGGTGAAGAAAAGAAAGTTATAAAGGTTAGATTCATTAAAGATGACGAAACTAAATACGAAAACTGGGGATTCTGGACATGGTATCCTGGTGAAGGTGGAAGATTTGTTGAATTTGATTATGTAGATAAAGAAGGAGCATATTCTTTATTAGAATTGCCTGTAGGTGTAAATTCAGGTGAGTTTGGAATTATAGTTAAACAAGGTCAAGATTGGAGTAATAAAGCAACTGGGGATTTAAAATATGAAATTTCAGAATTAAATAATGATAATAATGAAATTGTTGTAACTTACGGTGAAAAAGAAAAGCCAAAGAGTGTTGAACAAAGAGCATTTATAAAGAATTATGAAAATCTTACTGTAAACATTCATTATAAAAGAAATAAAAAAGATTATGATAACTGGAATTTATGGACATGGTTAGAGGCAGTAGAAGGAGCAGAAGGAGAAAAAGTAGAGTTTACTTCAGAAGATAGCTACGGAAAAGTAGCAACTAAAGTATATGAAAATTTAGTTAATGATAACAAGGTAGGTTTCATTGTTAAGAGAACAGAAGGAGACAATGAATGGGCTGAAAAAGATGTAGATAGTAATAGATTTATTGATTTAAGACATGTAGCTAATGATGGAACATTAGATATATACGTAGGTCAAGGTAAAGGAACATTTAGTTATCATTCACCAGTAGCTTCCAAGGAGATAACTGATTTAGATGGACAGGTTAATGGTGATATGTTATACCATAATACTTGGGAGAGTCTTTACAAATATCCATTTGGAGCAGTTGAAGAAGGAACTGATGTAACAGTTAGAATGCATGCTCAAAAGGGTGATTTACAATATGCTAGAGTATTAGTTAGAAATACAAATACTAACAGATCAGATCTTTACAATATGGAAAAAGTGTCTACTATAACAGTAGATGAAGAAGAGGTTGATATATGGGAAGCAACATTTACTCCAGATGAAATAGGAGTTTATGGATATAAATTTATTGTTGGTGATGGAGATACAGCAAAATATTACGTTGAAGATGGTTATGAAGGTAAAACTGGAACTGTTGGAGACAAGAATGGACTATTCTTCCAATTAACAGTTTATGATAAAGATTATCAAACTCCTGATTGGATGAAAGAAGCAGTTGTATATCAAATATTCCCAGATAGATTCAATAACGGGAATACTTCTAACGATGATGCAAAAACAAATGCAAGAGGAGAAGAGCCTATTGAAGTACCAGAATCATGGAATTCACTTCCTGATAATCCTAGATTAGGTGAAAAGAATATGTCTGATATAGATGGTGGATATTCTGGAGATGGAATATGGTCAAATGATTTCTTTGGTGGAGATATTAAGGGAATTCAAGAAAAATTAGATTATTTACAAGGCTTAGGTGTTAATACATTATATTTAAATCCAATTTCTATGGCAGCATCAAATCACAAATATGATGCAACAGATTATAAATCTTTAGACCCTATGTTTGGAACTGAAGAAGAATTTAAGTCATTTACTAAGGAATTAAAGAGTAGAGGAATGCACTTAATTGTTGATGGTGTATTTAACCATGTAGGTGATGATTCAATTTATTTTGATAGATATGGTAAATATGATACTGTTGGTGCTTATGAATATTGGGAATATGTATATGACAAAATGAATAATGAAGGATTAACAGAAGAAACTGCTATGACTAAAGCTGATGATTATTTTGTTAAATCTGGACAAGTATTTAGTGAAGAAAAGTGGCACTTATGGTTCAATATTAAAAATTCTAAAGTTGATGTTGGAACAACAAATGAAAGATATGATTATCAAGGCTGGTGGGGATATGATTCATTACCAGAATTTAAATCATTAACTAAAGATGAAGCTATTGAATTAGGATTAGCAAGTGCAAGTGATGAGTTTGTTAATAAATCTAGTGAATGGAATAATAAAGAATTAGTTGATTATATCTATAAAGATGAAGATTCAGTGGCTAAACAATGGATTGATTGGGGAGCAGATGGATGGAGACTAGATGTTGCTAACGAAGTTGATACTGTTTTCTGGAATGACTTTAGAGAAGTTATGAAGGAACATAATGAAGACACACTTATTTTAGGTGAAATATGGGATGATGCTTCAAAGTACTTTGTTGGTGATCAATATGATTCTGTAATGAACTATAGAATTAGAGCAGCTTTAATTGATTATTTAAAAAATGGTAATGCTACTAGATTAAATGATACATTAATGGCTGTTTACGAAGATTATCCAGAAGAAGCATTTTATGCATTAATGAATTTAATGGGATCACATGACGTTGCAAGAGCTATATATGTACTAGGTGGCGGAGTAGATTCAGAAGAAAGAGCTGAATTTAGTGATTATGATAAAGCTTTAGGAAAACAAAGATTAAAGCTTGCAGCTTTATTTGAATTTGGATATGCAGGAGCACCTACTATTTATTATGGAGATGAAGCTAGTGTTACAGGTTCTAAGGATCCAGATTGTAGAAGAACTTATCCATGGGGAAATGAAGATGAATCATTAGTAAGCTTCTATGAGGCTATTGGATCAGTTAGAGAAAATAATAAAGAGTTATTCTCTTATGGAGATTTAACAACTTTATATACTGGAGCTGAAGGGGTGTATGTTTATGGAAGAAGCTATGAAGATGAACATGCAATAGTTGCTATTAATCCTACAAATACTGATGCAAAAGTAACTATAGATTTAAAAGAGTTTACTGGAAATGGCACAAAATTTATTGATGGATTAGATTCTTCATATAAAGTAACAGTAAAAGATGGAAAGGCTGAAATTACTATTCCTTCAATGACAGGAAGAATGATGACAAGCACTAATGTTATAAAATTACCAGATTCAGTTAATAAGGTTACAGGTACAGAAGGTAATGGAGAAGTAACTTTAAAATGGGATGCTGTAAAAGATGCTAAGGAATATAAAATTTATTATTCAAGCTTTAAGGGTAGCTTAAAAACAGAAGTAAAGACAGTAGAAAATACTGAAGCTACAATTGATGGGCTAGTAAATGGTAATAGATTATATTTTGCAGTAAGTGTAATAGATAAAGAGGGAAATGAGTCAGTTCTAACTTGGAGTGATGAATTAACTCCTCATTCAAAAATTACATGGTTTGGAAATCTAAGTGATGTAAAAGTAGATAAAGTTGATATTTCAACACCAATAAATGTTAATGCTGAAGTTTTCATAGAAAATATTTCTAATGAGGAAGGTGTTTCAGCAGGTTTAGTTGGAAGATTATTAGTTAAGTATCCAGGAGATAAGGAATTTACAGTAGTTAAAGCAAATTACTCTGGTGAGGCTGGAAACAATGATATGTTTACTGCTTCATTTATAGCAAATAAGTCTGGAAAATATGAATATAAATATGAATTTACTACAAAAGGAACTTATGGATTTAATGATGAAAATTCAGTAAGCTATACAGAAGTGAAAGTATTTGAATTATCATCAGTTGAAGATGGGATTCCAGCAGAGGCAATAGAACTTAAAACTCCAGAGGAACAATCAGGAGAAGTTAATTTAAATTGGAGTGTTGTTGGAACAAATAATATTACTTTATATGAAATTGTAAGAAATGGAGTTGTTGTTGCAAGAATTCAAGATGGTTCTATAGTATCTTATAAGGATACGGATGTTAGAAATAAAACAGAATATAAATATGAAGTAATAGCATATACAAATGGAGGAAACTCTGTTAAATCAAATGAGGTTACTGTTACTCCAGATTTAGTAATGGTAGAAGTAACATTTAAATTACATGCACCTTCATATACTCCTCTTGATGCAACTATAACTATGCCAGGAGTAATGAATGGATGGGACGTTAATTCATGGGAAATGAGTAGAAATGGTGCAGTTACTGCTGACTGGACTTATACTATTTCAGTTTTAGAAGGTGAAACAATAGAGTATAAGTATGTTAAAGGTGGAGAATGGAATCAAGAAGCATTAATGAATTACTCAAATCCAAAAGCAGCAAATCAAAGTAAGTATGGATGTACAACTGGTGAAGGTGGAAATGAAAAAATCACTGTTGTAAATCAAGGTGATGGAAAAATGTTAGTTGAAAATGAAGTGGTAAGATGGAAGGATATGCCTGTAGTTGTTTTAGACCCTTCAAATGGAAGCTATACTAAAAATGAAAGTATTACTGTTAGAGGTAATTCAATGTTAGATCCTAATTTAACAATAAATGGTGAAGCTGTAGCTGTTGATGAAAATGGTAACTTTGCACATGAGGTAAAATTAAATGTTGGTAAAAATAATATAGCAATTCATATTGAACCAACTGAAGAAAATAAAAATAATCCTGATATATTTAACAATAATGCAGAAGCTATAGGTTTTGCAACTAAGGATTTAGAATTAGAAATTACTAGATTAGGAGAAGGGGAAGAAATTCAAGCTCCAGTAATCAATGTAGAGGATAAGGTTATTAAATTAGGTGATACTTTTAATCCTTTCCATGGAGTAACAGCAATTGATTCTTTAGGTAATGATATTACTGAAAGATTAGAAATTGTGGAGAACACTGTTGATACATCAAAAGAAGGAGAATATAAGGTTAGATATAAAGTTGTTGATGATAACGGCAGAGAAACATCTAAGGAAATAAGGGTAACTGTAATAAATGATGAAGAGGTTGAAGTGCCAGGTGATGGTGATGATTCCGATAAGCCAGGAGTTGATATTAAACCAGATGGTGGAAATCAAAATGGTAATAATAGCAACAATAATAATAACAAACCAGGAAATATACCTCAAACAGGAGGAACTAATACAATTTACTATGTAATTATTGCATTAGTATTAGTTGCTGGAGGAGTATATTTTATAGTAAAAGGTAAGAAAAAAGTAAATTAAATTATTTAATAAGCTAATATTATAATGCCAATAGGATTATTTCTTATTGGCATTATTTTTTTATTATGATAATAAAATTAAAATTAATTCACTAAAAGTTAAGTAAACGTTTATATAGTGGTGAAGTTTACATAATATATTGTAAAAAAATAAGAAAAATACTGATAAACACTTGATGAATAGAAACAAAAGGTAGACAATAAATACAATATATATAAATATATTGAAATAAAAAGGTGGATATTAGATGAAAAAAAGAAATTTTAAATTTATGTCCATTGTTATGACTGCAATTATGTCTATAACATTATTGGCATCAAACAAAGGTACGGAAGCAAAGGCATATACTTTAGAGAAAAGTAAAAATGCTAGAAAAACATTATTAGAAAATTTGGAAAGTAAAATTTTAAATGGGGACAAATTTTCAAATGTGGAAGTATTAGAAGTAGATAATGAAAACTCAACATTACATGAATTAGGTAATCCAGAAGAAAGAGTAAGAGTAATAGTTGAGTTAAATGATACTCCAGCAACTTTAATGTTAGAGGATGGAGAACAACCAACAGAAGAGTTGATTGAGAAGGTAAATATCGGTGGTAGTATGCATGGGATGCACGTTGCAGGGATAGTTGCTGCAAATGCTTCACAAGAGGAAGTTAATAACAATGCAGGTGTACAAGGTGTTGCACCAGAGGCACAAGTACTTGCTATGAAAGTATTTACCAATAATCCTGAAATAGAAGGAGCATTTTCAGATGATATAATAGCAGCATTAGAAGCATCAGTTGAATTAGATGCTGATATTATAAATATGTCTCTAGGTTCTACAGCAGGGTATAGAGATGCAGAAGATCCAGAACAAGTTGCTATAAAGAATGCAACAGATGATGGTGTTATTTGTGTAGTTTCAGCAGGAAACTCTGCTACATCATTAGATCCTTATATAGTAAGCGGAGTAAGTGATACGGCAGTTGTTGGTTCACCAGGACTTGCAAGTGATGCACTACAAGTTGCTAGTAGTGAAAACTCTGTAATTACTTTACCAGCTTTAGAAGCCAATATTGGAAGTGAAACAAAATTAATAGGATACACTCAATGTGATGTTAATCCTATGGAAGTTTTTCCTTCAGATAAAAGTTTAAGCTTAGTAGATTGTGGCTTTGGTAATCCAGAAGATTTTGAAGGAAAAGATTTAACCGGAAAAGTTGCATTAATAAGTAGAGGTGAAATTACTTTTGTTGAAAAGCAAATAAATGCACAAGCTGCTGGGGCAAGTGCGGTAATTGTTTATAATAATGTAGCTAATTCAGCTCATATTAATATGGCTAGTGATAATAGTATTAAAATACCTGTAGTATTTATTACAAAGGAAGATGCAGATCTTTTAAAAGGTGCTCCATTAAGTGAAGCTACAATTTCATTTAAAGGAGAGGTTGTTAATATAGCAAATCCACAAGCAACATTAATGTCAGATTTTACATCATGGGGACCAGCACCTAATTTAGAGTTTGCTCCTCAAATTACAGCACCAGGTGGAAATATTTACTCAACTTTAAATAATAATAGTTATGGCTCTATGAGTGGTACATCAATGTCCTCACCACATGTTGCAGGTGCTACAGCATTAATTATTCAAGGATTAAAAGATAATGGAATAGAACTTGAAGGAAGAGAATTAGTTGAGTTTGTTAAGAAGACAATTATAAATACTGCAGAAACTTTAACTGAAAAAAATGCTTTGGAGGAAGAAAATATTCCATATTCACCTAGAAGGCAAGGTTCAGGAATGATTCAGGCTAAAGAAGCAATAAAGAATAGAGTTTTAGTTACTGATGAAAGCGGACAAGCTACAGTTTCTTTAAAGGAAATAGGAAATACAACATCATTTAAGTTAACTTTAACTAATTATAGTGATAAGGAAGAAAAGTATACAGTAGAATCATTAGGTGATGTATTAACTGCATTTACTCCTACTATGATTGGTGGAAATATAGTTGGAGTTATGGCTTTTGATACAGTATTAGAAGGTGCAAGCTTAACATTTGATAGTAATAAAGTTACAGTTCCTGCTAATGGATCAGTTAATATAACTGTTACATTAAATGTAGAAGAAGGAACTGTATCAAACAACTTTGTAGAAGGATTTATTAAATTTATTGCAGAAGATGAAGATACACCATCATTAGTAGTTCCTTATATGGGGTATTATGGTGATTGGAGTGCAGAAACTATAATAGATGGAGTTGCATGGGATAATGAAGTAATAGTATCACCAAGTTTTGCAGCAACAGAAATTTTAGGAGAATATAATTATGCAGGGTATGTTGGAAGAGATGAAGCAGGAAATGTTATCATAGATTCAGATAAAATTGCTATTTCACCAAATGAGGATGAATTAGGAGATGAATTCTTCCCGGCCTTATATTTCTTAAGAAATGCAAAGGAAATTTCAGTTGACTTATTAGATGAAAATGGAGACGTAATTGCTAAAAATGTTTCTGCTGGAGTTGATTTTAGAAAGAAAGTACTTAGTAGTACAGGTGGATCATCAGCATCAGTATATAATGATATAGCTTGGGATGGTAAAGTATATAATAAACAAACTGGTAGTGAAGAAGTAGCAGAAGAAGGACAATATTATTTAAATTACAAAGCTAAAGTTGATGGGGATAATACTGATTATCAAAACTTCATTATGCCAGTTAAAATTGATTTAACAGCAATAGACGTTAATTTACTATCTAATATAAAATCAGAAACATCAAATTATAAGCTAGAATTAAATTTTGATGGTGAATTAGAAAATGGTAATTTAAACAATTACTTATTGCAGTAAATGGTGAAGTATTAAATGATGAAACATTAGCAAATGGAGTTGTTGATGGAGATAAGTTTGCTATTGATTTAACATTAGTTGATAATGCTGTTAATACTATAGAAGTTTTAACAATGGACAATGCTTACAATATTGGTGATGACGAATTTAATGTTGCTGTTGGAGAAAGTGAAGCAAGTGTTAAATTAGTTAATTTCCCAGATGCAGATTATTTAGATAGTACTGAATTGGTAGTAGAAGGTGTTTACTCTGGACCGGTAGATAAAATATTAATTAATGGAGAAGAGCCAGATACTAAAGAAAATGGAAAGTTTACTAAAGTAGTAACTCTTGAAGAAGAGGAAAATACTGTTAAGCTTTATGCAACAGATATTTCAGGTAAAGTAATAGCTAATTATGGACATAAAGTATATTGTGATATTACAGCACCAACTTTAAATGTTTTTGAACCAATTGTTGGGGAAGATGGAGTTTTAGTTACAGCTAATGATTCAGTTATAGTAAAGGGTTCAGTATCTGATAAGTCAGAAGGTTATTCTTTATATTTAAACGGTGAAAAGAAAATGACAGTTGTACTAAGTGGAAGTAATGAAGAAAGTAACTATAGAGAATTTGAATATGAAGTTCCTGTTGTAGATGAGGATATAATAACATTAAAGGCAGTAGATTTAGTTGGACATGAAACAATTAAACAAATAAAAGTAAAAGTAGATAAGACTATACCTACTATAAATATTGAAGGTGTTGAAAATAATAGAGTTTACAATCAAAATGTAAAGCCTGAAATATCAGTTAATCCAGAAGATGCTACATTTACAGCAACTTTAAATGGAAAATCTTATGATTTAGAGGAAATAACTGAAGAAGGAGTTTACCAGTTAGTAATTACAGCTATAGGTATTAACGGAGTAGAAAATAACTCAGTTATAAACTTTACTATAGATAAAACAGCTCCAATTATAACAGTAAATGGATTAGAAAATGGTAAGATATATGATACAGATGTAATACCAAATATAAAAGTAGAAGAAGCAGCAACAGTTTCAATTAAATTAAATGGTGAAGATTATGATAAAGCAGCAATAAGTGAAGAAGGTAAGTATGAATTTATAATCAAAGCTGTAGATGAAGCAGGTAATGAAACTGAAGTAGTATATAATTTTGAGATAGATAAAACTGCTCCAGAAGTTACTGTTGAGGGTGTTATAGATGGTATGAAGTATGATAAAGTAGTGAAACCAATTATAACAGTTGATGAAGATACAGAGTTAGTAATGACTTTAAATGGAGAAGATTATATTGGAAATGAAATAAAGGCTGAAGGTAATTATGTATTAAAAATAGTTGCTACAGATAGAGCAGGAAATGTAACTGAAGTAGAATTAGAATTTTCAATTAAATATCCAGGTTCTTCAAATGAAAATCCAACTCCGACACCAACACCAAATCCAGGAACAGGCAGTGGAACAGGTTCAGGAGTAGTAAATGATGATAAAAATAATATAGATAAGGGGAATGGAAACAAAGGTAATGGAAGTAATAATATAATTACTACAATACCTAAAACAGGAGGAACTAATAGTATTTACGTTATAGCAGCAGCATTATTATTAGTAGGTAGTGGAATATTTATGGAATCTAAAAAGAAAAGAAGTAAGTAGTTTAAAGAACATGCCTC
>OLNY01001758.1_pt1 | contig 16386 bp, 13 predicted proteins | sample 1671981 | NCBI WGS metagenome assembly OLNY01 (sample SAMEA3136632, study PRJEB25190) | human gut metagenome | biome: human gut; feature: human-associated habitat; material: faeces | place: Austria | collected 2013
TGCGGATGCCGATCTCACGGGTGCGCTCGGTCACCGACACCAGCATGATGTTCATGATGCCGATGCCGCCCACCAGCAGCGAGATGCTGGCAATGCCGGTGAGCACCACGATGACCATGTTGATCATCTTGTTCATTTCTTCCAGCCACTCGCTGGCGCTGTACACATAGTAGCCGTTTTCGGTCTTGAGGATCTTCTGCAGCTCCTCTTCCATCGTGGTTTTGGCCTCGTTGGCAAAGTTTTCGTCCGTCATCACAGCCGTGTAGTTATTCACCGCGCTCTGGCTGGAAAGCCGCATCACGGTGGTGTAGGGCAGGTAGACGCAGTCGTCGTCGCTGCCTTGCTGCATGGTGGGGTTGCTGACCTTGGCCGCCAGCACGCCCACAATGCGGAACTTGTTGGCACCGATCTTGAGCGTCTGCCCCACACCGTTGCCGCCAAAAGCCACCCGGTTCAGGTAATCGCCAATGATGCAGACCTGCTTGTTATCCTGCATATCCATGTACTGCAGGCCGCGTCCCTGTGCGATCTGGTAATTTTTCATTTCGGTGTAGTTCTCGTCCACACCGCTGATGTTGGACCAGCGGTAACTGGTGGTGCCGATCTTCAGCGTACCGCTGGCGTTGCCGCTGAATTCGATCTGGGGCGACACTGCCTTGATCAGGTCGGAGTGCCGCTGGCAGATGTCGTACATATCGTCCACCGGTACGGTGCGGGAGCCGTAGCCCCAAACCTGAATGCTCAGGGTGTTGGTGCCCAGCGCGGAAAAACTGTCCCGCATGCTCTTGGTCATACCGTTGCCCAGACCCACGATGACGATGACCGCCATCACGCCGATGATGATGCCCAGCATGGTCAGAAAGGTGCGCAGCTTGTTGCTCCACACGTTCTGGATGGCCTGCCGGAAGGTTTCAAAGATCATGCCTGTTCCTCCTTTTCCGGCGTTTCGGGCAGCAGAGTGGGCTGCACCATGGCTTCCGGTGCGTGAGAGTCGCCGTCGTAGACCACCCGGCCGTCCTCCAGCCGGATGATGCGGTCGGCCTGCACGGCAATGGAGTTGTCGTGGGTGATCAGCACCACGGTATGTCCCTGCTTGTGCAGTTGCTGCAAAAGCCCCAGCACCTCGCGGCCGGTGTGGGAGTCCAGTGCACCGGTGGGCTCGTCGGCCAGGATCACCGGCGGGTTGCGCACCAGTGCCCGCGCAATGGATACCCGCTGCTGCTGGCCGCCGGAAAGCTGGTTGGGCCGGTTTTTCAGTTTGTCGCCCAGGCCCACCTGCTCCAATACCTCACGGGCACGGGCGTGCCGCTCGGCGCGGGAGACGCCCGCGTACACCAGCGGCACCTCCACATTCTCCATCAGGTTCAGCCGGGGCAGCAGATTGTACTGCTGGAAGATGAAGCCCAGCATCTCGTTGCGGACCGAGGCCAGTTCGTTGCGGCTCATCTTACCCACGTCCCGGCCGTTGAGCCGGTACACCCCGTGGGTAGGCACATCCAGACAGCCGATGATGTTCATGCAGGTGGACTTGCCGGAGCCGGACTGGCCCACGATGGCCACGAACTCGCCTTTGTCGATCTTCATGGTAATGTGGTCTGCGGCCTTTACCGTGGTGTCGCCCATCTGGTAATACTTGCAGACCTCTTCAAATTCGATCAGAGCGCTCATGCATTCCTCCGTGTCAGGTCAGGATCACGCCGTCGGCCTCGCCGATCACTTCGCCGTCATTTCCGGCGTCCACCGGCTCGTCAACGGCCGGTTCCTCGGTCACGGTGCTTTCTGCACCTTCCCCATCGGCCGTGCCGTCGGTGGTCTCGCCGCCCGTCGTGTCGGTGGTGCCATCGGTCATGTACTCATAGCCGCCGTTGTCGTAATAGGTATCGCTGCTCACCGAGCTGGGGTCGTAGCCCACGGTGTCCTGCGCGGTCAGGCCGCTGACAATCTGGGTATAATCGCTGTCACTGACGCCCAGCTTGACCTTGACGTACACAAAGCCGTCCGGTGCGACCATGTCCGGGTCTGCGTTGACCGCACTGGGGGAATCCTGGGTCACCAGCACATAGCTGCCGCGCACCACGGCTGCGTTGGGCACCGCCAGTGCGTTCTTGGCCTGGGCCACCACGATCTCCGCGTTGGCGTTCATGCCGGGGCGCAGGCCGTCGGTCTCGTCGATGCGCACGGTGACCGGGTAGGTGGTGGTGCCGCCGCTGGTGTCGCCCTTCATGGACACGCGGGTCACAACGCCCTCATAGGTCCTGTCCTGCACGGCGTCGGCGGTGACCTGCACGGTCTGCCCCACCGACAGGCTGCTGACCTGCAGCTCATCCACATTGATGGTCATTTCCAGGTAGCTCAGATCGTAGATGGTGCACAGGTCGCTGCCCGTGCTCAGGGCATCGCCCACCTTGGCGGCCTTTTCGATGATGGTGCCGCTGATGGGCGAGGTGATGGTGTAGTTGTTCATGGTGTCCTGGGTGCTCTGCATGGACAGCTCCGCACCGCGCAGGGTCTCAGAAGCGGACTGGATGGACTCGCTCAGGTCGTCACCGCTGATCTGCAGCACGATGTCGTCCTTGTTCACGCTGTCGCCCTCGCGTGCATGGATGGCGGTGACCGTACCGGCGGCCAGCGTCGTCAGGGTGCGCTCGGCCTGATACTGAAAGGCGGCCGCGCCGATGGAGCTCACGCCGTTCACGGTAGCGGTGGCCGCCTGGGCGGTGGTCAGACCGCCTGCATTGCGCACCGAGATGGTCACGGTGCGGGTGAGCAGGTTGCCGGTGCTCAGAGCATCGGTGCCGGTGACGGCGGTAATGGTGCCGGTCAGGGTCTCAAAGGTACCGTCCAGCGTCACGTCCGCGCTCTGCCCCACCGAGAAACCGGCTGCGTCTGCCGCCGGGAACTCCAGTGCCAGTGTCATCTTGGAGTTGTCGCGGATCACGGCCACTTCCTGGCCGCTGGTCACCTCGTCGCCCTTGGCGACCTTCAGGCTGCTCACGACACCGGCCACTTCCGCGCGCACATACTGGCGGTCCACCGTCTTGTCGTAGTTGCGCTGGGCCTGCTGCAGGGTGATGCCCGCCTGCTCCACCTTGGTGGTGGCGTCGGAGGAGTCCACGGTGTAGAGCACATCGCCCTCTTCCACGTTGTCGCCTTCCTCAAAGCTGCAGATCAGCACCTTGCCGGACACCAGCGACTTGACATTATAAGTATTCGCCGGCTTCAGGGTGCCGGTGCCGCTCAGGGCATTGACGAGGTCCCGCTGTTCCGGCGCGGTCTCCACATAGCTGGTATCCACGCTGGCAGGCTTGTCGGCCTTGGGCTTGAGCAGCCACACACCGCCCAGCACGGCCACGCAGGCCACCGGGACCAGCCACTTCCAGTTCTTTTTCAGGAACCCGGCTGCTCCGGCACCGGCCGTTTTCCCCGTCTGCGGCGCTCCCGCAGCGTTCTGCTCGGTTTTCTTTTTCATAGATCCTCCTAAAAATGAGCAGGCGGCACTCCCGCCTGCAGGCATCCGGTTTACGGTTCAGTTGATTGTAGTGTAGCGCATTTTGGGGCAATACACAAGCGTCCAAATTTCGTACATCTATCTTTTCAACAAAATTTAACAAAGCCGGGGCACACCCGCAGGCATGCTCCGGCTTTTCCCGTTTTTCTTCGGTTTTATACGCGCACCATATCGGGGGTGATCTCTGCCAGACTGTGAGCGCCGCACATCTGCATGGTGTCGGCCAGTTCCCCGGCCAGCTTGTCGATGTAGCACTTCACGCCTTCCTCGCCGCCGCCGTACACGGCCGTGACAAAGGGGCGGCAGATCAGCACGCCATCGGCGCCCAGGGCCAGTGCCTTGAACACATCCACACCGGTGCGGATGCCGCCGTCCACCAGGATCTTCACGCCGGTGCCCTTGAGGGCTGCAGCGATCTCCGGCAGGACTTCAGCGGTGGCGGGGCACTGGTCCAGCACACGGCCGCCGTGGTTGGACACCACGATGGCGGCGGCACCGGCCTCCCTGGCCTTCAAAGCACCCTTGACGGTCATCACGCCCTTGACGATGAAGGGCCGCTCGGCCAGCTTCACGATCTCGGCCAGCTCTTCCACGCTCTTGCTGCCGGCTGGCGGGGTCATGTTCTTGAGGAATGGCAGGCCTGCCGCATCCACGTCCATGGCCACGGCAAAGCAGCCGCTGGCCTTGGCCTGGGCCATCTTCTCCCGGATGGTGTCGATGTTCCAGGGCTTGATGGTGGGCACACCGCAGCCGCCCGCCGCACCGATGGCCTTGGTGGCCATCTCCATCACGGTGGGGTTGGTGCCGTCACCGGTAAAGGCGGCAATGCCGTTCTCGGCGCAGGCGCGTACCAGCACGTCGTTATAGGTCATATCGGTGTAGGTCTCGGAGTAGTGCAGGTTCACCGCACCCACTGGGCCTGCAAAGAAGGGGTATTTGAACTGCTTGCCAAACAGTTCAAGCGTGGTGTCCGGGGTGCCGCCCTCGCACAGGGTGTCCATGTTCACCCGGATGTCCGCCCACTTATTATAGTTGCGGATCGCCGTGTCGCCCACGCCCTTTGCACCGGGGCCGGGGATCTGGTTTTTGCAGGCCACGCCGTTGCACACCGGGCAGGCCTTGCAGTATTTGCCGATGCACTCCCGCGCATTGGCCAGCACTTCAGCATAGTTCATACAGAGTCCATCCTCCTTGTTTTCCATTTTTGCGGCAGGAAATGCCCTGCTGCTGCACTCTCTGCCCCCATCATAGCCTTGTTTTGGCTCCCCGTCAAGGGTTCTGCACACCTTTTGCCCGCCTCTTGTCATTTTGCAATACGATGGTACGTCATTTTGAAAAAAGTCTGATCTTTTTCAAAAAAATCCTTGACAAAACAGCTGGTTTCAGGTATTATAGTGGAGCGCCAAGGGCACCCGCCCAAAGGCAGAACAAAAGATGTGGAAAGATGGCTGAGTTGGTCTAAGGCGCACGACTGGAAATCGTGTAACGTGTCAAAAGCGTTCTGGGGTTCGAATCCCCATCTTTCCGCCAGAAACCTGGAACAGAGATGTTTCAGGTTTTTTGTTTTATTCCAAAACACTGTCCTTGACAATCGCCCTGCGTTCCGCTATGCTGAAAAAAAGATTTTCCTGAAGGAGGAACATTTTATGGCTGCATCCAAAAAGAAACGCACCGGTGCCCGCGCTGCGGTCGTGGTGGTGCTGTGCCTTGTGCTGGTGTGCGTAGTGGCCGCCGCCGTCACGCTGGGGCTGGTGAGCCGCCGCGTGAAGAGCTTTGCCGGCGGAGCCAGCTTTTCGCTGGACTACCAGATCACTTCCACCGCTGCCGAAGAGCCCGCTTTATATAAGGTGCTGGCGCAGTTCGGCGGCACCTCCGGCCGGGTGGACGGCCAATATACGCCGGAAGCCCTGCAGCTGGAGCTGTACCCGCAGGCCAGCGGCAGCAGCCAGCCCCTCACCCGCCTGTACATCAGCAAGGACGAGACGCTGTACGATGCCGGGCAGCTTTACCGCACCCTGCGCAGCAGCATCACCGACAACCATCCGCTGGCCGGTGTGCTGATCCCGGAATGGAATATGGGCAGCTACATCTCCCAGACCCAGCTGGCCAGCCTGCTGGGCGTGGATGATACCGCCACCAGTCTGCAGTCCATGAACGACTTCCAGCTGGACCTGAAAAAGATCAAAAAAGTGCAACCGGAGAACGCCAAGGAGGGCTACCTCTACTTCCGGCTGGAAACTGACGACACTGCCGCCGATTCCCCCGTTTTGACGCTGGGCGTGGAAAAGAGCGGCCTGCTGCGGGCTGCCTCCCCCGCCGTGCACATCCTGCTGGACATCCCGGCCCACGGCATCCACACCGAGCTCACCGGCACCGTGACCCCGGCAGCTCCGACTCTGACCGCTCCCACCTCCCGCATGCAGGACAGCGACATTGCTTCGCTGGTGCAGCTGCGCCAGACTGTCGAGAGCGTGGTGCAGTTCGTGCAGGGCGCTGCATCCGGCACGCAGAGCGCCTCCTGAACCTCCTTGATATGCAAAAACGGCAGACGCCTTGCAAAGCGTCTGCCGTTTTTTGATGCGTTTATCGGTCCAAGATGCGGCCGTCGGTGGAGATGGTCACCACCTGCCACGGCACGAACTTGCCGCTGTTTTTCAGGGCGGTCACGGCGGCGTGTTCCAGCCCGCCGCAGCAGGGCACCTCCATGCGCAGCACCGTCACGCTCTGGATGTCGTTGCTGCGGAAGATCTCGGTCAGCTTTTCGCTGTAGTCCACAGCATCCAGCTTGGGGCAGCCGATGAGGGTGATCTTGCCCTTCATGAACTCTTCGTGCACATTGGCGTAGGCGTAGGCCGTGCAGTCGGCTGCGATCAGGAGCTTTGCCCCGTCAAAATAGGGGGCGTTCACCGGCACCAGCTTGATCTGGCAGGGCCACTGGCGCAGCTGCGACGGCTGTGCTGCGGTGGGGGCAGCAGGCGCACTTTCCTCCCGGTGGAACTGGCGCATGGCGCTGCCCGGGCAGCCGTGGAAGGCCGGTTTTGCGGCCTGTGCGGCCTTTTTCTGCTTGTTTTCCAGCACGGCCTGCTCGTCGTAGGCGGCTGCCTCGCGCTCTTCAAAGGTGATGGCACCGGTGGGGCAGCCGGGCAGGCAGTCGCCAAAGCCGTCGCAGTAGTCGTCCCGCATGAGCTTTGCCTTGCCGTTCACCAGACCGATGGCACCCTCGTGGCAGGCGGTGACGCAGGCCCCGCAGCCGTTGCATTTTTCTTCGTCTATATGAATGATTTTCCGGATCATAGAAAAGCCTCCTTGTGTTTGTGCTTTGAGTATACTATAATCAGGGCAGACCTTCGGTTGTTATAACCACGAAAGTGAGGCTTTTTTATGAGACCCGTTGCATCCCCGCTGTTTCAGGGCCTGTCGGCAGAGGAGTGGGCTGCACTGGAGCAGTCCGGCTGCCTGCGCACGAAGAGCTACCCCCGGCACGCCGTCATTTTTCATGCCGGAGCGCAAGTGCATGCTCTGGGCGTGGTGCTGCGCGGCACCGTCCACATCGAAAATCTCGACCTGTGGGGCAGTAAGAGCATCCTGAGCAGCATTTCTGCCGGGCAGGCCTTTGCCGAAACCTACGCGCTGTGCGGCGACGTGATGATGGTGGACGCCGTGGCCGCCGAGGAATGCGAGGTGCTGTTCGTGAACATTTCCGCCTTTTCCGGCGGCGCACCCGGCACGGTGCACGAAAAGCTGCTGCGCAACCTGCTCACGGTGTCCATGCGCAAAAACCTGAGCCTTTCGCAGCGCATCTTCTGCACCACCCCCAAGACCGTGCGGGGCCGTCTGCTGACCTACTTTTCCGCACAGGCCGCCCGCAGCGGCAGTCTGCAGTTCGAGATCCCGTTCAACCGGCAGCAGCTGGCCGACTACCTCAATCTGGACCGCAGCGCCCTCTCCAAGGAGCTGTGCAAGATGCGGGATGAGGGCCTGCTGACCTTTGAAAAGAACCGCTTTGCCCTGAACGAACTGCCGGAGTGAACCTCCCGCAAACGCAAAAAGCACCCGCCGGGTCCCACGATCCGACGGGTGCTTCTGGTTTTTACGGGTTCAGCCTTGCTCAATCTGCCTTTTTGGCAGGGGCCTTACGGGTGCGCTTGGGCTTTTCGGCCGGGGCGGCAGCTTCTGCGGCGGCTTCTGCCTTGGGTGCAGCCTTCTTCCGGGCAGTGGTCTTGCGGGGAGCCTTGGCGGGCTTCTCTGCTGCTTCCGCCTTTGCGGCGGGCTCCGTCTTCGGCTCTTCTGCCTTTTCGGCAGCGGGCTGGGCGGTCACAGCCGGTTCCGCAGCGGCCTTTTTGGTGGTGCGGGGCTTGCGGGCGGCAGGCTTTTTGACCGGTGCCTTCTTCTCCTCTGCCGGGGCAACAGCCTCAGCGGCGGGTGCGGCTTCCACAGCAGGCTCGGCAGTCTTTTTAGCGGTGCGCTTTGCGCGGTCCTTCACCTCAGCGATGGTCCACAGCTGGTCGGCAGCGGGCACCTCCTGCCAGATCTGCAGCACGGCACCTGCTTCGGCACCCATGCCCACGGTGTCCACGCACTTGCCGCCGGCCCAGGACGAGCGCAGGCGCACGGTGCCTTCCGGCGTGGGGCAGAGCTCCCACATCTGGGAGGTGCCGCCCACATCCTCCCACAGGTGCAGCCAGGTGCCGTTGGCGGTGCCGGTCATGGTCAGGTCCAGCAGCTTGCCGGAGGCGCGGTTGCGGATGCGGTACACGCCCTCGCCCACCCGGACAAAGCTCCACTCCTGTTCGGGCTTGTGGTCATACTTGCCCAGACGAACGGTGCCGCCGTCCTTGCTTGCTTCCACGGCCTGGATCACATTGCCGGTGTGAGCGGCAATGGTATAAAAACGATCGGCTTCGATCACGGTCTGTGCTACGGTTTTCATGCTTCAGTTCCTCCATCTGTCACGATGCCGGGCAGGGTCTGCCAACATCTTCCTGCCTAAATGATACCACATATCGTGATTTTCCACAAGCAATTCGACCTTTCTTTAGCAAATCATACAGAATCGCCGGTTCTTTCGGCGTCATTTTCGCCCCTTCGCACCGGTTTGCGAGCCGTTTTTTCACACGGTTCCCCTCTCGACTTTTTGCCGTACTTGCGTTATACTATGATGTTGCTGATTTCCGCCGTCCGCTTTTGGCGGCGGCTTTCCCTACTCCATCCCATTCAAGGAGGCTTTTTATGACAAGCGATGACCGCAGTGCGCTGCAGTTTCGCCGGATGACCGAGACGCCCATCCCGCAACTGGTCCTCAGCCTTGCTGCTCCCACCATTTTAAGTATGCTGATCACCAGCATTTACAATCTGGCCGACACCTTTTTTGTGGGCCAGATCTCCACCAGTGCGTCCGGTGCCGTGGGCGTTGTTTCCAGCCTGATGGCCATCATCCAGGCGCTGGGCTTTATGCTGGGCCACGGGGCCGGCACCATCATCAGCCGCAGCCTGGGCAGCCGCGACACCACCGCCGCCACCCGGTTTGCGTCCACCAGCTTTTTCACGGCTCTGGTGTTTGGCGTGGTGCTGGCCGTGGCGGGCCTTGGCACCCTGCCCCACTTCATGATGCTGCTGGGCAGCACCGAGACCATCCTGCCCCACGCCTGCGCCTACGCGCGGCCCATCCTCATTGCCGCCCCGCTGATGATCTCCAGCCTGGTGATGAACAACATCCTGCGCTATGAAGGCAAAGCCAGCTTTGCCATGATCGGTCTGGTCACCGGCGGCGTGCTGAACATCGCGCTGGACCCGCTGTTCATGTTCGTGTTCGGGCTGGGCACTGCCGGTGCCGGTATCGCCACGGCTCTGAGCCAGAGCATCAGCTTCTGCATCCTGCTTTCCATGTTCCTGCGGGGCAAGACGGTCAGCCAGTTCCGCCTTTCGGCCGTCACCCGCGAGGCCCGCGATTTCGGCCGCATCCTGCTGGGCGGTGCGCCCAGCTTTGGCCGTCAGGGCCTGAACAGCATCGGCGGCATGCTGCTGAACCTTGCCGCCCGCAGCTATGGTGACGCCGCCGTGGCCGGTATGAGCATCGTGTCCCGCATCTTCATGTTCATCATCTCGGTGGCCATCGGCGTGGGGCAGGGCCTGCAGCCGGTGGCGTCCTTCAACTACGGTGCCCGCAAATACCGTCGGGTGCGGCAGGCCGCCATCTTCACCATCGAAGCGGCCTTCTGCATGCTGGTGGTGCTGGTGGGCCTGTGCTGGGTGAACGGCGATGTTCTCATCCGTCTGTTCCGCGATGACCCCGCCGTCACCGCCGTGGCGCTGCCCGCTTTCCACTACCAGTGCCTGGCCATGCTGCTGCATCCCATCATCGTGGTGGCCAACATGACCTTCCAGAGCGTGGGTGCGTCCGGCCGGGCCACCTTCCTGGCCTGCTGCCGACAGGGCGTGTTCTTCATCCCGCTCATCCTCATCCTGCCCCGCACCCACGGGCTGTTCGGCGTGGAGATCTGCCAGCCCATCGCGGATGTGCTCACCTTCCTGGTGTCCCTGCCCTTCCTGATTGCATTTCTGCAGCAGCTGGGCCGGATGGATGACGCCGAACAGAGCAAAACCGCGTCCTGAACTTCTGTCATAAATCTGTAACCATCGGCCGCGCATTTTCTGCAATGGAATGCGCGGCCGTTTCGTATTCCAGATGAACCGGAACTTTCTTCCGGGTGCGTTTTTCCATTCCAGACAGTAGCATCTGCATTTTGCATTGCTTTTTGTATTGTTTTAAGAGGAGTGATCCCATGAAAAAGACCGTTTCCCGTCTGGGCAGTGCTGCCCTGTGCGTGACCCTGAGCCTTGCGCTGGGCTGCGGCTGCGCGGTAATGCCGCCTGCCTCCTCCGAGAAACCCGCTTCCTCGGCAGTGTCCGTTCCCACCGACGCCGAGGGCAAGCCCCTGTACGATGCCGCCCCGCTGGACGACGGCCGCCTGCGCATCCTGTACGGCTACGACAACTCCGGCGACAGCCGCACCGTCCTGTGCGGCAGCAAGGTGCTGTACCAGTCTGCCCGCAGCGAAAACGTGAGCCTGCTTACCGACACCGTCACCGGCGAGACGAACTACTGGTTCCGCACCTGGTCGGACTCCACCGGCCGGGGCGGCCGCCGCAGCGCCCTGTACGACAAGGACGGCAACGAAGTGATGGCCTTTGACGGCGAGCAGAGCGCCACCATCCAGAACGGTCTGCTGGTGCTGCAGGAGAGCAGGATGGTCGGTGACAGCTACGATGTCGACTATGACAGCTACGGCACCTGCAGTGTCATCGACCTTGCCACCGGCAAGAACCTGCCCGTCCCGGAGGGTGCCTACAGCTGCATCGTCTGCGGGGATATGCTGGTGTTTACCTGCTACGCCCGCCCGGCAGACCTTGCCGCAGACGAATGGGACGACGACCCCAGCCTGCACAGCTGGGTCGCCATCCAGCAAAAGGACGGTGCCCAGACCTATGGGTCCTCCACCTCCACGGCCAGCCGCATTTCCTATGAGCCGGATGAACTGGACAACTGGGTGGAACTGGACATCTCCCATGCAGACGGCAGCCCGGCCGACCAGGTCCTGCACAACCCTGCCACCGGGGAGGGCCTGCGCGGCTACCGGCAGACCTGCGGCCACGGTACGGCAGCTTTCCTGACCCCAAGCGGCACCTATCAGCTGCGGGACCTGACCACCGAGGACCGGGGCGTGATCGCCGAATTTGACGCCCTGCCCAGCAACTATTTCCCGGGGTATGTGGTCACCTGGAACGTGGACAGTGACTATCGTTATTCCCTGCACGACCTTTCCACCGGGGAGGTCACACCGCTGTATGCTTCCAGCGTCACGGGCAGCAAGATCGTCCTCTATGCACAGGACGGCAGCCTGAAGGTCTACGACACCGGAGCACTGCTCACCGACGTGAACGCCGGGACCATTGGGGACGATCAGCGCGTGACGCTGGACTGTGAGGAGGACGGCTTTGTCTGGATGGAGCTGCGGGATGCCGACAGCTATGAGATCGCTGCCATCCGGGTATACGGCCCCGAAGGCCTCGTCTCCGACCTGAGCAGCCTGAATGAGACCTACAATTATCTGGGCTACCTCACCACCGATGCCAACGGCAGGCCGCTGTACTACGGCACCCGCAGCGTTCCCGGCAGCAGTTACGCCACCGGATGCGATGTGCTGGACGAAACCGGCAACGTGGTGATGCAGGGCCTTGGCAGCTGCTACAGCTACTACGACAACAGCCTGAACGCCCTGCCGGACCATGTATTCGTGGCACGGCGTGGCTTCTATTACGGCTGGATGGACACCGACGGCAACTGGCTTTACTGCCAGAGCATCTTCTCGTCCGTCAATGCCGATGACGAACTCGGTTACTGAACCATGACAGGAGGTTTTTTCTGATGAAAAACACGAAAATTTCCCGCCGCAGCTTTCTGCTGGGTCTTGCCGCCTGCTCTGCCGCCGGGGTCCTGACGGCCTGCTCCGGCAGTAGCGAGCCCGCTTCGTCTGCTTCCACCGCCCCGGAGCCCCCTGCTTCCTCGGCTGCCAGTGAGGTGACCGCCGCACCGTTCCTGACCGTGGAGGACTTCCCTGCCCTGGACGGCAGCACGGCCTGCATCCCCCTGATGGCACAAATGCTGGCCGACACCACCGGCATGGACCTGGAAGAAGCCCAGAGCATCATTTCGGTCAGCACCACTGCTTATGCCTGGGAGAGCTTTGGTCTGTACAACACCGACACCAAAATGCTGGTGGTGTACGAAGCCCCGGATTCCGTCAAGGAGGAGCTGGAGGCCGCCAACGTCCAGCTGGAGCAGAAGCCCATCGGCGTGGACGCACTGGTGTTCATCGTGAACGAGGACAACCCCGTGACCGACCTGACCCAGCAGCAGCTGCGGGACATCTACGCCGGAAAGATCACCAACTGGAAGGACGTGGGCGGCCAGGATCTGGACATCGTGGCCTTCCAGCGCCGGTCTGACTCCGGCAGCCAGACCCTGTTCCAGAAGCTGCTCATTCAGGGCGGCGAACTGATGGACCCGCCCACCGAGCTGGCCCCCACCGCCATGGGCGAACTGGTGGACAGCCTTGCCGCCTACAACAACTCCGCCAACGCCATCGGCTTTTCGGTGTACTACTACATCGACCAGATGTACTCCCAGCCCGGTCTGCGGCTGCTGAGTGTGGACGGCGTGATGCCCTCCAACGACACACTGGCCGACGGCAGCTATCCCCTCTGCAACGACTTCTACGCCGTCATCCGCCCGGATGCCGCCGCCGACAGCCCGGAGCGCCAGCTCTACGACTGGCTGGACACCGAGGCCGGGCAGGCCTGCATCAAAAAGGCCGGCTATGTGCCTGCCGGCAGTGCAGCCGCCAACGGCTGAATCCCTGCCATAACCTGCACCGTTTGAATTGACACGCTTTCATCCTTCTGCTACAATAATGTCAAAGATTTGTCGAATCTTCTACAGCAGAATGCCGAAAGGACGGTCTTGTTATGGAACATCCCGCTTCGCATGTGGAAAGCCACTGGCGCACCCAGCTGCGCAACCACATCATTCAGGCGTCCAGCCTGCTGGAGATCCTGCTCTCCGGGCTGGTGCTCATTGGTCTGCTGCTCAGCGCCGTGCCGCTCATCCGGTGGATGCCCGGCCTGCTGATCGACGGCAACGAGGTGGAGATCCGCACCTTTCTGGAGCGCAGTCTGGACATCGTGATCGGTATCGAGTTCATCAAGATGCTGGCCAAGCACAGCCCCGGCAGCAGTCTGGAAGTACTGCTCTACGCCATTGCCCGCCATCTGGTGGTGGGCCATGACTCGGCGCTGGAAAACCTGCTCAGTGTGGGTGCCATCGCCCTCATCTTCATCGTGCGCAAATACTTCTTTGTGCCTGCCTTTGGTGCCCATCTGCCGGACGGCCACCTCGCTCCGGACCTTTCGCCCGCGCAAAGCGGCATCCACTGGCTGCACCCCGAACCGGAAACAGAACCGGGCGAGGACGACGAATAACCTTACAAAAAAACAGGCGGTGCCGCACAGCATTGTGTGCAGGCACCGCCTGTTTCATTGTTTGATTTTACTGTTTGCCGTGGCGGCCAAAGCGGTATTCCTTGCCGTCGCGGATGCGCTGGATGTTGGAGCGATGCATATAGATGACCATGGCAGCCATGATGACAGAGCCCACCAGACAGATGAGCAGGTCCTGTACGGCATAGCCACGCAGCAGGCAGTAGCCCAGCGTCAACAACGGATAAGCCGCCGCCATGGTCACACTGCCCAGCGACACCATACCGGTGGGCAGCAGGCAGGCCAGAAAGATCAGGGCCAGGAACGGCAGCAGCACCGGCTGGATGGCCAGAATGGCTCCACCGGCCACCAGCACGCCCTTGCCGCCCTTGAATCCGAAATACAGGGGCTTAAGGTGGCCCACCACCGCCAGGATGGCGGCCAGATACACGCCCAGCCAGGCCGAGAGGCCGGCGTCGGAGGGCAGGAAGTGGAACAGCCAGCGGCCGATGCACACGGACAAAACGCCTTTGAGCACGTCCCCGGCAGCAGTAAGAGCCGCTGCTTTTTTGCCGAAGGTCCGCAGCATATTGGTCATGCCGGCAGCGCCGCTGCCGTGGTTGCGCACGTCATCGTGATACACGAATTTGCTGATGAGGATGCCGGTGTCCACACTGCCCAGCAGGTAAGCCTGCGCAGCCGTGAGCACGGCGATGAGGATGGTTTGCATCATAACGGAACCCGGATGCCTCCTTCGGGGCGCTTACACGTCCTTGGCACCCACTTCGCCGGAGCCGCGCTCCCGCACGACCAGACGGATGGGGGTGTGTTCCAGGCCAAAGTTCTCGCGGATCTGGTTGATGAGATACCGCTGATAGCTGAAGTGGAACAGGTGTTTTGCGTTCACAAAGGCCACAAACGTGGGCGGGCGGGTGGAAGCCTGGGTCAGGTAGAAGATCTTCAGGCGGCGGCCCTTGTCGCTGGGCGGCTGCATGCGGGCCGTGGCACGGGCCAGCATCTCGTTCAGCACGCCGGTGGGCACGCGGGCACCGTTCTGTGCGTCCACGTCGCGGATCAGCTGCATCAGCTTGTTCACGTTGTAGCCAGTCTGGGCCGAAATGAAGATGATGGGGGCGTAGCCCATGAAGCTGAAGTCCTCGGCATAGCCGCGGCGCTGCTGCTCCATGGTGTTGGTCTCCTTGCCTTCCACGGCGTCCCACTTGTTCACCACGATGATGCAGGCCTTGCCCTGGTCATGGGCATAACCGGCCACCTTGCTGTCCTGCTCGGTAAAGCCGACGGTGGCATCCACCAGGATCAGGGCCACACGGCTGCGCTCCACGGCAGCCAGGGCGCGCACCACCATATACCGCTCCAGACCGTCGGTGATGTTGCTGCGCTTGCGCAGACCTGCGGTGTCGGTAAAGATGAACTTGCCGTAGGCATTGTCCACCGGGGTGTCGATGGCATCGCGGGTGGTACCGGCCTCATTGGCCACGATCATGCGGTTCTCGCCCAGGATGCGGTTGGTCAGGCTGGACTTGCCTACGTTGGGGCGGCCGATGATGGCCACCGGGATGCGGTCCTCTTCCACCACCGTTTCGCTGAAGTCCAGGTGTGCGCACACGGCATCCAGCAGGTCGCCGGTGCCGTGACCGTGCACGGACGAGATGGGCATCACCTCGTCAAAGCCCAGGTTGTAGAACTCGTACAGCTCCATGGGGGCCTCGCCCACCTTGTCGCACTTGTTCACGGCCAGGATGATGGGCTTGTGGCTGCGGCGCAGCATGTGGGCCACATCCTCGTCGGCAGCGGTCAGGCCGTCGCGCACATCCACTACCATGATGATGCAGTCGGCAGTGTCAATGGCGATCTGGGCCTGCTCGCGCATATGGGCCAGAATGCCCTCGGTGGCCTTGGGCTCAATGCCGCCGGTGTCCACCAGCAAAAATTCGTGGCCGTTCCACTCGCAGTTGGCAAAGATACGGTCGCGGGTGATGCCCGGGGTATCTTCCACGATGGCCAGACGCTGGCCGCACAGTTTGTTGAACAGGGTAGACTTGCCCACGTTGGGGCGGCCCACCACTGCTACGATCGGTTTGCTCATGGGGGTTCCTCCTTTCTTGTAGCAAGACCCTCTCAGTCACGGCTCACGCCGTGCCAGCTCTCCCGAAAGGGAGAGCTTTTTGATGCGTTGCGGGAAAGCAGCTCAGACCTCGTCCTTCGGGAGAGGCGGCATTGCGCAGCGATGACGGAGAGGGTTCTTTTTTATCGCTTTCTTCTTGCGATGTGCAGTCCGCTGCGCAGCAGGGCGCGGGCCTCGTCGCCGCCGCCCACGGGCAGCACCTCGACCTTCACGCCCAGACGCTCGCCCAGCTGGGTAATCGTCACATCGTCCAAAAAGGTATCTTTCTCTTCGCGCAGCATCACAGCGGGCACGCCCAGCGTACCGCTGGTCAGTTTGCCCTCACACTGGGCGATGATGTCGGTGGCCGTTACAAGGCCCGCCACGCCCACGTTGCCGCCAAAGAACTTGTTCCGGATGGGGTGCACGGTCACCTCGATCATGGGGTACTGGCGGTGCAGCTCTTCCATCATCTCAATGATGAGGGGGGCTGCCATGGTGCCGGTGACCACATCCAGCTTTTTGGTGCCGTAAATGCGGTGGGGCTTGTCCAGTTCGGCCAGAAATTCCTGCCGGAACAGGCTCATCATGCCCACGCCGTTTTCCAGCTGGTCGTAGTCCTCGTAGAATTCCGGGTCCGGGATGGGACGCCCGGCCTTGAGATACCACTCATCGCTGGGGTAGATGATGCGCTTGCCGTGGCGGCGCTTGCACTCGT
>OLNY01001759.1_pt1 | contig 16383 bp, 16 predicted proteins | sample 1671981 | NCBI WGS metagenome assembly OLNY01 (sample SAMEA3136632, study PRJEB25190) | human gut metagenome | biome: human gut; feature: human-associated habitat; material: faeces | place: Austria | collected 2013
ACCTGACGAACCCGCACTTCTCCCCACTCTTCAACTGGCCGACATCCTAGTGGGCGGAGAACGTGTCTACGACCGGATATCAAACGACCACCAACTTAGTGTCAATGAAAAAAGCAAACCGATCATCATCAAAATCATCACCCGTGATAAGGATATTTTCCGCAAACCCATGTATAGATACACCATTACAGGACTGAACGGACAAAACATCTATTCTTATTTACCGGAAATAAACTTAAGTAGTCTGCCTACAGGCAGTTATCACATAAAAGCCGCCTGTAGTACCCGCAACGGTGACTGGACAGCAGACTATGATATTCTTACCCTGACAGTACTGCCTCCCTGGTATAAATCCGGCTGGTTCATCCTAAGTTGCACCCTTTTTATCTTCATCAGTGTCATCCTCACTTTCATCCTGATATTGCGCAACAAAGAAACCAAGCTAAAGTGGGCAATGAAAGAACATGAACAGCAGGTATACGAAGAAAAAGTGCGCTTTCTCATCAACATCAGCCATGAGCTCCGGACTCCACTGACCTTGATACATGCACCCTTGAAACAACTAATGGACAAACTTACCGCCGACAACGAAAATTATCCGTTGATCCAAAGCATCTGTAAACAATCTGAACGGATGAAGAACATTCTGAATACTGTTCTGAATGTTCGCAAAATGGAAGTAGGACAAAGCACACTCCATATCCAGAGCATACAATTGGATGAATGGGCGGAGCAACTGATTTCCGATTTTAAACCGGAAGCCTCCGTCAGAGGCATCACGCTCGTCTATCAACCTGAGCCGGAGATTCAAACCTTGTGCTTCGACAAAGAAAAATGTACCACTATCCTGACCAACCTATTAATTAACGCATTGAAATATACTCCCGATGAGAGTACAATCAGCATTTCAACCCGTTTGTCGGAAGACAGGACAAGAGTACGCATATCCATTTCCGACCAAGGTCCGGGACTGAAAGATGTGGATACCAACAATCTCTTTGTCCGCTTTTACCAAGGCAACAACAGTCGTCCCGGCACAGGAATCGGATTGTCCTATTCTAAAATACTGGTCGAACAACACGGAGGCAACATTGGAGCCTACGACAACAAGAATTTCGGAAGTCCGGGAGCCACTTTCTGGTTCGAACTTCCATTAAATACCGAACCGGGAAATATCACGCTGCACCCACAAGAATATCTGAATACACTTTTGGCACCCACGCAAGAAACAGAAAGCATTCCCGAACAACAGGAAGAAAATAAAACAGCCCCAAGCCATACCTTATTAATAGTAGATGACAACAAAGACCTGACCGATTATCTGGCAACAGCCCTGAAAGACCGGTTTAAGACAATATGGGTAGCCGCCGATGGAGCACACGCCGTTCACATAATCGTGGGCGCCGAAGCCGTCCTTCTGGCTGTTGTCGGTGACGGTGCAGCCGTCGGCCAGGCAGTCATGCCAGTGATTCACGCCGTCAGAGGACCAGGTATCGGACCACTGATGGGTATGCTCCTTCACCAGGGGCTTGTCCTCGGCGCTGTACATGCGCCACAGCTGGGTGCCGTAGAAGGGATTGGCGGTGCCCATATACACGCCGTTCTCGGTGGAGCAGATGGTGCGCAGACCGTGGTTGGAGCCGTCGCCGAAGCCGTCCCGGGTGATGGCGTCGAAATTCACGCCGTCCTTGGACACCAGCAGGTCAAAGCCGTTCTCGCTCTGCTGGGCATAGTAGTTGCAGCCGAAGTAGTACACAAAGTTGTGGATCGTGTCGTCATACACGGCCTTGTCCAGGGCGGCAAAGATGGCCTTCACGGCGCTTTGCAGGTCATCCTTCAGGCCCTGGGTGTCGGCGCTGCACATAGCCACGCCGGTGACCTGGGCGTATTCCTGGGCAAAGTCTGCGCTGTCCAGCTTCACGCCCAGCAGGTCGAACACCTTCTGCTTGAAGGCCTCATACTCCTCCAGCATGTTCCGGTAGCCGGGCACGGGGTTCTTGTCAGCGGACATATCCGTGGCAAAGCCTGCCAGCATCTGATACAGATGGGCGGTATACTTGGTAAACAGGACCTTGTCCAGGAACCAGGTCAGATACTTGTTGTCGTGCTGCTGCAGAACCTCCAGCACGGCGTCCTTCAGCATATCGGCCCGGCCGCTGATATCGGCATAGTCCATATTGGCCACCTGACCGTCGGTGATCTGGGTGAAATGATAGGTCAGAGTGGAGGTGTCATAGGTGCCGATGTACAGCTCACCGTTGTGCTCGCCGTAGCGCCAGATATACTGGTTGGAGTTGTTGCCCAGACCCGCGCCCAGGTTGCCGATGGGGCCGTCGGGGAAATAGGGGTTGTCGTCCTTACCGGCCACCTGCTGGAAGTTGCCGTCGGCGTCCATGCGGTACAGATAGATGGAGTGGTCCAGATCGTTGTACAGCAGCTCGAAGTTGCCGGAGGCGGGGATCTCCGCCAGGTCCAGCATGGGATCGTTGTAGGTGCCCAGGTACAGATAGCCGTTGTACACCCACATGTTGCAGCTCATGGAGTAGTTGATGCCCAGGCCGAAGTCGTAGCCGCTGGTGCCGTGGTCACCGATGACCTGGGTCCAGGTGAAGCTGCCGTCCTCGTGCTTGTCGCCGCGATACATGGCAAAGCCCTGCTTGTTGATGTGGCCGTCGATGGACTTGTCGGTGACCACGGTGACGTACATGGAGCCGTTATACTCGATGATGTCCCAGATACCGCCGCCGTTGAGGCCGTCGGTCTTCATAACGGCGGGCAGGCCGTCAAAGTCGTCCTGATCTGCCACACGCCGCCAGGAGCTCAGACCCGCGGTGGGATCGGAGCTGGCCACGATGATGCCGCCGGGGGTACCCTTGCCGTCGTAGTTGTCCGTGGCCAGGCACATATAGATCTCGTCGTCAAACACCAGCAGGCCGTGAACGCCGTTGGACACGCCCTGGGCGTAGTTGATGTTGTGATAGGCGATGGAGCACTCGTTGGTCTCGGGGTCCACCTCGATGAGGGTGGCCGTGGGGCTGCCCATACCGGCGAAATAGATCTTGCCCTTGAATTCAAAGGCCATGCGATAGCCGGCCAGATAGTTCACGCCCTTCAGATAGGGGGGATAGCCGGGGAAGATGTCGGGGTAATCCTTCAGGATGTCCCGCTCCCGGAAGATCACCTGGGCCTCGCCGGTGTAGCGGTTCACAGCCATGATCACGGGGGTCCACTGGGACATGGGGGTTTCGTCGAAGGTGTCCGTGCCGAACATGACCTTCACAAAATCTGCCGCGGCCCGGCTGGTGTCCACGTTCTGGTCCAGCTTGCCCTCCTTCTTCATGGCGTCCAGGGACGTCTTGACGTTGTTGTGATAGATGTAGTAGGTGGAGTTATAGCAGGTGCCGATGTAAACGTAGTCACCGGCCTCGGCCATGGACCAGGAGTAGCTCTGACCCCGGTCCTGCAGATCGCCGGTCAGAATGCCGTCCACCTCTCCGGCGCCCAGCGTGGGGTGGGAGACCTTGTCGATGGTGTAGCCGCCCTTGGAGTAAACACCCTGCTCCAGGGGCTCGTAGCTGATGGTGTCGTCATCATTGCGGACGGCGACTGCCAGTGCGCCGCTGACCAGGCTGACCGTCATAACCAGGGCCAGCAGAACAGCGGTGCAGGCTTTGAACGCTTTGTGCATGTTATCCCGCTCCTTTAAAACAATTTGCCTGTCCTTGCACGAAGAACACTTTATCTATAATATGTGCGCCAACAGGCATACAGTAATTTAACATAATTCGCATCCTTTTACAATAGATAACATCTGAAAAATACAATAATTTCTGCTTATAACAGAAAAAAGAACGGGCGATGACGGCGCTTTTCGCGGAGTTTTCCTATAAAGGCAGCGAAATGCGGAAAATTTTGCCCAAAGGCGGTTGCCAAAGGGCGGCAAGAGGTGGTAAAATAAACGTATCCTATTCCAACCGGCGGCGGCCACTCCACTTTTTGGCCCCCTGCCGGAAAAACAAAGGAGGAACAAGGTCCCGCTGAGACTGGCGGTGCGGCAGTGTGGAGACCTGCCGTAAGGCGCTGCGGCTTTGCCGGGCGCGAGACCGTTCCCTGCGGAGGCAGAACGGTTACAGTCTGTGCATATGGCAGAGGTCATTCTGAAAAACCTCAAGAAGGTGTATCCCAACACCGAAAAGAAGAAAAAGGCCAAGAAGGGCGAGCCCGAGAAAAAGACCAGTCTTCAGATCACCGACGAGGGCGTTGTGGCGGTGCAGGACTTCAACCTGCACATTGCGGACAAGGAGTTCATCGTTCTGGTGGGTCCCTCCGGCTGCGGCAAGTCCACCACCCTGCGGATGATCGCCGGTCTGGAGGACATCTCCGGCGGCGAGCTGTACATTGGCGGCAAGCTGATGAACGACGTGGAGCCCAAGGACCGGGACATCGCCATGGTGTTCCAGAGCTACGCCCTGTATCCCCACATGACCGTGTATGAGAACATGGCCTTCTCCCTGAAGCTGAAAAAGCTGCCCAAGGACGAGATCGACCAGCGGGTCCGTCAGGCGGCAGAGATCCTGGACATCACCCAGTATCTGGACCGCAAGCCCAAGGCCCTGTCCGGCGGCCAGCGGCAGCGTGTGGCCATCGGCCGCGCCATCGTCCGCAACCCCGCCGTGTTCCTGATGGATGAGCCTCTGTCCAACCTGGACGCCAAGCTCCGCAACCAGATGCGCGCCGAGATCATCAAGCTGCGGGAGCGCATCGACACCACGTTTATCTACGTCACCCATGACCAGACCGAGGCCATGACCCTGGGCGACCGCATTGTCATCATGAAGGATGGCTTCATTCAGCAGATCGGCACCCCCCAGGAGGTGTTCGACCACCCTGCGAACCTGTTCGTGGCGGGCTTTATCGGCGTGCCCCAGATGAACTTCTTCGACGCCAGGCTGTCCCGCCGGGACGGCAAGTACACCGTCACTGTGGGCAGCGTTACCGTGGAGCTGTCTCCGGAGAAGCAGCAGCGCCTGGCCGCCCATAACGTGGCGGAGCAGGACGTGACCCTGGGCGTGCGCCCGGATCATATCATGCTGTGCGCCGACGGGGTCAAGGGTACGGTGGACGTGTCCGAGATGATGGGCTCCTCCGTGCATCTGCATGTCACTGCCGAGGGCAAGGACGTGATCGTCATCGTCCCCACCAACGGCGCCGCCGCCCACTTCCCCATGGGCAGCGAGGTCAACATGATCTTCGGCGGCAACGTGGCCCACGTTTTCGATAAGACCACCGGCAAGAACCTGGAGTGGTAAATCCGGAATCCCATAGCGACAAGAGTATAGGACTGCCCCCCTCCGGCGCTTTTGCATCGGAGGGGGGCAGCTTGCGTATGTCTGAATAGGATGTTATACCGGAAAAGTACGCCTTGCACCAGGAAATCAGGTGTGTTATACTATACAGAACAACACACTGGATTACTATGCGTATTTTTACCCAAGAAAGAGAGAAATCATGACCACCAAAGATTACCAGACCCGCAGTCCCCTGCGCATTTTCCTGTCCTACTTCCGCCCCCACCGGGGCCTGTTCCTGCTGGATATCACCTGCGCCTTCTTCATTGCCGTCATCGACCTGGCCTTTCCCCTGATCTCCCGCACCGCCATGTACCACTGGCTGCCGGAGAAGCAGTTCTCCATTTTCTTCACGGTCATGGCCCTGGTGGTGGCGGCCTTTGTCCTCCGGGCGGGGCTTTACTTCATCGTGGGCTACTGGGGCCACACCTTCGGTATCCTGGTGGAGGCCGATATCCGCCGGGACCTGTTTGCCCATATGCAGGACCTGGGCTTCGACTTTTACGATAAAAACCGCACCGGCCAGCTGATGAGCCGCCTGACCACGGACCTGTTCGAGCTGACGGAGCTGGCCCACCACGGGCCGGAGGACCTGTTCATCTCCCTGGTCACCATCATCGGCGCTCTGGCGGTGATGTTCTCCATCCAGTGGCGGCTGGCCCTGGTGGTGTGCTGCATCATCCCCGTGTTCCTGCTGGTGGTTATGTACCGCCGCCGCCAGATGTCCCAGGCGTCCCGGGCCGCCAAGCAAAAGACCGGCGCCATCAATGCCGAGATCGAGTCCGGCCTCTCCGGCGTCCGCACCACCAAGGCCTTCGCCAACGAGGCAGAGCAGCAGCGCCGCTTCGACGGGGCCAACGAGGTGTTCAAGACCTCCAAGCGCAACTTCCATAAGGAGATGGGCTTTTTCAACGCCAGCATGGAGCTGTTCATCAGCCTGCTGTCCGTGGCGGTCATTGCCGCAGGCGGCTGGCTCATTATGAAGAACCGGCTGAACTATATCGACCTGATTACCTTCAGCCTGTATATCACCACGTTCATCAGTCCTGTGCGAAAGCTGGCCAATTTTGCCGAGATGTTCTCCAACGGCTTCGCGGGCCTTCACCGGTTTATTGAGCTGATGGCCACGGAGCCCACCATCCAGGACGCACCCGACGCCGTGGACCTGACGGACGTCCGGGGAGAGGTAGCCCTGGACCATGTGACCTTCTCCTATGACAACGGCAGCCCCGAGGTGCTCCACGGGGTGGACCTGACGGTCCGGGCCGGGGAGACGGTGGCTATCGTGGGTCCCTCCGGCGGCGGCAAAAGCACCCTGTGCCAGCTGGTGCCCCGGTTTTATGACCCCGACAGCGGTACCGTGTCCGTGGACGGCCACGACGTGCGCCGCCTGACCCAGCGCTCTCTGCGCCGGTCCATCGGCATCGTGCAGCAGGATGTGTTCCTGTTTGCCGACACCATCCGGGAAAACATCCGCTACGGTAAGCCCGACGCCTCCGACGCGGAGGTGGAGGAGGCCGCCCGCCGGGCGGAGCTGTACGACGATATTGCCGCCATGCCCGACGGGTTCGACACCTATGTGGGCGAGCGGGGCACCCTGCTGTCCGGGGGCCAGAAGCAGCGGGTAGCCATTGCCCGGATTTTCCTGAAAAATCCGCCCATCCTCATTCTGGACGAGGCCACCTCCGCCCTGGACAGCGTCACGGAATCCCGGATCCAGCATGCCTTCGACGAGCTGAGCCGGGGCCGCACCACCCTGATCATCGCCCACCGGCTCTCTACCATCCGGGCCGCCCACCGCATCCTGGTGATCCAGGACGGCTGCATTGCCGAGCAGGGGACCCATGACCAGCTGTTGGCCCGGGGCGGAGCCTACGCCCGGCTGTACCACACCCAGAATCTGGGGGAATACCATGGATAAACGCGAAATGCTGGACCGGCTTGCGGCAAACGGCGACGAGCGGCTGCTGCTGGGCCGGGTCTGGGACAAGTATGAGCAGTGCCGCCGGAGAAATCTGCCCCAGGGAACGGGCTTCCTGTCCCCGGCGGAGCAGGCGGCGGCCCAGCGGCTGCTGAACGCCCTGTCCGTCTCGGAGGGATATACCTTCTGGGGTGGATACGACGGGGCCCAGCGGCGGCAGCTGTGGTTCCTGCCGGACTGGCAGGAGGCCCCGGAGGAGGACGCCGTCCGGGTGGTCCGGGCCTCGTTTTATGAGGAGGATTCCCTGACCCACCGGGACATTCTGGGCAGTCTCATGGCCCTGGGCGTCACCCGGGAGACATTGGGGGACATTCTGGTGTCCCCCCGCTGGGCCGACGTACTGGCCACGGGACCGGCGGCGGAGCTGCTGCTGTCGGAGTGGACGGCTGCGGGCCGGGTGCGGCTGCGCACTGCGTCCCTGCCTCTGGAGGATCTGATCCCGCCGGAGGAAAAGGTGAAGCACATCCGGGACACGGTGTCCTCCCTGCGGCTGGACAGCGTGCTGGCATCGGGCTTTTCCCTCAGCCGGGGCAAGGCCGCCGAGGCCGTGACCTCCGGAAAGGTCCAGGTGAACTGGACCGACTGCCAGAAGCCGGATCGCCCGGTATCCCAGGGGGATACCCTGACCCTCCGGGGTCTGGGCAAGTGCGTTCTGGAGGAGGTCGGCAATCAAACGAAAAAAGGCAGGGTGTTCATCACCCTGAAGCGCTATCTGTAAGGGGGAACCGATGATGGATGAAAAGAAGATCGCCCGGATCAACCAGCTGGCCGCCAAGTCGAAAACGGCGGAGGGGCTGACGCCGGAGGAGAAGCAGGAGCAGCTTGCCCTGCGCCGGGAATACATCGACTCCGTGGTGGGAAATCTGGCCCGGGAGCTGGATAACACCTATGTGGTGGACGAGCACGGCAACAAGCGCAAGCTCCGCCGGAAGGGAGAGAAGTAATGGCCTATTCCTATGACGACCGGGAGGGGGAGACCCGGCAGGAGCCGCCCCGCCGTCCGCCAAAAAAGGACGACAACGATTTTGGCTCCTGGGCCATTATCGCAATTTTATTCGCGGTGGCCTGGCCGGTGGGCCTTGTTGTGCTGCTGGCCAAGCTGTTTGGCGGCGACACGAAGCGCAAGCCCGTGTCCCGGCAGAATCCCGGCCTGTCCCAGCAGAATCCCGCCCCGTCCCGGCCTCGTACCGGGACAGCCTCCAGCACCCGCAAAAAGGTGACGAAAACGCCCCAATACTCCGCAAAAGGGGCCAATACCATGAAAATTGTGGGCCTGGTGCTGCTTTTCGCAGGCCTGGTGTCTATGGTGCAGGGCGTTGGCGCCGCTGCCGGAGTTCTGAGCTGGAGCCTGCTGGCGGAGCTGTTTCCCACCATGGGCCTGGCCGCCGGAGGCCTGGGACTGGTCATCGGCAGCGCCTCTATGACCCGCCGGGCCCGCCGCTTCGGCAAATATCTGGCCTGTGCCCACGGGCAGGACGCCGTGTCTCTGAAAAAGCTGGCCGACACGGCGGAGGTCCCCCAGCGGAAGGTGGAAAGGGACCTGGAGATCATGATCGAAAAGGGCCTCTGGGGCAAGAACGCCTATGTGGACCTGGGCAGCGACATGCTGTTCCGCTCTCCGGAGGCGGCGGAGGCATACTTTGCCCCGCGGCAGACCGTCCGGGAGCCGGCCCCGGCGGAGCAGGGCTATTCCGGTATCCTGCGGGAGATCCGCCGGGCCAACGACCGCATTGCCGACCCTGTCCTCAGCCAGAAGATCGACCGGCTGGAGGAGGTGGCGGGGAAGATTTTCCGCATCATCGAAAAGGAGCCCGCCAAAAAGGGCAAGGCCGGCACCTTCCTGAACTATTATCTGCCCACCACCCAGAAGCTGCTGAATTCCTACGCCGAGTTTGAGGAGGCCGGGGTCAGCGGCGAGAATCTCAACCAGGCCAAGGCCAAAATCCAGAGCACCATGGACAGCATCGTGGCGGGCTTTGAGCGGCAGCTGGATGAGCTGTACCGCGCCGACGCCATGGACATCGACAGCGATATCCGGGTTATGGAAACCATGCTCCGCCGGGACAGCGCCACCGTGGCCGACGATTTCGGCCTGGGCGGCACGGCGGTGCAGCAGGAGGAAGAATAATATCACGGAAATAAGGAGGAAAAGCCCCATGAAGCGTGTTTTAGCCCTGATTTTGGCCCTGTGCATGGCCTGCGCCCTGTTTGCCTGCGGAAAGAAGCAGACGGAGGTGGCCCCCGGCGGAGATAGTCCCACGGTGACCCCCGGGGCCACGGACCCGGGAAGCGGCCCGGCGGAAAATCCCGGCGGCAGCGCCGGTGTGCCCGGCGGTGCAGGCAGTACCGGAAATGCCGGAAACGGCGGAAATACCACCGGCAGTACCGGCAGCGGCTGGGCCGGTACCCGGGTGGCGGTGATCTATTTCTCCTGCACCGGCAACACCCGGACGGCGGCAGAGCGCATCCGCGACCTGACCGGGGCGGATCTGATCGAGCTGGTGCCGGAGCAGCCCTATACCAGCCAGGATCTGGACTACAACGACGAGAGCTGCCGGGCCAATCAGGAGCAAAAGGACCCCGCGGCCCGGCCCCGGATCGCGGGCCAGCCGCTGGACCTGTCCCAGTATGGCACCATCTATCTGGGCTATCCCATCTGGCAGGGCACCGCACCACGGATCATCAACACGTTCCTGGACAGCTATGACCTGACCGGGAAAACCATCCGGCCCTTCTGCACCAGCGGCAGCAGCGGCATCGAGACCTCCGTGGCGGATATCCGGGCGGCTGCGCCCGGGGTGGACGTAACGGCGGGCCTGCGCATCGCCGACCCCGACGGCAGCGATGTGAAGGCCTGGGCGCTGGGATAATAAGAGCTTGTCAAAAAAGGGCGTTGCCTTTTTTGACAAAAGAGTTTTCGCTCCGACCCGCGCGTTTTCACGCATAAAATGCGCGAAAACACACTCTCTCCGCGCAAAGTATTTTTCGCGACGTACACGCCGCCGCGAAAAATGGATTGAACCTTATTCGCGGCCTGCGGGCCGCGAACTCTGCGAGGCGTTTTTGACAGTCTGGAATAAGAGGAGTCCGGCGCGTGCCGGGCTCCTTTAACCTATAAAAAACCGCCTGCCGGAACCCCGGCGGGCGGGCTGCTGCAATGTCAGGACAGGCTTTTGAAAAGCTCCTCCAGGTCGGACTGACGGTAGATCACGGCTTCCTGGTTCTGATTGGCCTGGGCCACGGCGTTCGACAGAACGGGCTCGTGGGCCGCGCAGGCGGTTGCAGACAGCAGCAGAACCGCCGCTAAAAGCGCGGACAGCAATTTTTTCATGCTCGTTACCTCCTTTCGTGCGATTCGTGAAAAGATCATTTCGATAGTCCCCCCCGCCCGCTGTGGCTACAGCGGGCGGGGCGTTCATTTATTCGGCGGGATTGATTTTTATTCCAGATGTTTGCTGGCCCTTTGGTACCCCACACAGTTTACACCGGTTATTCGTACCATAGGTGCATTTCCCAGTGCTTTTTATACCCCCACAAGCCGTGCAGTAACATTTATGCCAATTGGCAGAATTGGCATCTGTCTGATAAAACGAGTATCCAAAGGAATGGGTTGAATGGTTACCCGTAATCACCCTTGCACCCCATTTGTCGGAATCTGTTAATCCTGTTGACGTCCAGTTATCGTAATTACCATACATGAGTTTTTGCCTGTTTCTTGTTTCACGAAGATCAATTAATCCAATGGCATGACCAAACTCATGTGCCATAATTATGTCATTTATGGATGATACGCGGACTGTGTTTATCTGAATTTCCCATGATACCAAATGACCAGAAACGGTTCTTGGATTATCAAAACGTGCTATAGCGGAGCCTTGTGTACCTGGATATGTGCAAATTCTTCCAGCGCCGGTTCCGTCGGTTTTATTTGTTATGGTGACGGTTCCACTCCACATCTTCGCGCCATTGTTGACCGCGCTTTTACATGCGGGTGTCAGATACTGATTATAACTATCAAAGGAGTATGTCAGTACAGTACCATTAGTGTGACAGTTTGCATCGACATTCCAACCAACATCTTCGCCACCTCTGACAGCCCCAGGATGAGCATGTGCAAACGGACAAAATAAGGTTATCAATACAAGTGCCAGAACAAAAGAAATCCCTGGCCGCAAAAATGATCTGTTCACGGTGAACCTTCCTCTCTTTATGTATAATCGGCGGACAGGCGCGCGAAATAGTCCTCCAGGTCGGTCAGACGATAGAGGTCGCCGGAGGACGCAACCGGCCGGTCCGGGTCGGCCTGGGAGGGCGCAATGGCAGCCAGAACCGGGTCCTGCTTTGTCAGATTGTCCCTGATCTGAAGAAGCTGCTCCTGCCCCGGGTGCGCAACGGCCGGGCAATCGGCGGGCTGATTGATCTGACTCCATTGGGTCATCATGCCCAGGGCGTCCAGAACGTAAGACATGCCGCTGTCGTCCTGGGTCACATACATCACCGTGGAATACGTGTTTATCAGCTCATAGGCGTCCGGATACTCCACCAGGTCGTAGGTATCCCGGTACATGGACACATCGTATTTGATCAAGAACAGCAGCAGCTGATTGCCATAGGTGAATACGGGATAATTTCGGTAGGTCCAGGTGGAGCAGCCCTCCTGGGCCAGGACAAACTCATGGGGGATATCCCCCTTGTACACTTTTTGGACCGTTGTCCGGAAAAAGGTTCGCCCGGTGATCAGCTCCTCCTCCAGCCAATCCCCCACCGTAACAAGGGCCACCACCTCTGCGGCGTCATAGGCCTCCGACAGGGAGTAGGTGTGGGGAAGCATTCCTTTGGCCTCTCCCTCCCCCCACCGGCTGGGGGGCAGAACGGGCTCGTGGGCCGCGCAGGCGGTTGCAGACAGCAGCAGAACCGCCGCTAAAAGCGCGGATAGAAATTTTTTCATGCTCGTTACCTCCTGATCTGATTTTGACCGTATGGGCTGCGGCAGGCGCACAGACGGAATACGGCGCAGCCGTCTATGCGCCCGGGGAAAGCGTTTGGGTACACCTTGCCCAAACTACACGGGCTCCATGGGCGGAATTACCTGCAAAATTGAATGATTCGATACGCATAAAACGCGCCCTTTCCATAAAACATACTATTTTACAATTATACCGTTAAATTATATATAACATATTCGCGAGGGAAAGTCAACGTTTTCTCTGAATTGCGGAAGCGGAAAAACGGTTTTCCGCAAAGACGGCGGAGACTGGAAATCCCCGGGAAGGTGTGGTAAAATAACGGAAAATAAGCGTTGAAAGGGTATGTGCTATGCGTATACTGGTTTTATCCGATTCCCACGGGTGCGTGGACCCTATGCAGCAGTGCGTGGAGCTGGTGCAGCCCCAGGCCATCCTCCATCTGGGGGACTGCGCCCGGGACGCGGACCGGCTGGGGCGGCTGTATCCCCGGATCCCGCTGCTGGGGGTGCCCGGCAACTGCGACTATGGCAGCGCGGACCAGCCGGAGCGGCTGACGGAGCTGGGCGGCGTCCGCATCCTGATGATGCACGGCCATACCCGGCATGTGAAGTCCGGCCCCATGGCGGCCATGTACGCCGCCCGGGAGTGCGGGGCGGATATCCTGCTGTTCGGCCACACCCACCAGCCGCTGGTGGACCGCAGCGGCGATTTCTGGGTGATGAATCCCGGGTGCATCGGGCCCAGTCCCCGGCGGACCTATGGCGTCATCACCCTGGAGGACGGCAGGGTGGACTGCGCCGCTCTCCGGCTGTGAAGGGGGGCGGCGGGATGCTGTACGCAGGATGCCACCTGTCTGCATCGGAGGGCTTTCTGGCTATGGGCCGGACGGCGCTGTCCCTGGGGGCCAATACGTTTCAGTTTTTCACCCGGAATCCCCGGGGCAGCCGGGCCAGGGCCATGGACCCCGCCGATGCGGCGGCGCTGCGGCAGCTGCTGGCGGATCACGGTTTCGGGCCGCTGGTGGCCCACGCGCCGTATACCATCAATCCCTGCTCCAAGGAGCCCCGGACCCGGGAGTTTGCCGTTCAGACCATGGCGGATGACCTGGACCGGCTGGAGCACCTGCCGGGGAACTATTACAATCTCCACCCGGGCAGCCACACGGGCCAGGGTACGGAGACGGGTATCCGCCAGATCGCCCAGGCCCTCAACGCCGTGCTGCGGCCGGAGCAGCGGACCACGGTGCTGCTGGAGACTATGGCCGGGAAGGGCACGGAGCTCGGCGGGCAATTCCGGGAGCTGCGGGAGATCATGGATCGGGTGGCCCTGCCGGTGGGGGTTTGCTTGGACACCTGCCATGTGTGGGACGCCGGGTACGACATCTGCGGCGATCTGGACGGCGTGCTGACGGAGTTCGACCGGGTCATCGGCCTGGACCGGCTGCGGGCAGTACACCTGAACAACAGTCTGAACCCCTGCGGCAGCCACAAGGACCGGCACGCCGTGCTGCTGGGCGGCGCCATGTCCCTGGAGGCCATCCGGCGGGTGGTGAATCATCCGGCGCTGCGGGGCCTGCCCATGGTGCTGGAAACGCCCAACGACCTGCCGGGGTACGCGGCGGAGATCCGGCTGCTGCGGCAGCTGGCGGAGGAGGGGTGAGCATGGGACTGCGTCTTTCTGCGGCGGGAATTTTCCTGCTGGGGGCTCTGGGGCTGCTGCTGCACTCCACCCTGCCGCAGACGGGGCACATCCGGGCCGGGATGTTCTGCTTTTATACGAATCTCAGCAATTTGGCGGTGCTTTTATACGAACTGGCGCTGGCTATCGTCCCGGCGGGCGGGGTGCGGCGGCTGCTGACCGGCAGCACCGTGGCCCTGGCCATGACCCTGTGCATCTATGTAACGCACCTGGTGTATCACTTTGTGCTGGTGCCGGACGCCAGGCAACGGGGGCAAAAATTTGCCGACTTCGGCGGCAGCTTTGGGAACCTGTGCGTCCACTATGGAACGCCGTGGCTGGTGGTGATGCAGTGGGTGCTGTGGGGCGATAAGTCCGGGCTGACGGTGCTGTCCGCCGTGTGGTGGCTGGTGCTGCCTCTGGCATACTTTGCGTATGCCATGCTGCGGGCCCGGACGGGCAAGCCCATCGGCCACACGAGACTGCTGTATCCATACCCGTTTATGGACCTGGAAAAGCTGGGCCCCAAAAGGTTCTGCCTCAGCGTGGCGGCGGTGCTGGCGGCGTTTTTCGCCCTGGGCTGTATATTTGTGGGCCTGGGACGGCTATTGGGATAGGAGGAATGACCATGGAAACAGAAGTGAAGCTGACGAAGCTGGCCGCCTGTGCCGGCTGCGGAGCCAAGGTAGGCGCCGGAACCCTGGCGAAGCTGCTGGACGGGTTCCGGACCCATTCGGACCCCCGGCTGCTGGTGGGGTATGACAAGTCCGACGACGCCAGCGTGTATTATCTGGACGAGCACACGGCCCTGGTGCAGACCACGGACTTTTTCCCGCCTATTGTGGACGACCCCTTCCTGTATGGACAGATCGCCGCGGCCAACGCCATCAGCGATGTGTACGCCATGGGCGGGGAGCCCAAGCTGGCGCTGAACATCCTGTGCCTGCCGGAGTCCATGACCCAGGACATGGTGCAGGAGCTGCTGCGGGGCGGGTATGACAAGGCCTATGAGGCCGGGGCCATCATCACCGGCGGCCACACCATCCACGGGGCGGAGCCCATTTATGGGCTGGCGGTGTCGGGGTTCGTGGACCCCCGGCGCATCCTTACCAACAGCGGGGCCCGGCCCGGGGACGTGCTGCTGCTGACCAAGCCCCTGGGCGTGGGCGTGCTGACCACTGCCGCCAAGGCGGGGCTGGCCGGCGGGGCGGTGATGGACCGCATTTACCGGCAGATGGCCACCCTGAACCGTGCCGCCCGGGACATTATGGTGAAATACCGGGTCCACAGCTGCACCGACGTGACGGGCTTCGCCCTGCTGGGCCACAGCTTCGAGATGGCCCAGGGCAGCGGCTGCACCGTCCATATCCAGAGCGGGAACGTCCCCTTCCACCCGGAGGCCTGGGACCTGGCGGCCATGGGCCTGATTCCTGCCGGGGCATACCGGAACCGGGATTTCGCCCAGAAGGGCGTCACCGTCCGGGGAGACGTCAGCCGCACCATGCAGGATCTGCTGTACGACCCACAGACCAGCGGCGGCCTGCTGATGGCGGTGGATCCCGCCGACGCGGCGGCATGCCTGCGGGAGCTGCGGGACAGCATCCCCGCCGCGGCCCAGGTGGGCTACGTCACGGAGCGGCAGGACAACTGGCTGATTCTGGAATAAACGACCCCCCTCCGGCAATGCCGGGTGGTCGTAAAACAGTAAAATTAAAAAATGGCGAAAACCTTGTGCTTTCAAGGAAACGGCGTGACTTCGGTCACGCCGTTTCCTTTTTCATCAGCTCATTCAGAGGGATAAAGCCCAGCCCGTCATATTTGATATGGATGTGCTGCACCCGCTTAGCCTTTGCGCATCTGGCAGAGCAAAGAGCTGTTCGGCAAAAGCGTAAAACGCGCTTTCGCTCAAATCTTTCGTCTGCGGTGCGACACTCTCGATGGCTGCGCCACGGGTGATAAGCCGGTGCGCCCGCTTGCGCCGTTCTCCCTTTGCATAGTAGGCGGCGCGGTTTTCAAGGCGCTGGATTTTGTGCTGCTCCTGCGCAAGCTGCCGCTCCACCTTTTCTTTCTCGGCTTGCAGCTTCTCAATTTCTTTTTCGTGCATGATTTCAACCTCCTGACTGATAAATGATGGGGTGGATAGATACAAAAAGACCGCCTACGTTTTCGGTAGGCGGTCTTGATAACGATATGGATTTTCAGGCTTTGCGGCGGAAATTGTCTGCGCCAGCAGGCTGTTTCCACTGCAAAGTGCACTGGGATAGCTGCTATGGCAGCACAAGGGAGGCACTCCCTTGTGCGGAACAAAGTGACGCAAAACAGCCCGGACATTTGACTGTCCGGGCTGTCTGCCTCGCAGAGCGCACATACTCCCGTCAGGAGAGTATAGAAGTGCGCCCTTGTTACCAAG
>OLNY01001763.1_pt1 | contig 16364 bp, 13 predicted proteins | sample 1671981 | NCBI WGS metagenome assembly OLNY01 (sample SAMEA3136632, study PRJEB25190) | human gut metagenome | biome: human gut; feature: human-associated habitat; material: faeces | place: Austria | collected 2013
AAACCAATATTTTATATGATTATATAGAGGTGTATTATGAAAAAAATAATAATAAAAACATTGACCATATTCTTAATCTTCATTTATATTTTTTCTATAATATGTTATGCTGATGATTCAGATGACACTGAATCAATTGATATAAATTCAGAAATAGAAACTTCTGTTAATGCTTTAACCGAAATTAAAAATCCAGATTTAAATTCCAGAGCTTGCGTTGTAATTGACCGTAATACTAATACTATTCTATATGGAAAAAATGAAAACACAAAAAGAAAAATGGCTTCAACTACCAAAATTATGACTGCAATAATCATTATAGAAAATTGTAAGTTAAATGAAAGCATTGAAATATCAAAAAAAGCTGCAAATACTGGTGGTTCACGCCTTGGCTTAAAAACTGGAGACAAAATAACCATATTAGACTTATTATATGGTTTAATGCTTCATTCTGGAAATGATGCAGCCGTTGCTCTTGCAGAATATGCAGGAAATGATATTCCCGGCTTTGCAGAAAAAATGAATAAAAAAGCTCAAGAATTAGGACTTAAAAATACTCATTTTGAAACTCCTCATGGATTAGATTCAGATGAACACTATACTACTGCATATGAATTAGCCTTACTTACAAATTATGCTTTAAACAATCCAACGTTTTCAAAAATAGTTGGAACTAAAAATTATACAATCACAATAAATGGTTATTCAAAAGATTTATCCAATACAAATGAATTGTTAGGAAACTTGGATGGAGTTTATGGTGTTAAAACTGGATTTACTAATGGTGCAAATAGATGTCTAGTTACAGCATGTAGAAGAGGTAACTTAGATATAATTTGTGTTGTATTAGGGGCAGACACTAAAAAATTTAGATCTACAGATAGTATAAAACTAATAAATTATATCTATCAAAACTTTAAATTAGTTAATATTCAAGAATTTATTAATAAAGAATTCGAAATTTGGAAAACTAATAATATAAATACTTTTTATATAAATAAATATAATTATCTAAAAAATAGTAATTTCAACATAGAAATAGAACCTTTAAAATATTCTATTATTCCTATTAGAAAAGATTTTATTAACTCATTGTCAATTAAAATCACTTGTAAAAAATCATTTGAAGCCCCACTATATGGAGGCACTAATATTGGAAATATAGAACTCATAAGCAATAACTCTGTAATTAGTAATTGTAATATTTATAATTCATATACCATTTATAAAAATTCTATATTTTCCTACACAATATACTTCTTTAAAAATTTTACTAATATTGTAGCAAACATACTATGAAAGTTTATAGCCAAAATATATTATTGCCAATATATAGATATTTTTTTCTGTACTCTAATGTAAAAAAAGCTAAGAATGTTGTACTTAGACCTTAAAAATCAAATATTTCTTTGGTTCAATACAACATCCTTAGCTTTTCTATTATTCAACATTATCTTTTATGTAATCAACTACATCTCCTACTGTTACAACTTTTTCAGCATCGCTATCAGGAATTTCTATATCAAATTCTTCTTCAATAGCCATTACTAATTCAACTATATCTAAAGAATCAGCACCTAAATCATCAATAAATGAAGCTTCCATTGTTACTGATGTATCTGTTACACCTAATTGTTCAACAATTATACCTTTTACTTTTTCAAATATCTCTTCTGAACTCATCTTCTCGAGTTCACCTCCTCTCAAGTTTTAAAAAATATGTATTATCTTTATTTTTATAATACTTTTATATTATATGTTATTATTTTTGTCAAGTATATTTGACAATTATTTAAAATTTATACTAACCATTCACATTTGTATCTGTAAATGCTTCTATCATCTTATCTACAGCTTTATTTTCAACAAATTTTTCTGCTTGAAGTATCGTATATTCAAATAATTTTTCATCACTACTTCCATGTGCTTTTACTACTGGTTTTTTCACACCCAAAAATAAAGCACCACCATATCTTTTATAATCCATTGTATTAGCAAATCTATTTATAGCTGGAAGTGATGGAATAGAAGCAATTTTAGAAAATATATTTTTTAATAAACTTTCTTTTAAAGACTTTTTAACAAATTTTCCTAATCCTTCTGTTGTTTTTAAAAACACATTTCCTGTAAATCCATCTGCAATTATTGCATCTATTTTTCCAGAAAAAGCATCTCTACCTTCTACATTTCCAACAAAATTAATATCTAACTTTTCTGCATTATTTTTTATTAGGTTATAACTTTCTTTTACTAATTCATTTCCTTTTGTCTCTTCTGTTCCGATATTTAATAATCCTATAGCAGGTTTTTCGATTCCAAACGTATTACGCAAATATATCGTTGACATCTGTGCAAACTGCAATAAATTTATTGGCTTACAATTTGTATTAGATCCACAATCCATTAATAATAACTGACTTTTATATGCTGGTAAAATTCCTGCTAACGCTGGTCTATCTATTCCTTTAATTCTTCCTACAAGCAATGTTGCTCCTGCAAGCAATGCTCCTGAATTTCCTGCAGATATAAATACATCTCCTTCATCTTGCTTTAACATATTAAAACCTACTACCATTGAAGAATCTTTTTTATGTTTTATTGCAACTGTTGGTTGATCTTCCATTTCAATTGTTTCTGTTGCATTATATATTTTTAATCTGTCTGATATCTCTTCAACTTCTTTTCCATAAAATTCTTTTATTTTACTTCTAATTATATCTTCTTTTCCTACTAAAATAATTTCTGCTTTTATTTTATTTATTGCATTTATAGCCCCTTTTATATTGGCATCTGGTGCATTATCTCCACCCATCACATCTAGTATTATTTTCATTTTCTATTAATTCCTCCTAAAGTATAAACTCGATTTTTAATTACTAAATTATAATTTTATTTGTTTATATATTTTATTTATAATATAATAATTTTATTATTGTTTACTAAAAAATGCAATAGTTTTCTAAAATTTGTACAAAAAAAAGAGAAAAGTTTAACTTTTCCCTTTTTTATTTATAAATTATTCGATGATGTCAGCAACAACACCTGAACCAACTGTTCTACCACCTTCACGAATAGCGAATCTTAATCCTTTTTCGATAGCGATAGGAGTAATTAATTCGATTGTCATTGATACGTTATCTCCTGGCATAACCATTTCTGTTCCAGCAGGTAATTCAATAACACCTGTAACGTCTGTTGTTCTGAAATAGAATTGTGGTCTATATCCATTGAAGAATGGTGTATGACGTCCACCTTCTTCTTTTGTTAAAACGTATACTTCTGATGTGAATTTTGTATGTGGATGAATTGTTCCTGGTTTACATAGAACTTGACCTCTTTCGATGTCTTTTCTATCAATACCTCTTAATAGAACACCAATGTTATCTCCAGCTTCTGCTTGGTCTAATAATTTTCTGAACATTTCAACACCTGTAACAACAGTTTTTCTTCTTTCTGTTGTAAGACCGATAATTTCAACTTCGTCTTGTAATTTTACTTGACCTCTTTCTACTCTACCTGTTGCAACTGTTCCACGTCCTGTAATTGTGAATACGTCTTCAACTGGCATTAAGAATGGTTGATCAATTGGTCTTTCTGGTGTTGGGATGTAAGTATCAATTGCATTCATTAATTCTTTCATAGGTGCATATACAGGATCATTAGGATCTGTAGATGTACTTTCTAGAACTTTTAGTGAAGAACCTTTTACGATTGGAACTTCATCTCCTGGGAAACCATACTCAGAAAGTAAGTCTCTTACTTCCATTTCAACTAATTCTAATAATTCTGGATCATCAACCATATCGCATTTGTTTAAGTAAACAACGATATATTTAACACCTACTTGTCTAGCAAGTAAGATATGCTCTCTTGTTTGAGGCATTGGTCCATCAGCTGCTGATACAACTAGTACAGCACCATCCATTTGTGCAGCACCTGTAATCATGTTTTTTACATAGTCAGCGTGACCTGGACAGTCAACGTGTGCATAGTGTCTTGCATCTGTTTCATATTCAACGTGAGCTGTATTAATTGTGATTCCTCTTGCTTTTTCTTCTGGAGCACCATCAATTTGATCATATGCTTCATATTGAGCTTTTCCTAATAATGATAAATATTTTGTAATAGCTGCTGTTGTTGTTGTTTTACCATGGTCAACGTGACCAATTGTTCCGATATTAACGTGTGGTTTGTTTCTTTCAAATTTTGCTTTTGCCATTTTAAAATTCCTCCTTATTTTTGAGATTTCTCTCTTTTATTTTTATGGTATATACAACTCAGCTTATTGCTTAGCTGTATAAGTTAACTTTACACTATTTTTTCGTTACAAAGCTAACCAAAAATTTAATAACTATTTATTACACAGGCATTTTATAACATTTTTTATAAAAAAGCAAGTGTTTTTGTTTTTCTTATTTGAAATTTAATATAAAATTAATATGTTATACATTTTAATTTAAATTTAATCTTTTTTTGCTCTTGATGATACAATAGCTTCAAAAACTGATTTTGGTACTTCTTCATAATGAGAAGGTTCCATAGAGTATGTTCCTCTACCTTGTGTTCTAGAACGTAATTCAGTTGCATAACCAAACATTTCTGAAAGTGGAATAAATGCATGAATTTCTTGTACTCCATCATTACCATCCATACCTTCCATTCTTCCACGTCTAGAGTTTACATCTCCAATAACATCTCCCATGTATTCTTCTGGAACTGTTATATCAACTTTCATTATTGGTTCTAAGATAACTGATTTAGCTTGTCTCATACCTTCTTTAAATGCCATAGATGCTGCTATTTTAAAGGCCATTTCTGAAGAGTCAACTTCATGGTATGAACCATCAACTAATGTTACCTTAAAGTCTGTAACTGGGTATCCTGCAAGGATTCCGCTTTCAGCAGCTTCTCTCATTCCTTGTTCAATTGGTTTAATATATTCTTTTGGAACTGCTCCTCCGACAATTTTGCTTTCGAATTCAATTCCTTTTCCTGGTTCTAATGGTTCCATTTCGAACCATACATCACCGTATTGTCCTTTACCACCTGATTGACGAATAAATTTACCTTGAACTTTTACTGCATTTCTGATTGTTTCTTTGTAAGCAACTTGTGGTTTACCTACATTACATTCTACTTTGAATTCTCTTTTTAATCTATCAACTATGATATCTAAGTGTAATTCACCCATACCAGCAATAATTGTTTGACCTGTTTCTTGGTTTGTATAAGCTTTAAATGTTGGATCTTCTTCAGCAAGTTTTGCTAAAGCAATTCCCATTTTTTCTTGAGCAGCTTTATCTTTTGGCTCAATAGCTATATCAATAACTGGTTCAGGGAATTCCATTGATTCAAGTATTATTGGATGATCTGGATCACATAAAGTATTTCCAGTTGTAACATCTTTTAAACCTACTGCTGCAGCAATATCTCCTGAATAAACTTTGTCAATATCTTCTCTATGATTTGAATGCATTTGAAGAATTCTTCCAACTCTTTCTTTTTTATCTTTACTAGAGTTTAATATTGTAGAACCTGATTCTAGTGTTCCAGAATAAACTCTAAAGAAACATAATTTTCCAACAAATGGATCAGTAGCAATTTTAAATGCTAATGCTGCAAATGGAGCATCATCTGAAGTTTTAGCCTCTGTTTCTTCTCCTTCTAATGTTTCACCTTTAATATGTGGTATATCTAATGGTGATGGCATATAATCAACTACTGCATCTAATAATTCTTGAACACCTTTGTTTTTGTATGAAGAACCACATGTAACTGGAACTATTTTATTTGCTATTGTTCCAATTCTTAAACCTTTTTTGATTTCTTCTTCTGTCAATTCTTCACCATCTAAATACTTCATCATTAACTCTTCATCTTGATCAGCAACTGCTTCAATCATGTTTGCTCTCCATTTTTCAGCATCTGCTTTCATATCTTCTGGTATTTCTTTTTCAACAATATGTTCACCTAATTTATCATCTTGAATAAATGCTTTCATTTTAATAAGATCAACTATACCTTGGAAATTATCTTCTGCTCCAACTGGTAATTGAATTGGAACTGCATTTGCTTTTAATCTGTTTTTTAATTGATCAACACAAAGCATAAAGTTAGCTCCAACAATATCCATCTTATTTACATATACCATTCTTGGTACACTATACTTGTCAGCTTGTCTCCAAACTGTTTCTGTTTGTGGTTGTACTCCACCTTTTGCAGCTAAAACTGTAACAGCTCCATCAAGTACTTTTAAAGATCTTTGTACTTCTACTGTAAAGTCAACGTGTCCTGGTGTATCAATAATATTAATTCTATTATTTTTCCAGAAGCATGTTGTACATGCTGAAGTAATTGTAATACCTCTTTCTTGTTCTTGCGCCATCCAGTCCATTGTTGCTGCACCTTCATGAACTTCTCCTATTTTATGTGTTTTTCCTGTATAAAATAAGATTCTTTCTGTTGTTGTTGTTTTTCCGGCATCTATATGTGCCATTATTCCTATATTTCTAGTTCTTTCTAGTGGGTATGCTCTTCCTGCCATTTTCTATATTTCCCCCTTTCAAATACTCTGATTCTCTTTGAATTTATATTTTTATAACATTAATTTCAAATTTTACCATTTATAGTGTGCAAAAGCTTTATTAGCTTCAGCCATTCTATGTGTATCTTCTTTCTTCTTAAATGCTCCACCGTTTCCAGCTACTGCATCCATTATTTCACCTGCTAATTTTTCAGCCATTGTTTTTTCATGTCTGTTTCTAGCATAAGTTACTAACCATCTTAATCCTAAAGTTTGTCTTCTTTCTGGTCTGATTTCTAATGGAACTTGATAAGTTGCTCCACCTACTCTTCTTGCTTTAACTTCAAGAACTGGCATAATATTTTCTAAAGCTGCTTCAAAAACTTCTAAAGGATTTTTTCCTTCTTTTTCTTTAATAATGTCAAATGCATCATATACTATTTTTTGAGCAACTGATTTTTTACCATCTAACATAATATTGTTAACTAATTTTGTAACAACTTTGCTATTATATATTGGATCTGGTAATACTTCTCTTTTTGCTATATATCCTTTTCTTGGCACTATTCTTCCCTCCTTAAATTTTATTTGATATTTTATTTATAAAATATCTAGGTACTCTCAAGAAAGTCTTTCTTTCTTGCGCACAGTGCTATATAAATCTATTCTAAATTTAAATGCCTTAATTTAGTAAGAATTACAAGCACTAATTTTTAAATTTTGTAGCTAATTTTTTTATTTTTTAGGTTTTTTAGCTCCATATTTAGAACGCGCTTGCATTCTATCTTTAACACCTGCTGTATCTAATGTTCCTCTGATAATATGGTATCTAACACCTGGAAGGTCTTTTACCCTACCACCTCTGATTAATACAACACTGTGTTCTTGTAGGTTATGTCCTATACCTGGGATATAAGATGTAACTTCATAACCATTTGAAAGTCTTACTCTGGCAACTTTTCTTAAAGCTGAGTTTGGCTTTTTAGGTGTAACTGTTTTAACAACTGTACATACTCCTCTTTTTTGTGGAGCTCTATTGTTTGTTAATTTTTTGTTTTTTGAGTTCCATCCATGTTGAAGTGCTGGTGCTGTTGATTTTGTTACTCCTGTTTTTCTTCCTTTTCTTACTAATTGATTAATTGTTGGCACTTAAATTTCACCTCCTGTTTAATTATTTATTCAAAATTTGCCTAATTTGGTAATATATTCGAACATATGCTATTATAGCATCTTTGATACATAAAGTCAATAGAAAAAGGCAAGTTTTCACTTGCCTAGTTTAATAGCATCAACATATTCAATAGCTTTCTTTGAAACATCTTTTATCTTCATTATTTCTTGTTCATTTATTAAATAAATATTTACAAGCCCAAATATTCTTTGCAATAATGACTGAGTATAGTATATATTTTTATACTGAATCTTTTTTTCTCTTTTTGTGCATGTTTTATTCTCTATATTTATATTGTATATCACTTTCTTACTTTTTATTAATATTCCAATAAATATTAATAAAAAGATTATTACAACTACTACTACGGAAATTATACTACTTCTTTGCCAAACATCTTTTACTGTATACTTAGCAAATTTAATATAAAATTCCCAAAATATAAATAGTCCTGCCAAAGCTATAAAAGTTAAATATGTAATTAATTTTCTAGGATGCCACCGAACTTTTATTTTTTCTATCTTTTTCATTTGTATATTCCTCCTTATTTTTAGGAACAAACGACCTCTCAAATATTTATTTGAAAGGTCTTTTTATTTGTTTACATTTTTATAATACTACTTTTTTTTAATTTGTCAATATTATATTTGAATTTCGTCATCTTCTTTTGTTGTAGATTCTTGGGTTACTTTCTTGTCTTCTTTTGTTGTAGATTCTTTTGTCATTTCACTTAATGCAACAGCTGTATTATAATCAAATCCTAATCTTTGAATATTGCTAACATCCATAGTTGCTAATTTTGCTTTTTGTTCATCTGTTAACTTTTCATAAGCTTCATTATATTTATTTTTTTGTTCTAATTCTATATCATTTGCCTTTTGCTCTTCTGGAGTATATTCTATAGATTCATAAAACCTCTCTTTTCTGCTTTTTGTGTCTTCTTGTCTTTCATTTTTCTCATTAATCATTTTAGGTTCTTCTTTTTTATTAAACTTCGCTAGAGCTTTATTTTTTATTTTTCCAAAGAAAGATTTGATTGTATATAACTTTTTAGCTCCTATCACTTCATTGCCATCTATTTTGCTTTCTTTTAAAGCTACTCTATTCATTAAAGCCATGTCTTTAAATGATAAGTTTGAATTTTCTAAATCATGTTTATATTCAAAAGGAAATTCTTTTTTCTCTATCAAACTATAAATGTATTCTTCTGTCATTTTTTCATTTTCATTTATAGCTTCTAATATTACTGGATTAATTTTTCTTTTTAACATAAATTGATTTATTCTTGATTCTACTCCTGCCTTTTCCATAATTTCTTTAAGATTAATTCTTTTATATAATCCTTTTCTATTCTCAATTGCTTCTTTTATATCTATCTCTTTTTTATTATTTTTAAATGTATCAATGTATGCTTTTCCTGTAGCAGCTTCAATATGAATAGCCTTAACAAAATCTTGTGAATTAGAATATATGTCCTCATATTCCTCTTCTGGTTCATCTGTTTTATTCTTTTCTTGTTGTTCTTGTTTTTCTTCCGGTCTATCTGTTTTATTTTTTCCTTTTTGTTCTTCTGGCTTGTCTGTTTTATTATTTTCTTGTTGTTCTTCTGGCTTGTCTGTTTTATTATTTTCTAGTTGCTCTTCCGGCTTGTCTGTTTTATTATTTTCTCTTTCACGCATTTTATTAAAATCAATAGCTGTAAATGTACTAAGTTGTTGATTTAGTTCTCCCTTAAACTTTGAATATTCCTCTATTTTTTTATTCATAGCATTAATTTCTTTATTTATTTTTCCAATTTCCTGTTCTTTTTTTTCGCTTTCTTTCCTTAATTCTAACCACTCAAGAGGATTTTCTTTATCAGGTTTTGCACTAAATTCTTGCTCTTTGAGTTCGTTGCCCTTAATTTCATATTCTTTTCTTTTTATTTCTAGTTTTCCATCTTCAACTTCTCTTTTCATAGCTTCAATTTCCATTGTAATGGTTTTGAAGTTTTTATCTGTACAGAAAAACTTTTTATCTTCTTTTGCTTTATTAATTTCTTCTTTAATTTTGCCATTTTCTTCTTCCAGATTTTTTTCTTCTTGTTCTATTTGCTTTCCGTATTCAGCTTCTACTGCAGCCCTATCTAATTTATATTCAACATCTTCTTGATTTTCTTGCATATCACTCTTAAGTTTTTCTATTTTAACTTTTGTTCTCTTTTCATTTTGTTTTATTTGTGTTTCCAAATTAGGTACCTTATTTTTAAGCTTATTATACTCATCAATTAAAGCTTGTGTTTTTGTAAATTCACTAACATTTTTCATATCAAATCCCCCTATTATTTATATTTTTCATTATAATAAATTATTTCTTCCTTCAAATTAATTCTTTATTTAAAATAAGTATACATATTTATTATACTTTTTTTAATACCTTTTTTCAACCTTTTTATCCAATTTTATACATTTGTAAACTAATTGTAATAACTTTGTAAAATACATTATTTATATCTTCAATTAAAATACCCTAAACTTCTTTCAGCTAATTTAGCATATCGTTCTTTTTTATCCCTTATTTTTCTTCCTTCTAACTCTGGCAATATTCCAAAATTAGCATTCATTGGCTGAAATCTTTCATTTGGAATTGATATATATTTAGATAAAGCCCCTATTACCGTATTTTCCGAAAAAATAATCTTTTCTTTTTTTCCTTTTATTTGATTAACAGCATTAACAGCTGCTACCATCCCAGAAGATATTGATTCAACATAGCCCTCAACACCAGTTATCTGGCCTGCAAAATAAACATTATTATTGTTTTTAAGATTATATGTTTCATCTAATAATTTACTTGAATTTATATATGTATTTCTATGCATTACTCCATATTTTATAAACTCTGCTTCTTCTAATCCTGGTATCATTTGAAAAACTCTCTTTTGCTCTCCAAATTTCAAATTAGTTTGAAACCCAACAATATTATATATACTTGCTTGTTTATTATCTTGTCTTAGTTGTACTAATGCATATGGCCTTCTTCCTGTTCTTGGATCATCAAACCCTACTGGTTTTAATGGTCCAAATCTCAAAGTATCAATTCCCCTTTTGGCCATTATTTCAACTGGCATACAACCTTCAAAGATTTCTCTCTTTTCAAATTCATGAAGTGTAACTACATCTGCTTTTACAAGTTCATTCCAAAATTTCTCATATTCATCCTGATTCATTGGAAGATTAATATAACTCTGTTCATCTTTTTCTTGAATTGCTAATCTTTTTTTCCATTCTTCTATACTTTCATCTTTTTTCTTTTCTTGGCTGTACCTGTCTCCATAAAATGCAATTTTAAAATTTATACTATCTTTATTTACAATTGGCGCAGCCGCATCATAAAAATAAAGCTTGTCTTCTCCTGTTATTTTACCTATATTTTTTGCTAACCCTTCTGAAGTAAGAGGTCCTGTTGCTATTATCACAATTCCTTCTTTTGCTAAAGATTCTATATCAACAATTTCTTTACGAATAATTTCAATAAATTCATTTTTTTCTAATTCACAAGTTACTTTTTTAGAAAAACTTTCTCTATCTACTGCTAAAGCCTGTCCTGCTGGAACTCTTGTTTCATCTGCAATTTTAATTAATAATGAATCTAATCTTCTTAATTCTTCTTTCAATAAACCACATGCATTTGTTAGCAAATTTGATTTAAAAGAATTGCTACATACAATTTCAGCAAAATTTTCATTTGAATGTGCTTCTGAATATTTTATTGGCTTCATTTCATATAATTTTACTTTTATTCCTCTTTTAGCAATTTGATAAGCTGCCTCACATCCAGCTAATCCTGCTCCTATTACAGTTATATAATCTTTCATTATCTTTCTTCTACCTCAGTAACATAATTTCTTTGTACATTTATTTCTTTATCTTGAGTTTTATATTCAAATTCTGATGCTGGCATCCATCCATATATACTTTTACCATCAACAGACATAGTAGATAAAACCTCTTGTATATTTTCATTATTCTCTATATATGTTTTAAACTCATTATAATCAATTCCTTGTTCTTCTGCATATTGTTTCCAAGTTTGCCCTACTTTTGTGGCCTTTAATATTGATTTGCTTCCATCTTTATTAGTTCTGATTAAAGCTCTATTATATATCGAAACTTCAGTATCTTCGGTAAAAATACCATAATTTCCTCTACCATCAGACACTTCTGTGTATTTGCTCTGTGCTGGAGCTATAATATGTACAAGTACATCATCTTCATTCTTATCATTTGTATTTTCTTCTTTAACTGCTTCTTCTGATTTTATATTTTCGTCCATATTCAAAGAATTTTCTTTTTTAAAATCTTCTGCCATTTTTATTAATTCATGTTCATTTACAGGTGTTTGTTTTACAGTATCTATATAGCTGTTTTTTGTACTTTTACTTTCAGTATTATTTTCATTCTGATTAGCAGAAATTGTCCCAGGAAGTAGCATTAATGATCCCATTCCAAAAGCTGCTATCCTTTTTAATAATTTCTTTCCATTAATTTCCCTGAAAAATTCTTTCATCTTTCCGAATCTGTTTTTGTTTCTTTGCTTTTTTATTATCTCTTTATTTCTCTTCTTTTTTTCCATCATTTGCTTAATTTTCTGCCATCTTCCAATATGTCTCTCTTCTTTAATATATATGTACTCTAAACTACCATCTGGACCATAAACTCTTTTTATTTTTTCATTTTCATCATCATCAATCTTATTATAAATTTCTGATTTACTTTCATTGTTAACAACTTCGTCTAGTTGTATATTTTGTTTTGAAACGTCCTTGCTTCCTTTATAACAAACATCTTTTACTTGTTTACGTATTTCTAATACTTTTTCCTGTAGTTCTCTTTTTTCTTCTCTAGATATATTTACTAATTCCTGTCTTTTTTGATTTAACATTTTATAATTATTAACTAATCTATCAATTCTTTTTTCAATATAACTTTGTTTCTTATCTTTTTTCATATCTTGGTTTATACTATTTATTTGATATTGAATATTCCTTATATCTTCATTCAATTTTCCTATATGTTTGTTTAAAACTTTTTTATCCATTTCAATTCTCCTTATACAACATATCTTTATTATCTGTTCTTTACATAATGTAAAATATGGTTCTTTCTAAGTTTAACATAAAATGGAAAAAAAATCAACTTTATTATTATTTTCAAAATTAAAATAAAAAAAGACATGCATTGTCAATAAATATGTTTTTATGTACTTTATTCGTTTTTCTTAGGGATTTTTGAATTCTAGTGCTTTTTTCTTTTATATTAAATTTTCTTGATATTTATATTACATTATTTAATTTTTTATCTTTCTTTTGCTTTCTTCCTAGAGTTTATTAATGTAACAAAATAGTAGGACTTTCCTATAAAATAAAAGAACCGGCAAAATAAATGTTTTTACACACATCTATTTTGTCAGTTCTTTCAGAATATTAATTTTTTCTATATAACATCTAAATTTATATATTATTCAAATAGTTTCATTATTTCCTCTTGAGATAATTTATTAACAAATGTAGTTTTTGTATCCAGCATATTATTAGCTAACTCTTCCTTTTTCTCTTGTAATTCATATATTTTTTCTTCAATTGAATTCTTAGTAATTAATTTATACACTTGAACATTATTTTTTTGACCTATTCTATAAGCTCTATCAGTAGCCTGATTTTCTGTTGATATATTCCACCATGGATCATAATGAATAACCATATCTGCTCCAGTTAAATTAAGACCTGTTCCACCTGCTTTTAAAGAAATCAAAAACACCTTAATATCAGAATTATTATTAAATTCATCAACCAATTTTATCCTATCTTCTACTTTTGTAGCACCTGTTAATTTAAAATATCTTATGTTTCTTTTTTTTAATTCTTTTTCTATGAAATCAAACATTGATGTATATCCCGAAAAAAGTAGTATTTTATGTCCTGCATTTGTACCCTCTTGAATAATTTCCATACATTGTTCCAATTTGCTACTTCCCTCATTATATCCATTTATAAACAAACTTGGATGACAACAAATCTGCCTTAATCTTGTTAGCGCTGCCAATATTTGCATTTTGTTTTTCTCATAGCCACTGTATTTAATTTTTTCTGATATATCCTGTTTTGCTTGTAATAAATAATTTATATATATTTTTCTTTGTTCTTCTCCCATTTCATTATTTAAAACCGTTACTGTCTTATCTGGAAGCTCTGTTAACACTTCTTTTTTACTTCTTCTTAAAATAAATGGTTCTATTAGCATTTTTAGCTTTCCAACAACTGATTCATTAGATTCCCTTACAATTGGAGTTTCATACATATTTTTAAATTTTCGATATGTAAACAAATATCCTGGCATAATAAAGTCAAAAATCGACCATAATTCTGCTAAAGAATTTTCAATTGGAGTTCCAGTTAAAGCATATTTTGTATCTCCTTTTATTTTTTTTATTGCTTTTGCATTTTGAGTATTACTATTTTTTAAATATTGAGCTTCATCTGCTATTATAAATCTAAATTTATAATTTTTTTCTTGATATAGTTCAATATCTCTCTTTAATAAATCATATGAAGTAATAACTAAATCAAACTTATCTATTTGCTCAATTTGATGTTTTCTCTCTTCTAGCGTCCCTCTTATAACTATTGTTTTTAACCCATTAGCAAATTTAGTTGCTTCATTCTGCCAATTTAATGTTAACGAACTTGGTGAAATTACAATACTTGCTCTATTGTTTTCCTTTTTATCATCTTTACAATTTTGAACATAATCAACTATTACTGATAACATTTGAATAGTTTTTCCGTAATCCCATATCATCTGCCAATATTCCACCAAAGTGATATCTATCTAGTATCTTTAACCACTTAAAACCTGTTTTTTGATAATATCTTAAAACTGAATTTAAATTTTCTGGTACTTTAATTTCTTCTTCTAATTGCTCTTTATCTAATTGATTTATAATATTTTTATATTCATCATTTTTAGTTATTTCAGTTCCTTTTATTTCTTTTAATAGTTGATTAAAATATGAAATTCTATAAACAGGTAATTTTAATTCTTCTTTTTCCAAATCTTTATAAGAAATATCCATACCTGTTACTAATTTCTCTAAAAATTTTGCTTCTTTATTATTTTCTAAGTCAATAAAACTACCATCTTTTAATCTATGATATTTTTTCTTTAAAGAGTATTTAGACATGATTTCTTCTAATTCTTCTATATCAATATCTAAATTTTTGAAATCAATTGATAATAAATTATTTTCGACTTTTACTCCTATTCCTCCAATTTTTTTTTCTTTAATCTGTTTTCTTTTAAAATTATCTGTTGCTAAAACTTCAAAATGTTGCATATAATAGTTTATATCTTCTGTTAAAAACTCATATATTTTATCATTATCTGGTAAAATAAATCTCAAATTTTTAGTTTCTAACATAAATCCAGTCTGTCTAAAAATATTTAAAGCATTAGTTTCTTCTAACATATTTCTTGGAAATTTAATTTTTTTATTTTCTTCTAATGGGTTAAATTCATTACCTTCATAATCAAACCTTACATCTGCAATTAAATAATCATTTGAGTCGAAATCTAAAAACACTTTAACTATCAATTCTTTTGGCATGTATTTTTTTATACTATCTTCTGTCATATTTTTTAAATTTATGGCATTCTTTACTCTTGGTATAATAATAGAAAATAATTGTGTTAATTCTTTTTCTCCTAATTTTACCTCATTTATATAATTTTTTCTAAAAAGTTCTAATAACTTTAAATTAGAATTTTCAAACTCTTTTGTGCATCTATATAATTTTTGATCATCTAAAATATATTTGTATTCTTTTCCCTTAATAATATTTACTTTATAAATTTCTATATTAGGTACTATTATATAATCTTTATTTTCTGTTTTCTTTAATTCAAATTCTATTTCTGGTTGTTCTTCTGTAAATTCTATTTCTTCAGTATTACAATCTTTTTGAAATATAATTTTTCTTCCTTTTAATACATCAAATAAATCATCAATAGCACTATTACCTACTATAATACTTGTTTCACTTAGTGCTTTTCCATAGTATTTATAATTACTATTTGAATTAGAATTCGCATATTTTATAACTTCTGCATATTTCATAACAAACTCTAACAATTGTCTACTATTATTTTCAAATGCTTCTTCTGTGTGGATAAATTGCAACTTTTCACCATAACGATAAAATTCTTTATTAAGCATTCTTGTATAAAATTCTGATAAATTTTTTATTTTATACATTTTTTTATTTCCAATTTTAAATTCGATTTTCATGTCACCAGAAAATTTGTCATAAAAAATCCTAGGCTCAATTTTTATTGTTCCTTCTTTTTTTATTTTTTCTTTATCTTCATTAATTCCTTCTATTTCTTCATTGTAAAAAATATTAACAATTTGTTTAAAATTTTTATATTCTTCCTTGTTTAATTGCATTTTATTCCCCTCACTTGGCATATTATTATACAATATCTTAGGTAAAAATGCAAGCAATCTTTAAGCCTCAAATATACAATTAGGTTACAGTTCGGTGAGAAATAACTATGATGTTGATGCTCTGGCTCCAACTATAATACTTAAATTTTATTTAATGTCTTTTCATTTCATTCAAAAAGAAAATCT
>OLNY01001769.1_pt1 | contig 16311 bp, 11 predicted proteins | sample 1671981 | NCBI WGS metagenome assembly OLNY01 (sample SAMEA3136632, study PRJEB25190) | human gut metagenome | biome: human gut; feature: human-associated habitat; material: faeces | place: Austria | collected 2013
GGTTTTGAATTTTGAAAGTTTCGCAGAATAATCAAAGATTGCAGAAAACTAAATATTTAGGCTCTAGTGCCCAAGATAGAGTGGAACTTGAACATAAGCAAAGAGCGCATAGAGGATTCTCGGCAACTTCAAAAGGAGAGAACGGTGAATTTGAATATGGCTCATTAGAAAGAATATTATCTAGGGAAAACTTGCTTCTAGCAATGAATAGAGTAATATCTAATAAAGGAAGTCATGGAGTTGATGGAATAACAGTTTATGAACTTAAACAATTTCTACAAACAAATTGGCCTCAAATTAGAGAAGATATATTTAATAATGAGTATAGACCAATGCCAGTTAGAAGGGTTGAAATTCCAAAATCAGATGGAGGTACTAGATTACTAGGAATACCTACGGTTTTAGATAGATTTATCCAACAAGCAATTGCGCAAGAACTAAACCTAATTTATGATGAAAATTTCTCAGAAAGTAGCTTTGGATTCCGCCCTCGTAGAGGTGCAAAAGATGCAATAAAGAAAGCTGAAAGTTATATTAATGAAGGTTATAGATGGGTTGTAGACATAGACTTAGAGAAATTCTTTGATAAAGTAAACCATGATATTTTAATGTATAAGCTATCGAAAGACATTAAAGATAAAAGAGTTTTGAAATTAATAAGAAAATATCTACAATCAGGAATAATGATTAATGGAATAGTGGTATCAAACGAAGAAGGAACGCCACAAGGTGGGCCGCTAAGTCCGTTATTATCTAACATTATACTAGATGAATTAGATAAGGAATTAGAGAAAAGAGGACATAGATTTTGTCGCTACGCGGACGACTGTAATATTTATGTAAAGAGTAAAAGATCTGGAGAGAGGGTTATGGAAAACATAACCAGATTTATTGAAGGGAAACTAAGACTCAAAGTAAATATTAATAAAAGTGCAGTTGAAACACCTTGGAAAAGAAAATTCTTAGGGTTCACACTAGGAATTATGTTTGGTAAGGCATACTCAAGCATATCTAAACAATCAGTAAGGAAGCATAAAGACAAACTCCGAGAAATATTATCAAGGTCAAAACCGATGACTTTGGAACAAAGAATAATTAAGCTAAATCAAGTTAATATAGGTTGGATTAATTATTATGGAATAGCAAAGTGCAAAGGTATTGTTGCTCAATTGGATAAATGGATTAAACAGAGATTAAGAATGTGTATATGGAAACAATGGAAGAAGGTTAAAACAAGATATAAAAACCTTAAGAAATTAGGACTTAATCACTATCAAGCAATAAAATTCGCCAATACCCGTAAAGGATACTGGCGAGTAGCAAATAGTGCAATATTAAATACTACACTAACAAATCAATTCTTTAACGACTTAGGCTTGAAAAGCCTAACACGTCAATATATTAAAATTCATTAAACTTAAGGAACCGCCGTGTACCAGACCGGTACGCACGGTGGTGTGAGAGGTCGGTAGATAAAATAATTATCTGCCTCCTACTCGATTATAAAATTAATTGTATTAATTAAAAGATAATTTTATTACTAAATAATATATAAATTTATTTTCCTTTTACGACAAAATGCACAAGCTAATTCTTTAAAGTTCCCTTATAAAAAATGTATGTTCGTATTTAATAATTAGTAAAAGAATTTTTACAAAGAAAATATTAATGTTTTTATTGGAAAAAAAAGGGATTATGTCTTACGAAACAAAAAAGTAGTAAACATTAATTGACATAACTCTAATTATAAAAATGATATTATTTTATTAGGAATTTTATGAGGAGAATGATAAATATGGATTACGGTATTGAAGTGCCAAGCTATAGGCGAGTGAATAATGAAAAAGAAAAAAAGAAATTAAGTTTTGAAAATGGAGTATTTGGTTTAGTTATGGTCTTAATTTCCGGAGCTATGCTGAGTAGAGTGGGATTTGGGTTTGTAGAAGGTTTGTATTTAGCACCATTTGGGATAGGATATCTTCTATCGATATCTAAAAAAAGTGATATAAAGAGAATAGCTTTAGTTTTTGTAGCGGTAGTAATAGGATATTTAACTGGCGGTAGTAAGAAGATAGATATTATACTTTATATTTCATTAGCAACAGTAATATTGTTATGTAAAATTATTTGTAATGCTTTAAATAAAGGGTTGAAAAATAGAATTTCATTTTTAGCTATTGTTGTAACTGCTATATCAGTAGGGTTATTAATAGGAGAACAAAGCTTAGAAATAAATTTAGTATTTTCTTTAGCAAAATCTATAGTTATAATACCTATATTTTATATTCTTAATTATGCTATTGGATGTATGCAAGAAATAAATACCAATTATTTTTATTCTACAGAAGAGTTAATTAGTATTGCTATATTAAGCTGTCTTGTTATAGCGGGAATAGGTAATTTTGTTATATTTGGAATTGAAATAAGAACTATAATAGCATTAACAATGGTTATTACAACGGCTTATGCAGCGGGAAGTAATTCAGGTGCAATCTTAGGAATAACTATGGGAATAATAATAGGAATTGCAAATAATGATTTATTAATATCTACTACTATGTATGCCACATGTGGATTAATTGTAGGAGTATTTAAAGAGACAGGAAAGGTATTTTCTGTTTTAGCATATGCAATATCTTTATTTATGATGTTAACTTATACTGGAAATATAACAATTCAATCAATTATAGAAGTTATTATAGCAGGAGTTATTATGATGTTAATTCCGGCAAAAACTATTAAAGAAATATTAAGAGAACTTAATAATGAAGAAAAAACTAAAATTATAAGTGACGCTCAAGTTGAAGGAATAAAATTAGAGTTTATAGATAGATTAGAGTCTTTAAGAGGATCTTTAACTGCAGTTGCAACATCTATTGAAAGTTTATCAGGTAATGAAAAATTACTTATGAAAAATAAAGGAGCTGCAATGATTGAAAGCCTGGCAGATAGAGTATGTCAAGAATGTGAAATGAATAATAAATGTTGGGGAAGAGAACTTCACAGTACTTTTTCAGATTTTGGGGAACTTATGTTAAGTTGTGAAAGTAAAAAATTATATTTACCAAAAGACTTAAATTTAAAATGTGTAAAAAGAACTACATTATTAAAAAGTGCTGAAGAGTTATTTTCAACTTATACTATTAATGAGGCATTAAAATCTAGACTTATAGAAGGACGAAGTGTTATAGCAAATCAAGTAAATAATATGGCTACTACAGTTTCAAGTATACTTGGAGATTTCAATAATAATGTAGATAGTTGTTTAGAAATAGATAAATTATTAAGAAAAACTTTAGTAAAACATAAGATAAGATATAATAATGTATATTCATATACAGATAGAAAAGGGCGTTTAAAAATAAAGATAAAGATAGATAGTTATGATGGAGAAAATTATTGTAGAAAGTTAATTATTCCTGTTATTAGTGAGCTTGTTAGAACACCTTTAAGCATTGCTGAAGATGGATGCCAAATTGATCCAGAAACTAAAGAATGTTCAGTAACTATAGAGGAGTCTTATAAATATAATGTAACTTCTTATGTTTCTTTTAATGTTAAAGATGGAGAAAAGTATTCTGGTGATAGTTATAGCTTTGGGCAAAATAAAGTAGGAGAATATGTAACTATAGTTAGTGATGGAATGGGATCAGGTCCAGAAGCTGGTTTAGAAAGTGAAGCTGCCATAGAATTGATAGAAAAATTTATGGAGGGTGGTTTTAGTGAAACAACTATGCTTAATGCTGTAAACTCTATAATGGGTATGAAGTTTAGTGAAGATGAAAAGTTTACTACCTTAGATATGAATTCTATAGACTTATATACAGGTGAAACAGAGTTTATTAAAGTTGGAGCGAGTATGAGTTTTATTAAAAAAGGAGCAGAAGTTGAAGTGATTAATAGTTCATCTTTACCATTTGGTATATTAGATGATATAAATATTACACCAATTAAGAAAAAGGTAAAGCAAGGAGACATAATAGTTACAATAAGTGATGGAGTAATAGATGGAGATAAAACAAATATTGGTGATTATTCTTGGATAGTAAGCTATTTAAAAGGTGAACAAAATAATCCAGAACTAATTTCCAGGGAAATATTAGATTTAGCGAAGAAGAGAAGTAATGGAAGAGTAATTGATGATATGACTATAGTAGTTTCCAAGCTTTATGCATGTTAAGAAAAATTTAATTATTTATAATAAAAAATAGAGTATATCAGTAAAAATGTTTTAAAGGTGCTCCAATGGAGCACTTTTATTAACATTTTATAGAGTTTATTTAAGTATAAAGTTAGTACATAGTATATTTACATTAAAAAAACGTAACTGTATTATAGAGGTATATTAAAAAAATAGGAGAATACAAGTGTTAGATAAAGTAATAGATTATATAAGAGAAAATGAAATTATTAAGCAGGGAGATAAAATATTGGTTGCATTATCTGGAGGGCCAGATTCTGTATGCTTATTACACATATTATATAGATTAAAAGATACATTTAATCTAAAATTAGGTGCTATTCATATTAATCATATGTTAAGAGGTGAAGAAGCTGATAATGATGAGAAATATATAATTAAGTTATGTGATGAATTAGGAATAAATCATTATGTAAAAAGAATAAATATAGAGTATGTTGCAAGAGATACAAATGTATCTTTAGAAGTTGCAGGAAGAAATGAAAGATATAAAGCGTTTGAAAAAATAAGAGAAAAGTACGAGTATGATAAAATTGCAGTTGCTCATAATGCTAATGATCAAGCTGAAACTGTATTAATGAGAATTATGAGAGGTACAGGATTAGAGGGGTTAACTGGAATAAAGTCAAAAAGAATAGATGGAATTATTAGACCGATATTATGCTTAAATAGACAAGAAATTGAGGAATATTGCGAAAAAAATAATCTTAATCCTAGAATAGATGCTAGTAATTATGAAAGAATTTATAGTAGAAATAAAGTTAGATTAGATATATTACCTTATATGAGAGAAAATTTTAATAAAGATATAGTTGATACATTAAATAGAATGACATTATTATTACAAAAAGATAATGAATTTATAGAAGAATATTCCAAGAAATGTTACAATGTATATTGTGAAAATCATGATGGAAAGTTAAAGATATCTAAAGGGTTATTCGAAAAAGAAATGGAATCAATTGTAACTAGAGTTATAATAAGAGCATTTAAGGAAATTTCTAATTCGCATCAAAATTTTGAGATGAAACATATATATGAAATAGTTAATTTAGCACATAAAGAAACAGGAAAAAAACTAAATTTAACTAATAAAATTTTGTGTGAAAATTTATATGGGGATATTATTTTTATTAATGAAGAAAAGCAGAAAGATAATGATTGTAGCTATTGTGAGATTAAAATAAATAAAAGTAATATTTCTGATAAGGTTATTTTTAATGATTACATTATAAAGTTTGAAATAATTGAGAATAAAAATAAGGGAGAATTTCCTAAAAATAGCTTAATAAAGTTATTTGATTATGATAATATAGAAAAAGAGATTGAAATTAGATATAGAAGAGATGGTGATAAGATTGTTCCTTTAGGTATGAATGGCAGTAAAAAGCTTAAAGATATTTTTATTGATCTAAAAATACCAAGGGAAGATAGAAATAATATTCCTATTATATGTTTTGATAATAAAATTTCATGGATTTTAGGATACAAGACATCTCAATTATTTAAAGTAACTCAAGATACAAAAAATATATTAAAAATATCATTTGACAGAAAGGAATAAGAATATGTTACAAGATATAAAAGAAGTGTTAATTAGTGAGGAAGTTATAAATGCTAAGGTGAAAGAGTTAGCAGGAAGAATTAGTAATGATTATAAAGGAAAAGATTTATTAGTTGTTGGAGTATTAAAAGGTTCTGTAATATTTGCAGCAGAATTAATCAAGAATATAACTATACCTTGTGAAATTGATTTTATGGCGGTATCTAGTTATGGAACATCATCTGAAACAACAGGGGTAGTTAGAATACTTAAGGATTTAGATCATGAAGTTTCAGGAAAAGATATTATTATAGTAGAAGACATAGTGGATAGTGGAGTTACATTAGATTATTTATTAAATTATTTAAAAGGTAGAAAGGCTAACTCTGTTGAGATAGTATCATTATTAACTAAGCCATCTAGAAGAAAAGTAGATATAGAATGTAAATATATTGGATTTGAAACTCCAGATGAATTTTTAGTTGGATACGGACTTGATTATGCTGAAAAATATAGAAACTTACCTTTTGTAGGAATATTAAAAAGAGAAGTTTATGAGAAATAATTTAAATTAATTTTATAAAATTAAAATACACAAAGAAAGGGGGGCCTTGAATGAAGAAATATTCAAGTGCTACTGTATGGATAATAGCTATAATATTATTATTTTTTGCCGCATCATTTCTTTTAAGGGGAGAAAGTAGTTCTGACAGAATAGTATTTAGTGATTTCCAACAAAAGTGGATAAATGACGAAATTGAAAGTGTGAGAGTAGACCCAGATAAAATGCTTGTAACAGGGCAAACAAGAGATGATAAAAACTTTACAGTATATGCACCAGATTCTATGGTGGAGATGTTAAATAGTCAATATGCAAAAAATGATATTAAGATAGAGTATGTTGCGCCATCTAATAATAGTGTATGGCTTAGTATAATACCAAGTGTTTTAATAATAATATTATTTTTAGTGTTTATTTTCTTCTTTACTCAACAATCACAAGGTGGTGGTAGTGGTAAAGGTGTAATGAACTTTGGTAAAAGTAGAGCTAAAATGATGTCTCCAGATGCTAAAAGAGTAACATTTGATGATGTTGCAGGGGCAGATGAAGAAAAAGCCGAATTAGAAGAAATTGTAGATTTCTTAAAAGCCCCATCGAGATATACTGAAATGGGAGCTAGAATACCAAAGGGAGTATTACTTGTTGGTCCTCCAGGAACAGGAAAAACTTTACTTGCAAAAGCTATTGCAGGAGAAGCTGGTGTTCCGTTCTTTAGTATTTCAGGTTCTGATTTTGTTGAAATGTTTGTTGGTGTTGGAGCATCAAGAGTAAGGGATTTATTTGAGCAAGCAAAGAAAAATTCGCCAGCATTAATATTCATAGATGAGATTGATGCTGTGGGTAGACAAAGAGGTGCAGGTCTTGGTGGAGGCCATGATGAAAGAGAACAAACTCTTAATCAATTATTAGTTGAAATGGATGGGTTTGGAGCAAATGAAGGTATCATAATGATAGCAGCTACAAATAGACCAGACATACTTGATCCAGCTTTATTAAGACCAGGTAGATTTGATAGACAAATTGTTGTTCAAAGACCAGATAGAAAAGGAAGAGAAGCTGTATTACAAGTTCATACACATAAAAAACCTTTAGAGGTTGATGTAAGTTTAGAAGTTTTAGCGAAAAGAACACCAGGATTTAGTGGAGCAGACTTAGAAAACCTAGCAAATGAAGCAGCGCTTTTAGCTGTTAGAAAAAATAAAAAAGCTATAGGTATGGAAGAGTTTGAAGAAGCAATAACTAGAGTTATTGCAGGGCCTGAAAAGAAAAGTAGAACTATTAGTGAGCATGATAGAAAACTTACTGCTTATCATGAGGCAGGTCATGCAGTGGTAATGAAATGTTTAAAACATTCAGATCCAGTTCACGAAATAAGTATTATACCAAGAGGTATGGCTGGTGGTTATACTATGCATTTACCGACTGAAGACAGAGCCTATACTTCTAAAGAGAAGTTACAAGATGAAATGGTAGGTCTTTTAGGAGGAAGAGTTGCTGAAAAGCTAATATTAGGAGATATAAGTACTGGAGCTAAGAATGATATAGATAGAGCTAGTTCAATTGCTAGAGCAATGGTTATGGAATATGGAATGAGTGATAAAATTGGTGCTATTTCATATGGTTCTGATAATAATGAAGTATTCTTAGGAAGAGATCTTGGTAGAGGTAGAAACTTTAGTGAAGAAATTGGTGCTGAAATAGATAAGGAAGTAAAGAAATTTATTGAAGTAGCATATGAAAGAGCTGAAGATCTTCTAAAAACAAATATAAATAAACTTCATGCAGTTGCAAAGGAATTATTAGATAAAGAAAAAATAGATGGAAAAGAATTTGAAATGATTTTTGATGCAAATTAAAAAGTAGCCGTAAGGCTGCTTTTTTTTGAATATTTAAGTTAAATAACGAATTAAAAGTTTGGATTTAGAATAATATTAAAGAATATATACGAATATTTTGATAGAAAATAATAAAAATGTTCGATTTGTGTTTAAAAAAGAAATTTATGGTGATATAATTAGGTATACATAAAATTTGAAAATATTAAGGAGGTTTATTATATGAAAAGTGATATTCAAATAGCTCAAGAAGCAAAAATGGAACCTATAGTAAAAATTGCGGAAAAGTTAAACTTAGGTGAGGATGATATAGAACTTTATGGAAAATATAAATGTAAGATTTCTTTAGATATGTTGAATAATAACAAAGATAAAAAAGATGGAAAATTAGTTCTTGTTACTGCTATAAATCCAACTCCTGCTGGAGAGGGAAAATCTACAGTTACAGTAGGGTTAGGGCAAGCGTTATGTAAGACAGGAAAAAAAGCTGTAATAGCTTTAAGAGAGCCATCTTTAGGTCCTGTATTTGGTGTAAAAGGTGGAGCTGCTGGCGGTGGTTATGCACAAGTTGTTCCAATGGAAGATATAAACTTACATTTTACTGGAGATATGCATGCTATTACTACAGCTAATAATTTATTATGTGCAGCTATAGATAATCATATCCATCAAGGAAATAACCTTAGAATAGATTCAAGAAGAATTATATTTAAAAGAGTTATGGATATGAATGATAGAGCTCTAAGAAATATCGTTGTAGGTATGGGTGGTAAAGTTAATGGTTTCTTAAGAGAAGATGGATTTATGATAACTGTTGCATCTGAAATAATGGCGATTCTTTGTTTAGCTACTAGTTTATCTGATTTAAAAGAGAGAATGGGAAATATATTAGTTGCATATGATTTAGATGGAAACCCTGTGTATGCAAAACAATTAGAAATTCAAGGGGCAATGGCATTATTAATGAAAGATGCAGTTAAACCTAATTTAGTTCAAACGCTAGAAAATACGCCTGCTATAATTCATGGGGGACCATTTGCAAATATTGCACATGGATGTAATTCTATAGTTGCGACAAAAATGGCATTAAAATTAGGTGATGTTGTTGTTACTGAAGGTGGATTTGGTGCAGATCTTGGAGCTGAAAAATTCTTAGATATAAAATGTAGATATGGTGATTTATCTCCAAATTGCATAGTTGTTGTTGCTACAATGAGAGCGTTAAAGCATCATGGGGGAGTTAAAAAAGAAGATTTAAATACTCCTAATGTAGAAGCGTTAGCTAAGGGAATAGTTAATTTAGAAAAACAAATAGAGAATATGCAAAAATATAATGTGCCAGTAGTTGTTGCCATTAATAAGTTTGTATCAGATACAGAAGAAGAAATACAATTTATTAAAGATTTCTGTGCAAAATTAGGCGTAAAAGTTGCTTTAAGTGATGTGTGGGCTAAAGGCGGAGAAGGTGGATTAGAATTAGCTAATATAGTAAATGAAGTATTAGACAATGAAGAATCAAACTTCAAAGTATTATATGATGAAAAAGAAAGTATTAAAAATAAAGTTTTAACTATCGCTAGAGAGATATATGGAGCAAAAAATGTTTTATATACTCCAGCAGCCAATAGACAAATTGCTGAGCTTGAAAAATTTGAATTAGATAAGCTACCTATTTGTATGGCTAAAACACAATATTCATTATCTGATAATCCATCTCTACTAGGTAGACCAGAAAACTTTGATATAACTGTTAAAGAAGTTAGAGTATCAAATGGTGCAGGATTTATAGTTGTTTTAACTGGAGATATAATGACAATGCCAGGTTTACCAAAGGTTCCAGCAGCTAATAGAATGGATATTCTAGAAAGTGGAGAAATTGTAGGATTATTTTAATTTTTAAAATTTACAACACTTGACAAATAACATGTAATTGTTAAAATTAAAGTATTAGTTTTAATTACTGTTTAATATTACAATAAAAGCAGCTTTAGGGCTGCTTTAATTATGTAAAGGTGGTGCGTTTATGATTCTACTGGTAGATGTGGGGAATACCAATATAGTTATAGGAGTATATAAAGATAATGATTATATAGCTGGTTGGAGAATTTCTACTGACTCTAAGAAAACTTCAGATGAATATGGAATACAAATGATACAGTTATTTAATCAAAATGATTTAAACCCAAAAGAAGTTAAGGGAATAATAATATCTTCTGTTGTACCTAATATAATGCATTCTTTAGAGAATATGATGAAGAAGAGTTTTAATATAGATCCTATAATTGTTGGACCGGGTGTAAAAACCGGTATAAACATTAAATATGACAATCCTAAAGAAGTAGGGGCAGATAGAATAGTAAATGCAGTTGCTGCTCATGAAATGTATAGAAGAAACGTAATAATTATTGATTTTGGTACAGCCACTACTTATTGTGCTGTTACTGAAAGTGGGAATTATTTAGGTGGATGTATTTGTCCAGGGGTGAGAATATCATCTGATGCTTTATTTGAAAGAGCTGCAAAACTACCAAGAGTAGAATTAGAATTACCTAAAAGTATAATATGTAAAAATACTGTAGCTAGTATGCAGGCTGGTATATTATATGGGTATATAGGGCAAGTAGAATATATAGTTAACAAGATAAAAAGTGAAATGATTGATATGGGATTTGAAAATCCATATGTAATTGCAACTGGAGGATTAGCTAACTTAATAGCAAAATCAACTGATGTAATTAATAAAGTTGATTCAAGCTTAACATTAGAGGGGTTAAGAATAATTTACGATAAAAATAAGGAGTAAACAAATGAAAATAGGAAACCTTAATTTTGAAAAGAGTGTTTTCTTAGCACCTATGGCAGGCGTTACTGATATATCATTTAGAGGTCTTTGTAAAGAAATGGGCTGTGGATTAGTTTATACTGAAATGGTAAGTGCAAAGGCATTATATTATGGAAGTGAAAATACCAAGAGTTTATTAAGAATTGCAGATGAAGAAAAACCAGTAGCTGCTCAAATTTTTGGAAATGATCCAAAAATAATGGCTGAAGTTGTACAAAGTCATTTTAATAAATTAAATGATATATGTATTTTGGATATAAATATGGGGTGTCCAGCACCTAAGATAACAAAAAATGGTGAAGGTTCAGCATTGTTATTAAATCCTAAACTTGCAGGAGAAATAGTAAGTGAGATTAAGAAAGTTTCAAGTAAACCTGTTACAGTTAAATTTAGAAAAGGATATGATGAAGATAATATTAATGCAGTAGAATTTGCCAAAGTTATGGAATATTCTGGTGCAGATGCGATTGCTATTCATGGAAGAACAAAAAAACAAATGTATGAAGGTAAGGCTGATTGGGATATAATAGGTAAAGTAAAGAAGGCTGTTTCTATCCCAGTTATAGGAAATGGAGATGTTTTTACTCCTGAAGATGCTTTAAGAATGAAAGAAATTACTAATTGTGATGCTATAATGATTGCAAGAGGAAGTATGGGAAATCCATGGATATTTAATCAGATAGAGAGAGTGCTGAAAGGTGAAGAGATATTGCCTATAAGTGCTGAAGAGAAAATTGATATGTGTTTAAGACATTATGAGCTAGCAATAAAATATGATGGTGAGTTTAAAGCAGTAAGAGAAATGAGGAAACATGCCTCATGGTATCTAAAAGGATTACCTAATAGTGGTGAGTTAAGAAATATTGTAAATAGTTTATCTACAACACAGGAAGTAGTAGATATATTACAAAGTTATAAAGAAGAAGTAAGACATATATACTTATAAAAGTATATAATATGTTTTAACAATATATTAATATATAAGTAAATAAAATAGCTAGTTATTTTATTGACAGATGAAATAGCTTGATTTATAATATTTAAAATGATTTTAAGATTACTAAACTTGCCTATTTATAAGTTGAATACGGTTAAGTTTTGAAGGGGAGAAAGATTATGAGTCAAGCAAAAAAATTTATAATGACTTACGAAGGTGTAAAAAAACTTGAAGAGGAATTAGAATACTTAAAAACAGTAAAAAGAAAAGAAATAACAGAGAAGATAAAAGTAGCTTTAGGATATGGAGATTTAAGTGAAAATTCTGAGTATGATGAAGCTAAAAACGACCAAGCCTTTACTGAAGGAAGAATAATTCAATTAGAAAATATGTTAAAAAATGCTGTAGTTGTTGACGAAAGCGAAATTCCAAAAGATAAGGTATCAGTAGGTTCAATCGTTAAAGTTATGGATTACGAATTTGATGAAGAAGTTGAATATACAATAGTTGGTTCAGCAGAAGCAGATCCGATGAATTTTAAAATATCAAATGAATCACCAGTGGGTAGTGCATTAATAGGAAAGAAAGTTGGAGATGTAGTAGAGGTTGCAGTTCCAAGTGGAATGAGTAAGTTTGAAGTCTTAGAAATAAGAAGAGACTAATTTGGAGGTATAGTGAATGTCAACTGAAGAAATGAATATGCAAGAACTAGAATCACAATTCAATGAACAAGAAAGATTAAGAAGAGAGAAACTAGTTCAATTACAAGAAGAGGGAAAAGATCCTTTCGATGTATATAAAGTTAATAGAACACATAGTTCACAAGCGATTAAGGATAACTTTGAAGAGTTAGAAGGTAAAGAAGTTACTGTTGCTGGTAGAATTATGTCTAAGAGAGGGCAAGGAAAAGTTGTTTTCTCTGATATACATGATAGAGATGGGAAAATTCAATTATTCATAAAGATTGATGAAGTTGGAGAAGAGGCTTTAAAACAATACAAGACTAATGACTTAGGTGATTGGGTTGCTTGTACTGGCGAAGTTTTCAAAACTAAAACTGGAGAAGTTTCAGTTAAGGCAAAAGAAATCCAATTAATCTGTAAGTCTTTAAAACCACTTCCAGAAAAATGGCATGGATTAAAGGATCCAGATCTAAGATATAGACAAAGAGAAGTAGATATTATAACTAATCCTGGTGTTAAGGAAACAATAATAAAGAGAACTCAAATTATTAAAGGAATAAGAGAATTCTTAGATAATAGAGGATTTTTAGAAGTTGAAACACCTATATTAGGTGCAATAGCTGGTGGTGCTGCAGCAAGACCGTTTATTACACATCATAATACTTTAGATATAGATATGTATTTAAGAATAGCAACAGAATTATATTTAAAGAGATTAATAGTTGCTGGTCTTGAAAAAGTATATGATATGGGAAAAAACTTTAGAAATGAAGGTATGTCAGTTAGACATAACCCAGAATTCACTATGATTGAATTATATGAAGCTTATGCTGATTATAATGATATGATGGAAATAACTGAAAACATGATTGAGTATGTTTGTAAAAAAGTAAACGGAACTACAAAAGTTACTTACCAAGGTACTGAGATTGACTTTAAAGCACCATGGAGAAGAATAACTATGGTTGATGCTGTTAAGGAATATGCAGGAATTGATTTCAATGAAATTAAAACAGATGAAGAAGCTCAAGCTATTGCTAAAGAAAAGCACTTAGAATTCCCAAAACCATTAAATACTGTTACTAAAGGTGAAGTATTAAATATGTTATATGAAGAATTCGGCGAAAAGCATATGATTCAACCAACATTCATTATAGATTATCCAGTTGAAATTTCACCTCTTACAAAGAAAAAGAGAGGAAATGAAATGTTTACTGAAAGATTTGAAGGGTTTGTATTTGGTAGAGAATTATGTAATGCATATTCTGAATTAAATGATCCAATTGTTCAAAGAGAAAGATTTGCTCAACAAGCTAAGGAAAGAGAGCTTGGAGATGATGAAGCTTACATGATAGATGAAGAATTCATGAGTGCGTTAGAAACAGGTATGCCACCAACAGGTGGACTTGGAATAGGAATAGATAGATTAGTAATGTTCTTAACTGACTCTGCATCAATAAGAGATGTTATACTATTCCCAACAATGAAACCATTAAATTAATAAAAAGCCACCGAAAGGTGGTTTTTTTATTATGAAAATAAATAAAAATGAAAGTACTTTAAATAAGTAAAGTAAATTATTATATCTTAAAAACGGGTTAATCTTGTTAATGATTAGCTATAATATATTAAATTAAAGAAAAAATAAAAAAGTTTTTAAAAAGGTATTGCATTTTACATAAAAGCTGATATAATAAATTATGCAATGACATTCCGCGATAGCTCAATGGTGGAGCACTCGGCTGTTAACCGATAGGCTGGAGGTTCGAGTCCTCTTCGCGGAGCCATTTTTATTTTTAAGAGTTTTGTAGGAGCAGATAAGGTCTGTTGATACAAAACTCTTTTTTATAATTTAAATAAATATGTAATATTGTTTTTGTTTTAAATTATATAAAAGTTTGATTAAGTAAAGTTTTAAATTTAACCTTTGTAAGGATGTTGAAAAAAGCTATTATAATTTAGCTTGACATATAAAAGTCATTTGATAAAATTAATATATGCATAATTTAATAAACACGTTGAGAAAGAAGAGTAGTTTTAATATTCCTTTTAGAGAGATGGTGGTAGGTGCAAATCATTAGGCAATTAAAATGAAGGGAGCTTTTGAGTGTTAAGTTAGAAAGTTGGGCTTTAGCCAAGAAGGGTGGAACCGCGGAATTTATTTCGTCCCTTTATGGTTATAAGGCTTTTTTTATTATAAAAAAATATTTAGGAGGATTAAAAATGGCAGTAGAAAAGACTATGGATAAAATCGTTGCTTTGTGTAAAAGCAGAGGTTTTATATTCCCAGGATCAGAAATATATGGAGGACTTGCTAACTCATGGGATTATGGCCCATTAGGAGTAGAATTTAAGAATAATGTTAAAAAAGCTTGGTGGAAAAAATTTGTTCAAGAAAGTCCTTATAATGTAGGAGTTGATTGTGCAATACTAATGAATCCAGAAGTTTGGGTTGCATCAGGACACGTTGGTGGATTCTCAGATCCATTAATGGATTGTAAAGAGTGTAAATCAAGATTTAGAGCAGATAAATTAGTAGAAGACCATATGACTGAAAGTGGAGTAGAAGTTGCTTGTGCTGATGGATGGACTAATGAAGAGTTAATGGAATATATAACTAAAAACAATATAGTTTGTCCTAAGTGTGGTAAAATGAACTATACAGATATAAGAAAGTTCAATTTAATGTTCAAGACTTTCCAAGGTATAACTGAAGATTCAGCTAATACAGTATATTTAAGACCAGAAACTGCTCAAGGTATATTTGTTAACTTTAAATCAGTTCAAAGAACTTCAAGAAAGAAAGTACCATTTGGTATAGCTCAAATTGGTAAATCTTTTAGAAATGAAATCACTCCAGGTAACTTTACTTTCAGAACAAGAGAATTTGAACAAATGGAATTAGAATTCTTCTGTAAACCAGGAACAGATTTAGAGTGGTTTGGATACTGGAAAGATTATTGTTGGAAATTCCTGAAGAATTTAGGCGTTGCTGAATCTAACTTAAGAATGAGAGATCATGGCGAAGAAGAATTATCTTTCTATTCAAATGCAACATCTGATATAGAATATTTATTCCCATTTGGTTGGGGAGAACTTTGGGGAATAGCTGATAGAACAGACTATGACTTAAAGAAACATGCTGAGCATTCAGGAACAGATATGACATACTTAGATCCAACAACTAATGAAAAGTATGTACCATACTGTATAGAGCCATCATTAGGAGCAGATAGAGTTGCTTTAGCATTCTTAGTTGATGCTTATGATGAAGAAGAATTAGAAGGTGGAGATGTAAGAACAGTAATGCATTTACATCCTGCATTAGCTCCATATAAGGCTGCAGTATTACCATTATCTAAAAAACTATCAGAAAAGGCTGATGAAGTATATTCAATGTTAGCTAAAAACTTCAATATTGAATATGATGAAACAGGAAGTATTGGTAAGAGATATAGAAGACAAGATGAAATAGGAACTCCATTCTGTATAACAGTTGATTTTGAAACTGAAAATGATGGATGTGTTACTATAAGACATAGAGATTCAATGACTCAAGAAAGAGTTAAAATAGAAGAGTTAAATGACTTTATTGCAAAAAGTTTAGAATTTTAATTATGTAGAGTTAGAAAATGCTTGAAATAGAGCACTTTCTAGCTCTATTTTTATGTAATTTACTAAATATAAATTATTATCAAAAATATTAAA
>OLNY01001785.1_pt1 | contig 16173 bp, 9 predicted proteins | sample 1671981 | NCBI WGS metagenome assembly OLNY01 (sample SAMEA3136632, study PRJEB25190) | human gut metagenome | biome: human gut; feature: human-associated habitat; material: faeces | place: Austria | collected 2013
GCTGCTTTGCCTCATAAATAGCTTTTTTGGTACTTTTGAAAAAACTCAATTACAAATCGAACATTTTCTCGAACATTTAGCTAAATGGCATTGCCTTTTTTGCCCCCAAATCAATGAATTCGAAATTCATCTAATAGTACAGCAGCCTTCTCATTTCTTATTTCTGTCAATGCTAATAGTATGTCCTCATATGCATTAATCAGCTTCTCATCCTTTTTTATTTCATCGCTATAGAATATAAAGGATTTTAAGATAATCATATCAACTATCACTTGTGAATCTATTATTTCTTTTGCAAACTGTTCTTTGCTATTTCTAATAGCTTTTGTAAAGCATGAACTAATAGATATCAAAATTTCTGGTAAGAGTTCACTAATATTGAGCAAATATACTGTGTATAGAACATCGTTCAAATGATTGGAGCCATACTTCTCAATCTGTACATTCAGAAAGCACTTATCTTTATAACTATATTCTGCCTTTACTTTGTTTACATCCCATCTGCTATATCTTCCTTTACAAAGGAACAATCTCTTTTCAAGAATATTTCTTACATAGTCCTCTGGAATACTATTTACATAAGTTTCAAGAATTCGAATCTTTTTCTCAATGTCATCTCTCTTACCCTTCTCCCTAAATCCATTAACATATGACACCAAAAAGCCACTAAGAACATCTTCATAAAAGTCCAATGTATCTCTGGTAAATATCGAAAAGTCAGTTTCTTTAAACAGAATATCATAAACAGCTTCTGGATTTCGTCCTGTAATATTCAATTCTCTTTGAAAATAAGAGGATACTTTATATTCTTGAAATGTGCCAATTATTTCATGAGCCCGCATTTCTTTACAGTTTTTATGCCATATTTCAATCATACATTGCACAATCGAACTAATAACTATGGCAAATTCCTCATCTTCTGTATCCAATCCACAACATGCAATATTACAGAGAAGGTCTATATCATAATTACTGATATCAAACTCAGAAAGATCTACCCCCTTACCATCATACAAATATTCTTGAATTATCTCGGACCTCTTATTTTGATATTCATTTCCATTATTTTCCCGAATCCAATGATCCACGCCACATAATTTAGGGATCATATTAGGAATGAATTCATAGTCATCATCATTACGATTATCTTTTATATATGCAGCATTAAACTTCTGGTGATTCATCTCATCTTCTGCAAGCATAATAATTGTATTAAAAATCCTACTTGCATAATTCCTATTTTTTTCCAAAAAATACTTTGTTAATTCTGCTATCTGGCTAATTAATCCTGAATTATTGTCATTAATTATACTCTCTAATATCATTAATAAAATCTGTTGCTTAAGGTCGTTATTTATATCTTTATTCAATTGTTCCCACAATGCAATTACCATATTAACTTCAGCAACATAAGATTGATTTAAAAATATCTTCTTTACACGCCTAATCCACTCCTTGACTAGTTTATTTCGCTGTTCATCCGTAATATCTGGCATTATCAAAGCTGAAGCAATCAACGTAACAAGTATTGATTCAAACTGCATTTCAATACGATAATCATCCTTCATCTTTTCACAAAGAGTATCAATTACTGAAACAATTTGATCAGCATCGGCTTTTTTCTCATTGATATCACTTATCAAACGATTTAATATTTCATTCATTTTCAATACGGGTTCATTTTCATCTTCATTATTTTTTACAATCTTTTGAGCTTCCCCCTTGATCTGCGGTTCTATCATTATTATCTTTTCGTCTATTGCCGTCATAGCAGCATCGCGAAAATCCATTTTCTGAATCTGCAAATTCTCATTAGGATAAGTTTTTTCATCGTATATAGAATATAAGTAATCTAAAATAACATGACATCTATTTTTTATTCCTTCATCTCCACGAAGATACGAATTAGCAAAATATTGTTGTAAATTACACGCACACTTTTCGTCTTTCTCATATCTTCTGGTTATTTCTGGAACTCCCATCGATAGCATAATCTGCTTTTCCAACAATTCTTTTGTCGGATTAGAAATAAATTCGCCACTACGATGAATATCAAAATATATTAATTCCATACTGGATGCTAATTCTAATGCATACCCCGGCATTTCTTTTTGATAATTCATCCCTATAGCCTCAATAATAGACAAAAGCAATATGTTGTTTGCCTTTTCATATATAGTATTCTTAACATATTCTGCTAAGCCTTTAATATATGCATGGTCAGAAGAATTTCTCATAGAATTAATAACAGTCTTCTTTATTACAAAAGAAATGTCCGTCAATACCACCGGAAGGTTATGTTCCATGATATCTGCCATCCACAACCATCCATTACCCAAATACACTCTTTTCTTGTTTTCCTTTGGAAAAAAAATTTCTATATTTGTTATCTCATCTGGCTTATTCTCTGCAAATGTCTGTACTGCATTATTAACAAATGATATTGCCCACTTAAGTCCTTTTACGAAGTCACATCTCATAACATACCAGAAAAAAGTGTTATTATACACGCCGTTTTCATTATTGTCGAAGTTATCTGCATTGTCAGATAGACCATACGCTCTCACATTATTATGGTCATATCCATCATACATAAAATGCTTTCTTGACACTCTTTGTCCCCATAATGTTTCCGCTGATTTACATGCCAATTCGGGTAATTCCATAGCAAATAAAAGTGGACATTTTTTCACAACCACCTTTAGAATCTCTTCAGCAACACTGTCCCTTCTACTAGTTCCAGAGCAATATTCTACTATCATATTTTCAACAAATTCTTTCAGCCATGACTTAGATGACTTGGCCATTTTGGCAACAATAAGGAAAAGCTGCACAATCTCTTCATCATGTTGATAATATGATTTTTCCTCTTTACTCTTTTCTATTAGCTCGTTAATATATCTAATTATTATTTTGTATGCTTTTTCTTCAGTATCCGCAGTTTTATAAAAACAATTTGCATAATCATCACACAGCTTAATAATAGAAGTTCTATTTTTATCTAAACTTATGCGTTTTTCAAAAACCATACCAATTAAATTTTCACGTGCCGCTCCTATCGGTGTTACATTCATTATTAATGCTGGTGAATGATTAATTTTTGCCTCAAATGCATATAAGTTTGTTATATCTAACAATTCTTCAACCACTGTTTCATCAAGCAACTCCTGAAATTCCTTGAAAAACAATCCACAGTATTTTGATTTTACTATCCCAATTTCTGTTTGCTTTTTCCATTTTGCCTCAATACTATTATCCTTTAACAGTGTATATACAAATTTCTCGCGAGCCTCCTGTACAAACAGTTTGTTAGATATCCAAATCTGGTATCGCCTATATATGCAACGTCCGATTTTCTCTATTTCATTAAAAAAAACATTATACGATCCATGACATGCATCAAACGCCTTATCTATATATCGTTCAAAACAAATATCTTCGAAAATATCATATTTCAAACGTATCTTATTCCTGCTTTCGACAATAATTCCTTCTGATTTCAATGCTTCTAGAACATCGCTATCTACAATATCACTATCAACACCAACAACAAAACGACTAGCACGTTCAAAAACAATACGCTCAACAGTTTTTCTAACATCACTTTGTAAGACACCATGTTTTTTACACTTATCTTTTAAACAGATGATTCTTTCCCATATGAGATTTCTAAAATTATTCTCGTCGTTAATATTTTCTTCTACAAATCCTCCCGATACAATTAAATTAAGATAAAATGGCACACATAATAAATCCGAATATTTTTTATTCTGCTGTAAGGATAAAATAATGGGATAACTTTTAGCAACCTTATCAATCTCATCTTTCGTCAAATCCGGAATCTCGTATGTTTTGATTCTATATTTTGTATTAATCTTCATAAACGCAGAACTATCAGTAGTTCTACACGAAGTAATAATATATACATTGCTGTATTTATCTGCAAGCCTATATATCTCCTGCAACAACGGAAATGCATTGTCACCACAATCTGCAATAAATTCGATAGCATCAATAAATATATACAGCGGTTTATTTTCTAACCACAGGATTGCATCCTCTACATCACAATCCCACAATTCGTTTACTTTCTTTCCAGTGGACAAATTCTCTGCTCGCGTGACTAATACGTATTCTTTTCCCTTTAATAGTTTTTTGCATACAACTGATTTGCCAGAACCAGCATTTCCCTGTATCGATACTAATTTTTCTCGTCCTGCCTGTATCGTTTCAATAATTTCTGACCTGTCAATTTCATATTCACCGTTAATAAGCTCTTCAATATTTTCAAGTTCAATTTCTTTACTTATTTCAATCGCACGCAAAAACTTTTTAATGTTTTCCTTACGAGGTTGTTCTTCTATCACCCCCAGCTTATCCATTATCTTGGAAAAATCCGATGATAGTGTGTTATGTAGTGTTCTTTCGCCGCTCGACATAAGGGACTTCGTATACTCATTATATGCGTATAAAATATCCTCAATGATCTGAGTCATTTGCTTCTTTTCATCATACCCTATACGCAACTCTCTATTCTGCTCAAAAAAACCCCGAATGATTTCTTGGATTTCTTCCTCTGAAAAAATATGATCCTTATATTTATCCCCCATATCAGTCTTAAATCTATCAAGGCAGGCCTGAACTAACGGATCATTTGAATCCCAATTATTAATGTCAATTTTTTTTCTCTCTACTTTGTCTTTTACAATTAATACCCAGCTTCTTCCTGCCTCTTCTAAAGTAACAATAGAGCTAAGCAATCCAATTGCCGCCATTATATCCATTCGTCAATTACCTTCTCTCTTAATTCTTGTATTCTTATCCTAACCACATTGGTTAAGATGTGGTTAGGATATTTTCTTACGAAAAATATTTCTGATTTTTACTTGATGGCTTTTCCGGTATACCTCACTTTCTCGAACAATAAAAGAGCTATTCGATGCAGCATCCTTTTTAATTCGATAACAGTACTCTGGTTTTGTATACTTACTCAACCCAGACGCCTTCCAGTCTTTATCCAACATAAAAATAATCACTTGTTCTGCAAATTCTGGCAAGCGGCTTGCTACTAATCCTGTATTAGCATTGGATAAGTTTGAAAAAGGTGCATCAAGTACTAATGGAAGCCGAAGTGTTCCTGTAGAAGTTTCATTCTGCAAAGAATCTTTTATTTTGTCAAGAAGAACTCCGACTGATGAACTGTTTTTATGTTCCTGCTCCTCTGCCATTTCTTCTTCCGCATACCGATTTGCTAATTCACTTTTTTTGCCTGGGACATGCACCGGATAGCGCTAATCGTCAAAGTTATACAATATTGATTATTTCCTTTGTTTTATATCAAAACTTCCCTCTTCAGAAACCACAGTACAAGTGATCCATCTTAAGTTTTATTGCTGATACCGCACTCTGTCTGTCCGAAGTACCAGTTCTGGAATTCTGGCATTGAACCAGATTCTATCTTCATTACCTTCCGTCTCAAATCTCTGATAATATCTGTTTCCATAAATATCCTCATATTGTATCTTTATTTCATATCCAGGTATATATTCAAACATCAGATATTTTTTCTCTCCTACATGCATACTTCTCATAGTTATCCCGTCATACAGTCCCCGTCCCATCACAACTACGTCAAACGCTTCATCCTTGCCAACGTTCTCAACTGCTAAAACTATACTTTCTGGTCCACTATCAAGTATATAACATTGTGCTGTTTGTTCCAGTCTTTTACTCATCTCTATTCGATCATCTTCTACTGGAACTATATGCAACCGAAAATGAGGGAGTGCACCCATTCGTTCCTGATGATTGTCTACTTTATAACTTCTATTTATAATCAGATATGTAGTAAAAATAGTTACCAGACCTGCAATGACTGAACCTACTATACTTCCGTAAAATCCATATAATGTTCCAAAATCAGCCCCTGGTGCTCCCTGCCGCAATAAATTTCGAAATTCTTTTATGAAGAGACCAATTACGACAAGAGAAAAGACAATCATACCAGTCAGACAACTAATAGAAAAGATTTTCTCTTTTTTATACTTTCTTTCACTATATGCTGGTTCATTCCATACACGGTTCGGAGCTGTCTGATAGGTCATTTTTCTCCCATAATCCGATATCCGATTTCCAAAACCTGCAATGCCACTTCCAACTCGATTCACTATATACATCTTTATCTTAGCTGCATTCGGCAAATCTTTCAGTACACTAAACGCCTTTTCCATACACTCTTCAATTGCCGCTTTTCTTGCATAATTCCTTCGAAAATGCGTATCACAAGTTCTTTTTTGATATCCTGCAGCCTCCAAAAGCATTTTTGCATGTTTTTGAGTGATTTGAAAAATGTCCGCACACTCTGAGACTGTATAACTGTCCTTGAGCCAAATGGCGTGAAACACATCTGAAACATATACTCCTGTCGAAAGTATAAAGTGCTTTAAATATCTAAACTCACGATACCTTCCTTTTGGTTCCCACTTTCTGATGCATTCTCGATAAAATCCCCAAAACACATTGAGCAAATCCTTGCAATTGATTTCGTCTCCAATGGCATACGCTACTTTTTCTACTATAACAGTATCATTGCTATCCATCTCAAATGTTGTCAGAAACTCGCCCATTGTTGCTATTTTGATTGGGACTTTCCATTGCATGCTTCCATTCATCATCATAAATGGTACTTTAGTAAACCGTTCTGTTTTTGTCCGACTACTATTGCCATATTGTGGAAAAGCTGCATAACCTTCCGGATAAATTTCCCGGATAAATCTATTTATTGTCTGAAACGGATCAATTTCTTCGACCACAAATTCCTTATTCATACACATATCGCTACCTTCTCACTTCCTGCTAACTTCTTCTAAGTTTTTTGATTCCACTTGCAGATACGTTCTCCCAACTGAAAATTACCTCCAAGCTACGGCATATCTTAAGAAAGCCACAGCAGTCTCCACCTACTCTTGCGAGTTCTTCACAGCATCATATACTCCGTGTCCAACTTCTTTCGCTCTCCACCAGACTTGCATTTTTGTAAGTGATGTTTTTTGCCGATGACAGGCACCAGATAACATCATTTTAACAGTGCCTATCATCCGATCCCCATTTTGCTACTGTTCCTTTTCTGAACTTGGAACAATTAAATTTAACTGCTCTATTAAGCTCTTAATAACCGATTCATCTAAAATATATTCGAAATCGTTCCAATTTCTATTTACCTCCACTGAATCGCCATTTTCATTTTCCGTATAAAATGGATAGTAATCTCGATAATAACGATCATATGCACATAAACCATATGGAGAATTCCAAACAATCATGCATCGTTCTGCGCTACTTGGAAGCCCGTCCCGTTCTCCTAATGCCTTATTTACAACATTTCTCGCATTATCATATGCTATATTATAACATAAATCACCCTTTGCATCGTAGCATTGATAAATTGTTTTTCCTTCATCCGGAACAAGATAGTATAAGTCTTTAACACCTTGTCCATAATCGTATGACACATATAAATAATCAGCCTCATCAATAATCTTTTTAATTTGAAGCTGCTGTTCTTCCTGCATCTGTTGCTTCTGCACAATCAACTGTGGAAGCTGCTGTTGTCCCCATGTTCGATTAACTATATCAGATGGCAACCAACAATAATTTTGAATATATGCACCACCGATTATATATTTCTCCGCTTCATTTGAATTTAACCACTGTAAATATGAATCACTGTCATACTCAAGCAATATATTTTCAACTTGAACAAATACTTCACTATTGAAAATATATTGACACCCGGTCATTATACCGTTAAGTAAATCAGCTTCATTCACATTGCTAATGCCCAAGCGCTCGTAATTTCCAACTATATCTACATCGTCTACAAATGCTGATCCGCTTAAACCATAGCCATCTATTCTACTTAGCGAAACTCCGTCATACAAAAACAGCTCGGTTGATATATTCGTACCGTCTGCAACATAACCAACGTAGCTCCATATATCATAGCCAATTATTCTTTGATCTTGTTTTGCCAGATATGAGTAGCACCTCAAAATTTCTTCTTCTGGAAAAATCACCATTCCATCTGTAATAATCTCCGATTGCATCACTACAACCCCATCCTGAACTTCATACATCTGTAAATCAAGTCCATTATTTTCTTCTTTTAATTCTGCAACCAAAAGCTCCATCTGACCATCTTGATCAAAATCTCTTATTTGATATCCCAAAGTAACATGAGGAATATTTGACACAGCTCGTTGACTTCCTTCTTCATTACGAATAAGCCATATATCATATGGACCTTCCTCCGAATATTGTAGCCCCCACGCAAACTTATACAGTTTATTTACATTATCTAAATAATCTGATTCGCCAATTACCTGTTCTGACCACACAGAATGACTATTCATTATTAGCACTACAGCTATCATAATCCATGTTTTTCTCATATTAGCCACGCACTCCTTTCAACTGTCTGCTTCATTTCCCACATTTTTCGGTATTGTACATCGTCACATTACTCAAAACCTGATCCTCTTAACGACATCTGGTTCCCAATAGTTCATCGATATACTCTATTCCTCTACACTGTCTCCTCTATTACAAAATTAGAGACAGACATATTTTCGTACCACAAAGTTAATATTTTTGAGCTTAATCTTTGCATTTTTTTAATTTCCCTAGATGCTTTATAAATATCTGTCTCCAAATATTCTTGTGGCAGTAATGATACCTCATTCTTTATCTGTTTCATCAATAAATAATTCGTATCATTTTCCTCAATTAATTTTAAATAATTAGCATATAATATCGGACATTTTGACTTTAGCAGCGTTGGCACATTCGGATATACTAACTTGTTAATTATATCAGATGCCCAATAACCCGTTATTGTAAGGTCAATAGGATTCACGTATATATGATTATAATAATCAATATCAATGATACAACCATGAATCCTTCCACACCCACCAATTTTCTTAATTTCCTTAGAAATACTATTTTGATAATCTGTATATTTTTTCAGAGGCTCCTCTATGAAGGCAACCATTTTATCCATATTATCGAAATAGTACTGGACATCTTTTACATCTAGCTTTTTAAATGCTCCACCATTCAGCATTGACAATTTGCCCGCTTTAGTTTTATGAATAAAGCAATAATATCCCTGTTTCTTTAGCATATAAAGAACATTGACTTGTCTGTTGAAAGTCATCGAAATATTCTTGCCATGAAAGAAATCCTTGTAATCCTGAGCTGTAATTTCATATATTCCATCTTTATAACTATCGAAATAATCATAGTTCATCTCTATCAGAAAGTTTTTTAAATGAGGGTTTTCATTGTTATAACCAATCTGATTATCTGCATATACTCTTTCTACACCGTCATCAAAGAATATATTTCTATGAGTATGTCCACTTACATAAACAAAATTATCATGATATTTTACTTCTGCACACCAGTCTTTCATTGGCATATGCGTAAAAATAATTGTGTTTTTCTTTGTCAACACACTCATTAGTTTATTATATAGTTGTTCAAACTTTTTGCTCTCTTGAATTTCTGTATTTCTATCAATTGTTGCTCGATACACACCATCAGTTGCATTAAATTCTTCATTATAACCTGAAAATCCCAGACCACCTAAAATTGCTAAGCGTGTATGCCTCATCATTTTTAAAATAGTTGAGTTGTCTAACTGTGTCAACTCATCATATGAAATACTATTAACATCATCATATTCATTCCTATAAAACAGGTCATTATGTAATAAATACATTCCATTTTCCTCTAGTACAGCTCTATACTTACTTACAATTTCTTCCATTGATAATTCTGGAAAACTCCAAAGCTCATGATTACCAAGAACAAAAATAAAATCTCTTTTTTTAAAGAATGCTCCATATTCAAGCTGTAATTGTTCCACTGATTGCCTAAGCATTTTTATAAATAGCTCAAACACCGAAAATTCTGATGACACATCTCCACCAATGAGTGTTATACTAGTACTTTCAGTAAGAATAATATCAATAACTGTTTGCATCATATATATGACATCCTCTTTCGATCTGCACTTTGCATTCTTAATTTTATGCATTAGGTGCAAATCTGAAATATAACTAATCCGACTATTATCTTTGCCCAAAATGTTGCTGGAATTCAAACTTTCTTCTCTTGATGTTTGCAACATTGATATGGATTCTTTCTCATTCTTTGTAGTTGTAAGAAATTCACCAACAAGTTTACTATCATAATCATTTTTTTCATACGGAACATGTAACTGTTCGCACAGTTCGCTGGTCATTTTTGCACAATTTAGATTGATTCCATCCGTATCGTAAAGATGCTTCATTCCTTTACAAAATATCAAATTTGCTCCCGATAAATCATCTTTTAAAAACGCTGCAAAATCAAAAAAATATTCAAATTGCCTAGTATATTCAGCAACTACTGCTCCATATTCGTTTTTCCATTCTTGCTGTACAGAAAAAACTCCAGCATCATGTATTTTATGGTATTCTTTCTTTGTTTGACAAAATAAATCATTGCTTAAAGTGAGCGGTAATTTTGTCGTTTCGTCAATTATGTAATCTTTTTTATCTATATGCAATTCATATGCCGAGGATAAATCAGTGTTTTTTAAATTATTTTTTCTGTATGCTGAAAATTCTTCAAATGTCTTAAAGTATCTTCTACTCTCTACGAATATATACTTAAATTCTGTTATTCGAGTTTCTTCACAAAAGAAATGAGTAATACTATCAAAATAATATCGTTTATACAATTTTACTTTCCCAGCTTTGATTTTTTCAGCCACACTAACAAGTACGTTCCTAGATTTATAAAAATTTGCTTTTGCTCCGAAGCTTGGATTGTATGTATATGCATTCACCACATCGTCTGGATCAAAAATCACACACATTCCATATTGGATCCAGACAGATGGATATGCCCTTGAAGAAATATATTGCATTATAATATTAAAGCGTTTTTTATCGTTCAAATCCTTATAAATATAGTTAAAGAAGAAAAAACGTTCATTGACTATTTCACACAATTTTGATGATCTGTAACTTTTTACCACTTCTTGCAGCTCTTCAATAGTCATGCAGTCATTAAATTTCTGAATCCATTTGCAGCACTGCTCATGAACCTTTTCAGCTTTCTTATATTGTAATTTCTCATTTTCAGAAATCGAAGGATAATAATCTGTAACTGTATCAGTAACAAACGATTTTCTTTCTTTCATTTTGCAAACATCTAATGAATATTTTGATATAATTTCTACTGGAAAATTGTAAAAACGATAACAAGCATCTTGATAAATATCTCCATTCAAAAAATCATAATACTCTTCAAACGTTTGAAATAAATACTTTTCTGTGACAGTAGTGTCTTCTTTAACAAAGAACCGGTCTGTAATAACATCATATCCTCTTTCTGTAGTTATCCGTAGGCCATTCCTTCTTTCAGCTTTAACAACCTGAATATTATCTCTACATTCTTCTGGTATATCTAACACTGAATTTTCATTCCTATCAAATTGCATTATCACTTCTTCTACGCTGCTTTGATTATCATCCATTCACTTCTTCCTCCTAATTTAATCCATAATGTTACTTATCCCTCTATTCTAATCATTTCTATGATTGTAACTGTCAAATTCGCAGTTATCAATCTTGCAATTACCTTCGGCAATAGTTCATACGACAAATATAAAAATGATGCACATATTTTTGCCGGGGCAGACACTTGGTACGCCCACTAACATCTAGCTAAATGGCATTACCAGATGTCTTTATTATTTTATTAAACTTTCAAATTCCTTTTTACCTATTTTTATGCCACACACCGCTAGCCTATCAGCTCTATCATAATATATTTTATCTATTACATTCTTTTTTTCAGATTCTACACCATAATGCAGTAATCTATGACATGTTGGACACAGACAAATAACATTCGCATAGACATCTAAACTATTTATGAATTTGTCTTGGAGTTTCATAGGCAACGCATGATGCCCTTCCATATATGGTTTTCCTGTATTTTTTGCAGTAAATGTTTCATGTTTTTGATTTATTTCGCATCTATATCCTGCCGATTCTATTGATTGCATTTTTATTATTGACGATCTTCTCCATGTATTCTTAACCACAATATGTTTATCTGCCACGGGAATTTCAACATCCATAATTTGCATATGATTATGAAGGTTTCCAAAACCTTTACCGTTAGCAAATCTAATATAATTATTCAATCCTGCACTATACATACGATGCCCACGAGTATCCAGTTCAATGAAATCTGGGTCTAAGTATACATATTCCTTTAATATTTCCAGATCATCTATATTTTGTATTTCATATATTGACTGTTTTATCTTTCCCCTATCAACAAGAAACTTTGAAATATATTGCAGCGCCTGTTGATAATGCTCAACTGTTGAATTAGATACGTTCCTTACTTCCTTTAAATATTTTACATAGTATGTCATAAGAACATATTTGCTCCTGTATTCATTGCTTATTTTCTTCAAATCTTTTCACCTCACTTTCTTTGAACGTTACATTTCTGTTGTGACAGACACCGGGTGCGAATACTACTTTTCCTTTAACATCGACCCTAAAAAGCGCGACAACGCGACGACTTTCTAAAAATTCGACTTTTTTCTCCTATATCTCATATATTATTACATACTTAAAAATCTGTGTCAAGTTATTTGTTTATTTTTTACAATTTTCATCGTTTTTACTTATTTTTTCTCTTACAAAACCACAAAAACATAGACTTTTTAGTTTTTTTTCAATTTACTTATTCCTCACCTTCCTCCCCACCACATTTAACCATTTCTCTCCTCCTCTTCCTTCTCTGACATCTCCTGTCACAAAGCACTCTACCGTCTCTAACCTACTTCCCTTCATCTCTTCCTCTGCCTCTTCCAGTACCTTCTTCCATCCATCTTCCCTCAGATCTGTAAAGTATCGGCCTCCTGCCTCTCTCTCTTCTTCTCCATACTTAAAAGAAGCATATAGCACACCGCCATCTACTAGCGCAGCTATTAATCTCGCAATTACCTTCGGCAATAGTTCATGCGACACATGTAAAAGCGATGCACATGCCCAAATCCCATCATACACTTCTTTTTCGTCTATCTCTTCAAAGCGCCTGCACTGTACCTCTTGACCCAAGTATGCACTTGCCTGTCTGCACATTTCTTTGGAGCCATCCAGCGCAACTACTCTATATCCACTTTCCATAAAAAATTTGCTGTCGCGTCCGCTACCGCAGCCTGCATCTAAAATCAGAGCTCCTGGCTTCAAATACCGCAGGAAACGTCCTCTCATTTCACTCATATCTGCATTTCGTGTTCCTTCACAAAATGCAGCGGCATTCTCATCGTAATAAGAAAGTGTCCTTTTCTCCTTCTCTCTGCTCTCTATTTCCAATTTCAGCTTTCTCCCTTCTCATGCCTTGTCGCGATACCGCTTCCAGTAGTACTCTAACACGCGATACTGCACAATATCCTTGACCTCATCCGCAAACTTCATGCCGCCTTCCTGCAGCACAGTCTGCATCTCGTCCTTTAGCGCAATTAGATAACCTTTTTTATCTACAAAAAAGCCTTTTCCTGATTGCTTCAGGAAATTGACCGGATTTTTGGTGATATTCTGTAAATGATCCTTATCTGTCATATTTTCAAAATCAGCCTTAGTTTTACACTTATTTACATCCTTCCAGTTTTTGCCTGTCTGATAAAACTTCTTCCATGACCGCAACACATCACTTTCCGTCACAGCCATTTTCAAACTATCCACACTACCACCATCTGCTTCGCAAAAAGCACTAAGCACTGGCATCTTGTAAGACTTCTGCATACTTGTCTGCTCTATTAACTCCAGAAAATCTCCAGCGTCTGTTCCAATCCATGCACACTTTTCTTTCTCCAAATCGCCTAGCGCACTTCTAAACATAACATAATGGCGAAATGGATTTTCCTTCGCCTCTTTCAGACAATACTGATAGACAGCTTCATCCATATGTGTAAATAATTCTACTCTCGTTGGCACATGCTGCAGCAGCTCCTTCACACGATGATATTCGTGAACAACTGCATCATGACCTTTTTGCTTTCCTTTCTCCATCTTTCTAAACAAATCAATCAGCTTCAGATCAAAATCCACAATGCAATCCTGAGGATATGGAAGTGTCAATGCCACATCAGCTGTTGACGCATGAAAATTGGCTGTTTCTCCGCTTAATAAATATGGTGCCAGATTTGCCTGTCTATAATTTCCTGCAAAATCAAGTACAGTCAGATACTCTTTTCCCGGCGCTTTTCTTAAGCCACGCCCTAATTGCTGCAAAAAGATGATTGGTGACTCTGTAGGACGCAAAAACATTACAAGATCTACTACCGGAATATCAACACCTTCGTTAAACATATCTACGCAAAACAATACTTGAATCTCTCCGCTTTCCAGCTTCTTGACAGCTTCTATTCTGTCAAGCCAATATACTTTTTCATCACCCTCATTTTCTGTATTATCTTCCCGGCTATACACTGCCCTCGCAGCTACACCGCTTTCTGAGAAAAATCTTGCCATATGCGATGCATGCTGTCTTGAACAGCAAAAACCTAATGCATGTTTGGGATGATATTTACGAAAGTACCCCAAAATCATCTGATCTCTTTTTGTATTTTCCAGATAAGCAGCTGTTAGCTCACTTTCCTCATAATGGCCTCTTACAAAATGCAATGCACTATAATCAACTGTGTCATCCATGATTCCATAATAATGAAATGGAACTAGCACACCTCTGTTCACTGCTTCTTTAAGCGTTATTTCATAAGGTACTTCAAAATCATACAGCTCATACACGCTTCTGCCGTCCATCCGCTCTGGTGTTGCTGTCAATCCAAGCAGATATGCTGGATGAAAGAAATCTAAAATCTTTTGATATTGATCTGCCGTGCTGTGATGACATTCATCCATTACGATATATTCAAATGAATCCGGTGAAAATTTTCTCTTTAATACTTCTTCTTTTCCAAGTGAAGCAACTGATGCAAACAATAAATCAGCATCCGCATCCTTTTTATCTCCTGTAAAAAAGCCATATGAATCATCTGGCCTTACATTATGAAATGCCTCTGCTGCCTGTCGTAAAATTTCCTCTCGATGCGCAACAAATAAAACACGCTTATATGGCAGTGAATCAAAAGCAGCAAGGTATGTTTTTCCAATACCTGTCGCTGCATGAACAATTCCTTTTTCAGCGCCTTCCTTTCTGCTTTTCTCCAATTCGTACAGTGCTTCTATCTGCACACCTCTAGGCTGATACTCCTGTTTTAATCCACTCTGTTTTTCTTCTTCACTCTGCTTTTCATATCTGGCAAGATCTTTAGCCACAGCAGGACGCACCCAGCTTTTTGCATATTTTTTTAGCACAGTGTCCGTAATCTCAACAGATTTATTATAAAACAGATCCTCGAAGCTTGCATAAAACTGATCAAATGCCTGTTTATCAACTACGCTGCTAAGACAATAGTTCCACTCTATGCCGCTTGTTAACGCACTTCTTGAAATATTTGATGAACCAATAAACACGCGGCTTTCTTTATCTGCGTGGAAGAAATATGCCTTTGGGTGAAAAGAACGATGGCTGTCTGCATAAAAGCGAAGATCTATCTGATCACCAAGCTCGCTTCTTAACAAATATAAGGCTGAGGGCTGCGTGATTCCAAGATAATTTCCTGTCAGAATGCGGATTGGAACGCCTCTTTTTTGTGCCTGCTTTAATTGGGGAAGAAGCATTTTTACACCTGATTCCATCAAAAAAGATACTATTAAGTCTATTCTTTTTGCATGTGCCATGCTAATTTCCAACTGCCAGAACAAATATTTTTCTCTTTTCTCGCCTGTGACTACGGCAAGCGAAGCGATATCTTCTATTACTTCTAACTCATTCACATCTATATTCATCTTTTTATCTGCCTTTCCCCGAGTTTTCGTCTTTCTTTATCAACAATTTTATCATGTTTATAGTGGATCTTCAAGTTTTTTCCACCTTGCTTTTTCCTCCCCTAAATGTTACACTATTCATTACTACCCCAAACTAATGAGAAAGGATTCTCCTATGACCCTTATTACCACCCTTGAGGGC
>OLNY01001795.1_pt1 | contig 16130 bp, 8 predicted proteins | sample 1671981 | NCBI WGS metagenome assembly OLNY01 (sample SAMEA3136632, study PRJEB25190) | human gut metagenome | biome: human gut; feature: human-associated habitat; material: faeces | place: Austria | collected 2013
ACTTAAGAAACTGGGGAAAATCAATACAGAGAGGATAAATCAGACATATTTAATAGATAGAAAGGAACGGAATTATGAACATATTATATTGCGGTGATAAACCTATGCAGAAGGGAATTCTTCTATCTTCAATGTCTCTTATTGGAAATGTGGAAGAACCGTTAAATATATATATTCTTACGGTGGATTACAGTGAAAAAGGTGTTAATTACAATCCGGTTGATAAAGCATTTGCAAAATATCTGGAAAGAAAGTTGAATAAATCGGACATTGGGGTAAATGTCTTTCTTGTTGATGTTACAAGATATTTTGTTGAGGAGCTGCCGGAGGCAAATATGCAGAGCAGATTTACTGCGTGCTGTATGCTGCGCCTTTTTGCTGATAAGACAGATATTAAGGATAGAGTTCTTTATCTGGATACTGATGTGTTGTGCAGAAAAGATTTCAGGGATTTTTATTATCAGAATATGGATGGCATAGAGATTGCGGGAGTTTCTGATTATTATGGCAGATGGCTTTTCGGTGATGGTTACATTAATTCCGGAGTAATGCTTATGAATATGAGGATGATAAGACAGAACGGGCTTCTGGAAAAATGTCGTGAACAGTGCATAAGAAAGGAAATGTTTATGCCTGACCAGACGGCTGTTAATACATTTGCAACAAGAGTTAATTTGTGTGGACGAAAGTTTAATGACCAGAGGAGGCTGCATGACAACACTGTTTTTCAGCATTTTACAACTACCTTCCGGGTGTTTCCGGTGATAAGGACTGTTGCAGTCAAGCCGTGGGAGATTGATAAAATGCATAATATACTTGGGCTTCATGAATATGATGAGCTTCTGGATTCTTATAACAGGGAGCATGAAGAGTACATGGCAGTTTCACGTATTCCTGTGTTTTTCTCGATTAATGAACAGTACGCACCATATCTGGCAGTGTGCCTTAAATCGCTGGCTGTACATGTGGCTTGTGATGAGCGTTACCGCATAATCGTTATGTGCGATAATGTGAAGAATATTACGATGATTCAGCTTCGTAATGTGATAAAGGATTATGAAAACATAGATATTGAATTCGTTGATATAAGAAAGAAAATGTACGAATATTCTGAAAGCTTTGGACAGACAGTTACTGACAGACAGGAAAACAGGCTTTATTCAGGCGAGTTTACACTGACGATATATTTCAGGTTATTTATTGCAGAGCTTTTTCCAGAGCTTAATAAAGCTGTGTATATTGACTCTGATACCGTAATAAATGATGACATTGCAAAGCTTTATTCAGTTGATATGGGAGATGCAATGTTTGGTGCAGTAAGAGATACATTTGCAGGAAAGAATACAATACTGGCTCATTACATTGAAAATGTAGTGGGAATAGAGCGGAATGAATATGTCAATTCAGGAGTGCTTCTTATGAACCTTGATAAGATAAGACAGGCTCATCTGGCAGACAGATTCTTAAAGCTTATGGCTGAATATCACTTTGACAGTGTTGCACCTGACCAGGATTATATTAATGCTATGTGTGCAAAAGAAATATATTTTCTTGATAAGGAATGGAATGTTATGCCTAACAAGGGCGGGGAGTATATAGCAAGACCGAAGCTGATACATTATAACCTGTTTGACAAGCCGTGGCATTACAGCGAGATTCCGTATGAGGAGTATTTCTGGCAGTATGCAGCGGAGTCGGGATTTTATCCGTTGCTGATTAAACAGCGCAAGCAGTATGGGGATAATGAAAAGAAAGCTGACCGTGAGAATTTAAAGAAGCTTCTTGCAAGGGCTGAGAATATTGCGGACGGTGATGGGGTTAAGTTTTCTGATGTTGTGGGAAGCAGATTTGTTGTGGATAGTGGTTTCGTGAAGGATAGCAGTGATGCTGCAAAATAAATTATGTCGGAGGAGATATGATTGGTGATAGGGAGCAGGTCTATGAAAATATTAGGACAGCTGTAAGCCTTAATCAGTTGAATTCAAAGGTTGAGCCGGGAGACCCTAAGCTGTTACGCGAAGATAAAGAAGCATTACTAAGACATTATATTGATTACCGCACAGCATATGGTTTTTGTGTGAAGAAATATATTGCAGAAGCTATATTTCATGCCGGGACTTCTGCGGTGGGGCTTATAACACAAGTTGACGGACTTGAGAATCTTTCTGGAATCAGAGGTCCTGCGATTGTAACATGCAATCATTTCAGCCCGTTAGACCCTGCAATTGTCAGGTTTGCAATGAGAAAAGCTGGATTCAGAAGAATAAGTATTGTTAATCAAGATTCTAACCTTGCAATGAAAGGTTTTGTCGGGTATATGCAAAAATATGCCGACACAATGCCCGTAAGCAGCCTGAAATGGTTTATGGAGACTGAGTTTCCTAATCAGATTAAGAATGCACTTGATGAAAACAAACTTGTGCTTATATATCCTGAGCAGGAAATGTGGTTTAATTATCGGAAGCCCCGCCCATGCAAAAGAGGTGCATATCTGTATGCGGTAAAGTTTAATGTGCCGGTGATTTCGCTGTTTGTTGAACAGCAGGTTAAAAGTACACATTTGCACACATTCAGGGTACATGTCCTGCCAGTAATATATCCGGACAGACAGCTTGATGAAAGAACAGCAAGTTTAAGAATGCAGCACACAGACTATGAGCAGAAATGTGCTGCATATGTCATGGCATATGGAAAGAAGCTGACTTACGATTTTGAAGAGGGCGATATTGTAGGAAGATAAAAGCATTTGACGCGGAAAGAATTGAAGTGTATATATATTTGAAGAAATTACAAAGATTGAGAGGAAAATGTATATGAAGATACATTCAGTGGCAGTACTTGGAGCAGGAGCAGTCGGCTCTTATGTTATATGGGGACTTTCAGAAAAGAAGGATATAAGTTTAAGCGTTATTGCAAAGGGCGAAAGAGCGGAAAGACTTAAGGCAGAAGGCTGTCTGATTAATGGAAAGACATACCACCCGGAGGTATTGACCCCAGAGGAAGCAAAAGGTGTTGACCTTCTTGTTGTATCATTAAAATACGGCGCACTTGCAGGTGCATTAGATGATATTAGGGAAGCCGTCGGTGAGAATACAATTGTCATGAGTCTTATGAATGGTGTTGACAGTGAAGAGATAATATCTACCAAGATAGATAAATCACATATCATTTATTCACTTATAAAGGTGGCGTCACACCGCGAAGGTAAGGAATATGTGTTCAATCCTGAGACTACAATAGGCATTATATATGGAGAGGAAACTGCACCATTTGGGAGTGAGAGAGTTGCGGCAATAAGAGATTTATTTGATGGAACAGGACTTAATTACAGAGTGACTGAACACATCAAAGAAGAGATATGGAGCAAGTATAGACTTAATATCTGTAACAATCTTCCACAGGCTATTATTGGAGCAGGTGTTGGCTGTTATACAGACAGTGAGCATATGAAAGCAATCAGCGCAGGACTGCGTAAGGAGGTTGAAGCAGTAGCGATAGCCAAAGGCATTGATATGAGCAGATGCGCAGATAACTCAAGCCGTGGAAGTGCAGTTCCACCAACAGCAAGATATTCAACACTGCAGGACATTGATGCAGGCAGACACACAGAGATAGATATGTTCTCCGGCGCAATGATGCGCATGGGAAAAGAACTTGGAATTGATACACCATATAATGAATATACATATCACATCATCAAGGCACTTGAAGAGAAGAATGATGGCATGTTTGATTATGATGAGAATAGTGAGGCTGTGACTTATTCTAAGTAGTGGCAGACGGATTTAGCAGGCATGTGGGGTACAAGACAGAAAATATAAGATATTAATCATGGCGCAGCCTTTTTAAGGGCTGCGCTTATTGCTTCTATAAAGACGGAATATGTATATCTGTTGGCTGAATCATAGGTTATGTTGGTTGTGCCGGCTTCCATGACTTTAGCAGCAACTTCATCAAATGAAGTTGTGAGCTTAGGGTACATAGTTGTGATTGATTCAGAAAGATTAACAAGCTCAATGCTGTTAATGTTAGAGGAATCAACTGTGACCTGGATATCAACGGGGTTGCCGTCTAACAGAATAGAGGCGGTATATACTCCGGGGCAGAATTTAGGAGCGTCGGCATTATCAAGGGGTGTCTCAATATTAGAAGAAGCAGAAGCATTTACAGTGCTGCTCTTAGGTTTAGTAGTATTCCTGGAATTATCAGAACTATTGCTGCCAAGACGGATAACAGCGAATATAATAAAAGCTATTATAATAGCAGCGATAACCGCTCCAATAAGGAGCTTTTTAAATGGAATAACAACAATTTTAGTCTGACTCATCACAAAGAAACCTGCCCTTCATATTCATTATTACAAAATATATGGTATGGAGTGGGAGATTATGATTAAAATGTGGTATATTAAATACAAATGTATTGGATAGTGTAAAATGGCACATTAAATTAATGCATAGCTTGAAAAACCTACTAAATTGTTAAATATGATGAAATGGTAGGTTTATGAAGAGGTGAATGATTATGAACAGTAAATTTATCAAAACATTTGCAGTAATAGTGATTATAGCGGCAGGCATGACAGCGTGTGGACAAAAGAAAAATGTCACAACAGATGATGTATCAGAAAAAGAGATGGCGAACATACAGGAGACTGCAGCACAGGAGGTGACAGCACAGGAAATTATAACACAGGAGATTACAACCGAAAAAGAACCGGAAGATGACGAATATGTTCTTGTAAATAAATACATACCGGATATATATGTCGAATTGATGTATGCAACAGACAATAACTTTACAGGTGTCAGAATATATGATTTCACAGACGCATACCTTCGATACGGAACAGTTAAGAAGCTTGCAAATGTGCAGAAAGAACTGAAAGAACAGGGGTACAGCTTAAAGATTTGGGATGCATACAGACCGTTTGAGGCACAGCAGAAATTATGGGAAGTATATCCGGACCCTAACTATGTGGCAAATCCGGCTAACGGAATGAAAAAGCATAATATTGGAGGAACAGTGGATATTACAATGGTTACTGCTGATGGAAGTGTTATATCAATGCCGACAGAATTTGACGATTTTTCTTTGAAAGCAGATAGAGATTATTCTGATATAGAAGATGAAGAGGCTGTGAAAAATGTGATGATTCTACAGAATGCTATGGAAAATAACGGATTTACAGGCTATCAGGGAGAATGGTGGGACTATTCAGATACGGTGGAATATGAAGCGGTTGATTTCGAACCATGATGAGACATGATATGAAAAAGTGCATTATGGTAAAGTAAATGATGGTAAAGTCTATTATAGAAAGATTAGGGGAGTAACACATGTCATTACAATTAATTCTGGGAAGCTCAGGTGTGGGTAAATCGCACTATCTGTATACGCATATAATTGAAGAGTCAATGGAGAATCCTGACAGGAATTATATAGTTGTTGTGCCGGAGCAGTACACTATGGCAATTCAGAAAAGACTGGTGTCCATGCATCCAAGAAAAGGAATACTTAATATAGATGTTGTGAGCTTTGAAAGGCTTGCGTATAAAGTATTTGAGGAAGTGGGTGAGGATAATCTTGAAGTCCTTGATGATACAGGAAAGAATCTGATTATTAAAAGAGTTTTAGAGCAGAACAAGGACAGATTAAAATATTTTGGAAGTAATCTGTCTAATACAGGATTTGTGTCAGAGATGAAGTCTGTTATATCGGAGATGCTTCAGTATGATATCAAGCCGGATGTTATGCAGGATGCGGCAGGTGCAGCATACAGTGATTCAGAGGGAAGTGCAGCACTTCAGTATAAGCTTGATGATATAGTACTTGTATATAACGCATTTGCAGAGTACATAGACAAGAATTATATAACTAAAGAAGAAATACTGGATAAATTATGCAGCAAGGTTACAGAGTCAGAGAGAATAAAGAATTGCGAGATAGTATTTGACGGGTTCACAGGCTTTACTCCGGTTCAGTACAATTTACTGACAATTCTTTTATCAATGTGTCCGAAGATATATGTTTCTCTGACAATTGATGCATCTGAGCGTGAAAATTCAGTAAGAGGCAGGGAAGAACTTTTTTTCATGAGTAAGGACTGCGTATCAAAGCTTTATAAGATATGCGATGAAGAACATGTGAAAGTCCTTGAACCTGTGTATATTGCAGGAAAAGCAGTACCGGGAAAGAATGTAATTGTAAATGTTAATTCAAGATTTAAGAATTCAGAAGAACTGGATTTCCTGGAACAGAATCTTTTCAGAAACAATTCGGGAAGATTTAACCAGAAGACTGACAACATAGTTATATATGAGGGAACTGTTGCCAAGGAAGAATTAACATTTGCAGCAGGAGAAATAATAAGACTTACAAGACTGTGTGGATACAGATATAACGAGATTGCGATAGTTACTGCGGACATGGATGGCTACGGCAAACTGGCGGCTAATATATTAAAGCAGAACGATATACCATATTTCTTAGATTACAAGCGCCATGTGACGGACAATCCATTCATTGCGGCAATTAACGGTGCACTTGGAATAATAGAGAATAATTACAGCTATGACAGCATATTAGGATTCCTAAGAACCGGAATGAGCGGAATGGAGCGCGAAGATATTGATCTGTTAGACAATTACTGTGTTGCAGTTGGAATCAGAGGCAGGGGAAAATGGCATGAACCATGGATAAGAAAGTTCAGGGGAACAGTCAATAATACTGACCTTGAGAAGCTTAATTCACTAAGAACAATGATAACAGATATGTTGGATCCATTGGAAGAAGTGCTTAAGTCAAAGGAATCTAATGTTGCAGATATGGTAAAGGCTCTTTACGAATTCCTTGTGCGTGAAGATATGGAGCAGAAGGTAAGTGTGCTTAATGACAGCGAGTACACTGGTGATGAATATGCGCAGTTATATAAGAAAGTTATAGAAGTATTAGATAAAATGTATGCCCTTCTTGGAAGCGAGAAGGTTGGTATTAAAGAATTTAACAAGATACTTGCGTCAGGATTTCAGGAGATTAAGATAGGACTTATTCCGCAGACCAATGACTGTGTTGTTATCGGAGATATAGAAAGAACCCGTCTTGACAATATCAAGGTCATGTTCTTTGTCGGAATCAATGACGGCAATGTACCTAAGAAGGCTGATTCAAGAAGCGTTCTGTCAGAAAGCGACAGGGAGTATCTTGAGGATAAGGGAATAGTTATGTCAGCTTCCGTGAGGGAGAAAGCATTTACACAGAGATTCTATCTGTATCTTATTATGACAAAGAGTGCGGAGAAGCTTTACATGTCATATGCGGTAAAAAACAGCGAGGGTGCGGTGCTGATGCCTTCATATATTATAAGAAGCATGAGAAAAATGTTTTCACATTGCCTTAAGTTATCTTACAAAGACACGGCACAGCAGAATTCATATGTGACAATACCGCGGGCGGCGAACAGCTTTGATAATACTGAAATTGCTGCAAATATAGATGAGGATATTATTGATTCACTTACTGGCGGCAGGCTTGTCGGAAGCGTCACATCTTTTGAGAACTTTGCAGAGTGTCCGCTGAGGTATTACTTAAGATATGGAGTTGATTTGAAGGAAAGGGAAGAATTCACATTTTCACCGGTAAACTTTGGTGTCGTACTGCATGCGGTTATCCGTGAGGTGTGCGACGAAATCAAGAAAAACGGTGAGTCGTACTATCTGATATCAGAGGAGAAGCGCCGCGAGATGGTAAAAAGAAGTGTCGCTGCAATTACTGACATATACCAGAACAGTATCCTTAAGGATTCAAGCCGTAATTCATTCATGATTAAGAGGATGGAGGACCTTGCAGACCGCACTATATGGGCGATGGGTGAGCAGTTAAAATGTGGTGATTTCGTGCCATTTGTATTCGAGCATAAGTTCAATATGGAAGTCGGGGACGGAGACAGAAAGCAGCTTATGAGCGGAACAATTGACCGCGTTGACATATGCGAAAACGGCACAGATGTATATGTAAGAATTATCGATTACAAGACAGGAAAGAAGGATTTCAACATAGTAAAGACCTACTACGGAATTGATATCCAGCTTATGGTCTACATGGAAGCGGCAATGAAGCTTGTGGCAAAGATGCGTCCGGGTAAAAATGTGATTCCTGCCGGAGTGTTCTACTACAACATAAGTGACCCAATTGTATCTGCGACAACAGAGAGTGCAGAAGAGATAGAGGATAAGATTAAGGGTGAACTGCGTCTTAAAGGAATGGTTAATTCGGATAAGGATATTGCCGAGAAGATGGACAATACCGAGGGTACTTCACTTAATATTCCGGTTAGCAGAAAGGCTGACGGCGGATTTGACTCACGAAGAAGCAAGGTGATGAATACAGAGCAGTTTAATATACTTGGAAGATTCGTTGATGTAAGAGCCATTGATACCGCGGACAGAATTGTAGGTGGTGATATCAGGAGAAGTCCTTATAAAGACGGACAGTTTTCAAGCTGTGACAGATGTCCTTATGGGGCGGTGTGCGGATTTTCTGTGGATTTGCCAGGCTGCAATTACAGAAAATTAAAGAAATTCGATGATGAAGTATTATGGAATAATATAAAGGAAGGGGTTGATGAGAATGGAAAGAAAATGGACACCGGCGCAGAAGAACGCGATTGATACAAGAGACTGTAATGTGCTGGTTTCGGCGGCTGCCGGTTCAGGAAAGACTGCTGTTCTGGTAGAGCGAATTATTTCCATGATTACAGACCCTGACAACAATATAGATATAGACAGGCTGGTTGTTGTTACATTTACAAAGGCGGCAGCAGCCCAGATGAAAGACAAGATAAGAAAAGCACTTGATTCAATGCTTGACGAGAATCAGGGGGATGTGAACCTTTTAAGACAGATAACACTGCTTAACAACGCACAGATAACGACAATAGACAGTTTCTGTCTATGGATAATCAGAAATCATTTTCCAGAGGTTAATCTGGACCCGGGGTTCAGGATAATGGACGAGGGTGAGAAGAAGCTTATTGAAAATGATGTGTTGGAAGATGTGCTTGAGGAATTCTATGCCGAAGCAGATGAAGAATTCTTTAATCTTGTTGATGCATTTGGCATGGGACGGGACGATTCAGGGCTTGTGAGCATTATAGATAAAATATACCGTTTTTCAAGAAGTAATCCGTGGATTGATGAGTGGTTTGACGAGTGCATGTTAGTTTATGATGATGAGACTTACGATAATCCTGCAATTAAGGAGCTGTATGATTCAATTAAAAATGCACTTTTTGATTACCGTGATAAATACAACAGATTAGTAGATATCTGTTCTGAGCCGGCAGGACCTGCAGCATATACAGGTGCTTTGCAGTCTGACCTGCTTGGAATTAATGAGATGATTAATTCACAGGATTTTGGAGAGCTTGGCAGAAGAATAAGAATATTTTCATTTGAAGCCCTGTCAAGAAAGAAGGATGCAGGAGCAGACCCGGATATTAAGGAATATGTCAAGGGGCAGCGAAAGTTGTTTAAAGATTACATAGGACGGCTTAATGATAAGATATTCTTGAAAGATGATGAGGGAATATTTGCAGACATGCAGGGGGCAGGCATCCAGATACGGACTTTACTTAAAGTGGCAAAGGTGTATGCCAAGCGTGTTTCAGAGGTGAAGCGAGAGAAGGGCATAATTGATTTTAATGACATGGAACATCTTGCTCTTTCAATACTTGTAAAGAAAGAAGATGGAAAGCTTGTATACACAGAGACTGCCGACAAGCTTGCGAACAGATTTGAAGAGATACTGATAGACGAGTATCAGGATTCCAATCAGCTGCAGGAGGTTATTCTTAATGCGGTGTCGAAGACGAGACTGACAGGTGAGAATAACAATATATACATGGTTGGTGATGTAAAGCAGAGCATATACAAGTTCCGTCTTGCCTGCCCGGAGCTTTTCATAGAGAAGTACGATACATACGGCGAGACTGGCGATAATGTTAGAATTGAATTACAGAAGAATTTCCGAAGCCGGGAAAATGTACTTGAGTGTGCCAATGATGTGTTCAGTCATATCATGAATAAGAATTTTTCAGGAATCGGGTATGACGAATCGGTAAGGCTTAATGCAGGATTTCCATATCCTGAATATAGTGACAGTAATTACGGTGATGAAGCCAACAAGAGTACAGACGTTATTCTTATATCTTCAGAGAATGAAGAAGAGGCGACAACAAGAGAACTTGAGGCAGACAGGCTTGCAAAGCTGATTGAGGGAATAGTTGCTTCTGGCATAAATGTATATGATTCAGATGAGAATATATACAGACCGGCAGAATACAGGGATATTGTAATTCTTACAAGGTCAGTTACAGGCTGGGCGGATACATTTGCAGATGCCCTGATGGATAGGGGGATACCGGCGTATACAGATTCGTCAACAGGATATTTCAGCGTGCGTGAGATACAGGTAATCTTAAGCATGCTTACGATAGTAGATAATCCGGTTCAGGAGATAAGCCTTGCGGCGGCGATGATGTCTTATTTTGGAGGATTTACGGCAGCGGAGCTTGGAATGGTGAGAAAGCTTGGCAGAGAGCATGCAGATAAGAATGTGCATAATAATCTGTATGAACATTTGAAAGCAGTTGCAGTGCTTGGCGGAGCAGATAAGATACAGGAGACGGATGTTAAGCAGCTGTCCGGCAAATGTGCATTATTTCTTGCAAAGCTCACAGAATACCGAGACAAGAGCAGTGTTGAGTCACTATATGATCTGTGTTGGGAGATGATATATGATTCAGGCTACTACGATTATGTGGGAACAATGCCTGCCGGAGCACAGAGACAGGCTAACTTAAATGTCCTGCTGGAAAGAGCAGCGGGATATGGAAAGTCAAGTTATTCAGGTCTGTTTAATTTCTTAAGATATATTGAAAGACTTAAGAAGTTTGACGAAGATTTTGCAGAGGGGGCTGCCAGCCTTGACAATGAGAATCTTGTAAGAATTATGAGTATCCATAAGAGTAAAGGTCTGGAATTTCCGATTGTAATACTTGCTGGGGCGCATAAGAGCATTAACTTTATGGACGCAACTGCGCCTGTGCTTGTAGACCAGAACTTAGGAATTGCAGTTGATTATGTTGACCTTGAAAGAAGAACGAAGACACCTACTATTATTAAAGGTGCTATGGCAAGAAGAATTGTAAGGGAGTCGATAGCTGAGGAAGAGAGACTTCTCTATGTTGCAATGACAAGAGCAAGGGAAAAACTCATAATTACCGGAGTTGTAAAAGATGCAGACAAGACGCTTGATAAATACAGGGGAAGTGCAAAGCAACTTGCAGCAGATGGAATGTTGTCTTTCGCGGACAGTGAGAATATAAAGAACTATCTTGATATGATAATGCCAGTGTGTCTTATGGATTCAGATAAATTGAAAGGCAGCTTTAAAGTGATGGTTGATGCCGGAGAGGATTCTTGGGCTGATGTGGATGAATCCGGGGAGATGGCTGGTGAAGCGAATGCTGTTAGAATCGGGGGACTGGCTGATGAAATTATGGAAGCTGTGTCTTATCCTTTATTAGAGGAGCTTCCGGAGTATGTTCCTGATGATAACGCAGCCGGAAGGATGAAGCTGACGGTTTCGCAGCTTAAGGCTATGCAGGCGGATGATGATTCAGAGGAAAATGCTTACATGGATGAATCTGTGAAGACAGCACTTAAAAAGGAAGAATGTGATGAGACAAACAGCATAATTCCAAAGTTCATAAGCGGTGAGGAAGTTAAGCTTGCTGCTAATGAGCGTGGTAGCGCATATCACAGGGTTATGGAATGTCTTGACTATTCAGTGAGTGTGAACCTTGATGGAGTTAAAGCAGATATTAACAGAATGTTAGAAACAGGCAAGATGAATGAATTACAGGTGAAAAGTGTCAATCCGTGGGATATATATACATTTGTACAATCAGATACAGGCAGGAGAGTTGCAAATGCGGTGAACTGTGGCAGTGTCAGAAGAGAACAGCCTTTTGTATTTGAGTACGAAGGACAGCTTATACAGGGTATAATTGACTTGTGTTTTGAAGAGGACGGAGAACTTGTGATTGTTGATTATAAGACTGACAGGGTTATGAAGGGCAAAGCGGGGGAAAAAGAGCTTGTCAAAAGATACGCAATCCAGCTTGATTACTATGCAAAAGCGCTGGGACAGCTTACCGGAAAAACTGTAAAAGAAAAAATTGTATATTCATTTACTTTAGGAAAAGAAATAATGTGTTAAAATTACGAAAAATTTTCTCTAACATGTAAAATGCGGTTGAAAATATTGTACAATAATGGTAATATAAACATGATTTATGAATAAAACATATCAAATTTGCACAAAAATGTGCATAAAATGGAAAAGGAGAGGAAAAATGAAAAAGCAAGTAAAAAAATTTATGAGTGCATTACTTGCATGTGTAATGGTGGCAGTGTCAGTTATAGTATTTGACATGAATCCAGTACATGCAGCTTCTGGCGCAATAACAGAAGCATCAGGCTGGCTTGAGACAGCATATGTTAAGTGGACACCTGTAACAGGAGCTACAGGTTACAATGTATATGTTAAGTCTGCAAGTGCCTCAGATTCAGCTTATGTCCAGTTGGACGATGAGCTTATTAGAAAGTATCCATCTTACATGAGAGCGGATGCTGTAGGATTAAAAGCAGGCGATTATGTTATGAAGATTGTTCCGCTGAACAATGGCAAGGAGAATACATCAGCTGCTATCGTTTCAGATAAGCTTACTGTAAATGCACATGACAGAAGCGGATTTACATTTTCAAGTAATTCACCGGTAAAGAATGGCGTTGGTGCATATAACAACGATGGTACATTAAAGTCTAATGCATCTGTTCTTTATGTTACAGAAGCTAATAAGAATACAGTTAAGATGAAGATTGGTAACACAGAATATACAGGTGTAGCAGCTATTACACAGGCAATTAAGGCTAAGAATAACTGCCAGCCAGTTGCTATCCGTATTATAGGTCAGGTTACATTAAGCGGACTTGCCTGCAAAGATGTATCATCAGCATATGCAATTGGTGTTAAGGGAGCAGCTAACGTAACATTTGAGGGTATTGGTGATGATGCTACTTTATATGAAGCAGGTGTGGCTGTATTCCAGTCAACAGGCATAGAAGTAAGAAACCTTGGTCTTATGAACTGGGGCGGTGGAGGCGACGGAGATGGTATATCTCTTAAGCAGTCACGTGGTGTATGGGTACATAACAACGATGTGTTCTATGGTAATGCTGGTTCAGATGGTGACCAGGCTAAGGGCGATGGCTCTATGGATTTAAAGGATAATTCTCAGTATGTGACAGTATCTTACAATCATTTCTGGGATTCAGGAAAGATGTCACTTTGTGGCATGAAGTCAGAGTCAGGTGAGAACTGGATTACATATCACCATAACTGGTTTGACCATTCTGATTCAAGACATCCTCGTATCAGAACAATGTCAGTTCATGTATATAATAACTACTATGATGGTAATTCTAAATATGGTGTAGGCGCTGCAAAGGATAGTGAGGCATTCGTAGAGGCTAACTATTTCAGAAACTGTAATTATCCAATGCTCAGTTCAATGCAGGGAAGTGATGTTCTGGCAGGTGGAATATTCTCAGGAGAGAATGGTGGTGTCATCAAGGCATACAACAACTATATGGAAGGTCAGAAGTCTGTTATATATGCTAATTCGGATGCTGGTACAACAACTGCAAGTGCAACTGATTTCGATGCATATCTTGCAACATCAAGAAGTGAAACAGTACCTTCAACTTATAAGGCAAAGCAGGGTGGAAAGACATATTCTAATTTTGATACTAAGGTTGATTTAGGTGTTGATACTGCTGATATTGATGCACCTGCAGATGTTCCTTCAATTGTAACTAAGTATGCAGGACGTATTATGGGCGGAGATTTCAAGTGGACATTTGATAACAGTGTTGATGATACAAGCTATTCACTCAACAGGCCATTAAAGGATAAGCTTAATGCATACAAGACATCTCTTGTATCAGTAGGTGGTGGAAGCGTATCATCAGGAGAAAAGCATATACATAATTATGTAAGTACTATAACAAAGAAAGCTACATGTGCTGAAGAAGGAGAAATTACTTACACATGTACAGCTACTAATGGAACTTGTGATAAGAAGACTTATACAGAAGTGATTCCTAAGAAAGCTCATTCATATGGCAATTGGGTAATTGAAAAGGAAGCTACAGAGACTGAAACAGGTCTTAAGAGACGTACATGTTCAGTATGTGGAGATAAGCAGATAGAAGTTATTCCTAAGAAGGGCTCAACAGATACACCAGATGTACCAGCCCCATCAGAGGGAAGCTATGTACAGAACTTCACAGCAGATGGAAAGACAAGTAATTTCTATGCAATAACAGGTAATCTTGCAACTAATAAGGGCACAGTAACATATAATGGACTTACACTTACACAGTGTCTCAAGATAGAATCAGCAACAAATATTAAGTTTACTGCTACAGCAAAGGGTAAACTTACACTTGTATTTGCAGAAGCAAGTAAGTCTATAAAGGTAAATGGTACAAAGTATGCATCTGATTCAAATGGTATTGTATCAGTAGATGTTAACGCTGGAAGTGTAGAGATAACAAAGGGAGATACAATGAATCTCTTCTATATGGTATATACACCAGAGAGCACAGGGGAAGATACACATACACATAGTTATGTATCAAAGGTAACAAAGGAAGCAACATGTACAGAGGATGGAGAGATTACATATACATGTACATCTACAACAGGAACATGTGACAAGCCTTCTTACACAGAAGCAATTAAAGCAACAGGACATAAGTACAGCACAGAGTGGACAATTGATGTAGCTCCAACAGATACAACACCAGGAAGCAAGAGCCATCATTGTACAGTATGTGATGCAAAGACAGATGTAACAGAGATTCCAGCAACAGGAACAGAAGAAGAGCCATTAGCAATAAGTGTTACAATGGCAGAAACAGATAACGATATAACATTTACAGCTGAAGCTACAGGTGGAAAAGAAGAATATACATATAAGTTTATCGTGTATAACAGAACAACAAAGACATGGGGACTTATACAGAATTTCAGTAGTGATAATACATGTACATGGACAAAGGGAAGCGCTGGAGACAGAGAGTTTTATGTAGATGTAAAAGATGCAGAAGGAAATATAGTAAGAAGTGAGATGCTCAATGTTAAGATGAAAGCAATAGCTACACTTACAGGAGAGACATCAGTAGAAGCTGGAGGAAAGCTTACACTTAAGGCACAGGCAAATGTTGGAGCAGGTTGTACATATAAGTTCATAATCTTTAATCCAGCAACAAACCAGTGGTTCAAGTTACAGGATTTCAGTGCAAATAATACAATAACATGGACAGCAGGAAACGATGGAACAAGAGTATTCTATGTAGATGTAAAAGATGCATATGGAAATGTAACAAGAAGTGAAGCACTTAATGTTACAGTTGGAACAGGAAAAACAGATAAGCTTTCAGTAAAGACAACAGTAAGTGCTAACACAACAAAGGTTGGAGATAAGGTAACATTTACAGCAGAAGGAATTGGAGGAGAGTCAGGTTACACATATAAGATGGTTGTATATAATAGAACAACAAAGACATGGGGACTTGTACAGAACTTCAATAGTAACAATACAATAACATGGACAGCAGGAACGGCAGGAGATAGAGATTTCTATATCGATGTGAGAGATGCAGCTGGAAATGTAACAAGAAGTGCAGTGATGAATGTCAAAACAAAATAATTATTAATGAAAGGGTACACGGGTAGAAATATCTGTGTGCTCTTTTTTAATAAATATGAATTTTTTGTGAATAAACCTTGAACATATTGTGCAAAAGTGGTAACATAAGAGCAAATTTTGAATTGCATATATGAAATATACACAATTCAATGCATTAAATATTTGAAAAGGAGAAGAACTATTATGCAAAAAATTAGAAAAGTTTTTGCAAAGGTGGTTGCTGGATTATTAGTAGTAAGTAATCTTGCAATAGCAGCACCAAGTATGACTTATGCAGCATCTGCAACAA
>OLNY01001800.1_pt1 | contig 16096 bp, 10 predicted proteins | sample 1671981 | NCBI WGS metagenome assembly OLNY01 (sample SAMEA3136632, study PRJEB25190) | human gut metagenome | biome: human gut; feature: human-associated habitat; material: faeces | place: Austria | collected 2013
GCTGCCGCACCTCGCTCGCCGTATCGGCACTTAGAATTATGCGGTATTGCCTTAGCGTTTGAACAATGTATTTACTTCAGCGCCTGTTTCAGTTCATACAAGAAGTTCAGCGCTTCGATGGGGGTCAGGGTCTCAATATCCAGGCTGTTCAGCTTGTCCACAACCTCGCTGGGAACGGCGGGGTTGTTATAGGCTTCCACTGTTTCGAAATCCAGCTGCATGGCCTTGTTGGCGCCGGGAGCTGTGGCTTCCAGCTGGCGCAGCACGGCGTGCGCACGCTTGATCACGGCCTCCGGCAGACCGGCCAGTTTGGCGACTTCAATGCCATAACTGTCATCCGCCGGGCCCTGCACAATGCGCCGCAGGAAGGTGATATCCTCCCCGCGCTTTTTGACGGCGATGTTATAGTTTTTAATGCCGTCCACATCCTGGTCCATGCTGGTCAGCTCATGGTAATGGGTAGCGAACAAGGTTTTGCAGCCGATGTTATCGCAGATATACTCCACCACGGCGCGGGCAATGCTCATGCCGTCAAAGGTGGATGTGCCGCGGCCGATCTCATCCAGAATGACCAGGCTGCTTTTGGTGGCCCGCTGCAAAATTTCGGCCACTTCGGTCATTTCCACCATAAAGGTGGACTGACCGGCGGCAAGGTCATCCGATGCGCCCACGCGGGTAAAGATAGCATCCACCACACCGACATGGCAGCTGGATGCCGGAACAAAGCTGCCGATCTGCGCCATCAGGGCAATCAGCGCATTCTGGCGCATGTAGGTAGATTTGCCCGCCATGTTGGGACCGGTGATGATGAGCATGCGGTTTTCGGTTTCGTCCAGCGTGGTATCGTTTGGCACAAACAGACTGCCTTTCAGCATCTGCTCAATCACCGGGTGGCGGCCCTCGGTAATAGAAAGCACATCGCTGTCATCCACCGTGGGCTTTACATAGTTGTTCTGCACCGCCGCTTCCGCAAAGGAAGCCAGAACATCCAGCTGGGCTACCGCAAAGGCCGTGCGCTGGATGCGCAGCAACTGGGCGGAGATGGCTTCCAGCAGGTCGGCAAACAGCTGGTGTTCCAATACCAACAGGCGCTCGTTTGCGCCAAGGATCTTGTTTTCCAGCTCTTTCAGTTCGGGAGTAATGTAGCGCTCCCCTGTTGTCAGGGTCTGCTTGCGGATAAAGGTATCCGGTACGCTGGCCGCATAGCTGCGGCTGACCTCAATATAGTAGCCGAACACTTTATTGAAACCTATTTTCAGCTTGGGGATACCGGTCTCCTCTTTCAGCTTGGCTTCCAACTGGGAAAGGAAGCCCTTGCCGCCGTGCATGATATCCCGCAGCTCGTCCACTTCGGCGTTGAACCCTGCGCGGATAGCACCGCCGTCCTTAAGGTTTGCCGGGGGATCTTCCACCAGGGCACGGTTGATGAGGTCCAGCAAATCTTCCAGCGGGTCCACAGCGCCCGAAAGCTCCTGCAGCAGTGGGGTGGTACACTGCCGGGCCAGCTGGCGTACCTGCGGCAGATAAACACAGGTATCCCCCAGGGCTTTGACCTCCTTGGGGGTGGCGGAGCCATACAGAATGCGGGTTGTCAGGCGCTCAATGTCATAAACATGGGAGAGCGCTTCTTTTAAGTCTGCACGGGTCACGTTGGCATTGTACAGTGCTTCCACTGCATCCAGCCGCTGGTTGATGACACTGCTGTCCACCAGCGGCTGCTCGATCCAGGCGCGCAGCTGGCGTTTGCCCATCGAGGTTTCGGTTTTATCCAGCACCCACAGCAGCGTACCGCGCTTTTCGCGGCCGCGCATAGTTTCGGTCAGTTCCAGGTTAGCGCGTGTGACCGGGGAAAGCCGCATGTACTGGGCATCGGCATAGTTCTGCACTGACTTGATGCGGTCGATGCCGTGCTTCTGGGTCTCATGCAGGTAGCCAAGCAGTGCCCCAAAGGCATAGGGCACCAGGCCGTCCTGCGCAAAGCCGCAGGTATTGCGCCAATCCGCCCCAAACTGAGCGGTCATGGCGTCCTCCATCACCCGCTGCTGGTAGCAGGCATCCTCGCGCAGTTCCACCAGCGCATGGGTATGCTGGCGGACATAGTTGGTTACTTCTTTTAAGTCCAGCAGTGCTGGGTTGATCAGAATTTCACTGGGCATATAGCGGCAGAGCTCGGTGATGATGGCCGGGCCCATTTTTTCCGCGGTCAGCTCGGTGGCATAGGCCTCGCCGGTGGAAATATCCGCAAAGCAGATGCCGGTTTTCCAGCGGCTGCGCACCTTGCGGGTATAAATGCTGCAGATATAGTTGTTTTTATCGTCCGCCAGCATGCTGCTTTCGATCACAGTACCCGGCGTAATTACGCGGATGATATCCCGCTTGACCAGCCCTTTGGCCAGCGCCGGGTCTTCCATCTGTTCACAGATAGCGACTTTGTAGCCCTTGGCAATCAGGCGGGCGGCGTAAATTTCATACGAATGGAACGGCACGCCGCACATCGGCGCACGGTCCGGCAAGCCGCAGGCTTTGCCGGTCAGAGTCAGTTCCAGCTCCCGCGATGCCGTCAGGGCATCGTCAAAGAACATCTCGTAAAAGTCACCCACGCGGTAAAACAGAATCTCGTTGGGGTGCTGGCGCTTGATTTCCAAATATTGCTGCATCATGGGTGAAAGCGCCTGTGTATCAACATCCTCAACTTTTTGGGGCACAATGTTTGCTGCCATTCTTCACACTCCTGATTCTGTTCATGAACAAATTGGCTGCTGTGCCGCCTTAGTGGCAGCCACCACAGGTGGAGCAGCTGCCGGTGCAGCCGCCGGTGGGGGCCTGAACGGTCATGGGGTCGCCGCCGTTCATGGCCGTGTTGATGATGGCATCAATATGGCTGACCATGGCTTCGCACTCTTTTTTGGCGGTGTTGTAGCGCACCATGCCCTCACTGGACATGATCTGGGTGTACAGGTCGTTCACCTGCTGGTTCAGGTCGGCCACATGGGCGGTATCCGGTTCCGGCTTGGCGCTTTCGTTGTTCAGGTCCAGGCGCTTGAGGTTGAACTCGCCGATCAGGCCCTGCAGCTCCTGGTCGTTATCGTTTTCGCGGCGGGCTGCATCCAGTTCCAGGTAACGGGGGTCAGTCTGCATGGCGGCGGCGGCTTTTTTGAAAAGATCAATGCAATCCATTTTGGTTACTCCTTATTATTACGCTGTATTCAGCAAATGTTAGCTACGATATTTTATTGGAACTGGCTTTATTCTGCCAGTTCCCCCACCAGCAGTGCGGCGCGGGAACCGGTCAGGCGCACATTGGCGTACTGGCCGATCAGGCTTTCCTCGGCGGGGAACTCGACGACCAGGTTGTTATCCAGCCGCCCGTTCAGGGTGCCGGGGGTGCGGCCAGCAGCCTCCACCAACACTTTCACGGTCTGCCCCGCCATAGCGGCGATCATCGGGAAAGCAATGGAATCCTGCAGTTTCAGCAGGCGGTCCATGCGGGCTGCCTTTTCGGCATGGGTGGCCGGATCCGGCAGCTTGGCAGCGATGGTACCCGTGCGCTTGGAATAGATAAATGTAAACAGCTGCATGTATTTGACCTGCTGGATCAAATCAAGCGTTGCCTGGAAATCCTCTTCCGTCTCGCCGGGGAAGCCGACAATGATATCACTGGAGAAGGTTACACCGGGGATTTTCTCCTTAGCATAATTGACCAGATCCATATATTGGGCAACCGTATAGTGGCGGTTCATTTCTTTCAGGATACGGTCACTGCCGGACTGCACCGGCAGATGGATATGCTTGCACAGGTGATCCTGCGCGGCAATGGTATCGATCAGCTTACGGCTGGCATCCTTGGGGTGGCTGGTCATAAAGCGGATCTGGTAATCGCCCGGAACGGTGCACAGCAGGTTGAGCAGATCGGCAAAATCCGTCTTTTCTTCCAGACCTTTGCCATAGCTGTTTACGTTCTGGCCCAGCAGGGTGATTTCTTTATAACCCTGCTCTACCAGCGTTTTGAACTCTGCCAGAACATCCGCCGGGGTGCGGCTGCGCTCGCGCCCGCGCACATAGGGCACAATGCAGTAGGTGCAGAAATTATCGCACCCATACATGATGGGCAGCCAGGCGCGGAAGCCGGAATCACGCCGGATGGGCAGCTCCTCCACCACGGCGTTGCGGTCGACCGGGGTTTCCAGGTAGCGCTTGCCGCGGTGCAGGCGCTCCACCAGCATGGCGGGCAGGCGGTCAATGCCGTCCACGCCGAACACCAGATCCACATAAGGGTAGCTGGCGCGCAGCTTATCCACAATATGCTTTTGCTGCGCCATGCAGCCGCATACCCCGATGATCAGGCGGGGGTTCTTTTCCTTCAGCTTTTTCAGCGCGCCGACATTGCCGAACACGCGCTGTTCCGCATGTTCGCGCACAGCGCAGGTATTGAACAGGATCAAATCTGCCTGCTCGACGGAATCACAGACGCCGAAGCCGATGTCCATCAGCACGCCGCGTATCTTCTCACCATCGTTCACGTTCTGCTGGCAGCCATAGCTGCGCACATAGGCAAGGGGCGGGGTATCATAAGTCTGGGCGATGACGGCGGCGGCATCCGCGTTATGGGTATAGGTTAGTTTTTCCAAGATATTGCTCCTGACGGGTGCAGTTTGTCCCAGCTAACGCCTGGGAGAGCACAAAAATTAGAATCTGACACTTAAGTATACCGCAACGCACGGCAAAGTACAAGATGCCTGTCCCCAGAAAATTTTGCTCAGAAAATTTTCTGGTGTCGAGAACTCTCACCGGGTTTGGAGTCCTCATAAAGTTAGGCAGGGGGTGTGGCATAAAGGCGGAAGTATTTGAGGTGTATCTGAAAACAAAGAAAATGACGGATATTTCGCAAACACAAGCAGGATGTAAGGCAAAGCGCCGCCTGTGCTTGTAGAAATAGACGATAGTTTCGACTTTTCAGATACACCCTAGGCAGTATTCTCGAAAATGCCGAAAAGATGGGTGCTCCTATTCCACCACTTAAAAATGTTCTTGAAAAGACGCAAGACAGTAACGACAATACGAATATTATCTCACTATAGGCGTTCATTTTTTCTATTTACGGTTTTGTGATTTGGTTAAAATTATATTATGCCATTATTTCTACAGTAGCACACGGCTCAGATAAAAGGCTCCCACATAACATGCCAGATAATAAACTTTTGCTTTGCAAGTAAAATCCCTTATTAAAAATACATAGACAAAAATTCCATAGCACAGTAACACTACACAGTGAACTGGCAGCAATTTTAGCGAACCATCTCCCAAGAACATTTCTGCAATGAAGGCAATAAACATCGGTGGAAGCATTGTCGCACTGATATCAATCAATTCGTGAATCTCAAACTTTTGATTTTTGAAGGATATCTGCTGCAGAATAACATACACCACAATTCCCGTCAAACTTCCCAATGTGTTTACAATAAGGTCATCTATATCTACGACACCAGTTTTTAAAACGAGCTGCGCGCTTTCTATGAAGAATGTTGTCAAGCATGACATTCCAACTGCTCTATATACGCGGAAATTCTTTTGATAATAGCAGTAAATTACTCCAAAAGGTACAAACATTACCATATTATAAAGCATATCCCATGAAACAGGGCTGCGACCATATTGCAAGTTCTCTCTAACACTATGGAACGGCAGTAGATTAATTTCTTCCACCCGCGTTAGTTGACCACCCATAATTGTCATAATCACGTTAAAACGCGACACACACATACAAAATACGATCAAAAAATATAGTATCGTCATAAACTGGAAGCCATGCTTTCTTCTGCTTTTCATGATCGGTTGCCTCTCCAATCGCTTTAATTTATCATAGACTTCTTTAAATTTGTTTATGGCAACACCGCACAATTCCCGCCTGACGGCTTAAGCACCGCTCCGGCGGCTGCGGCACTTAGAATTGTGCGGTATTGCCTTATCTTTACTGCTGGGCATCGTATAGTTCCTTGTAGATTCTACATATATCCTATAGTCTATCATGTTCTCTATGATAAATCAATTTTCCATCGTCAAATACGCAATTTCTACACCTGCCCCGGAAAATTTTACTGGAATGGGGCGCGGGCATTTTTTGGGGGGTGTTTTCCCCTGCCTGGCTGTAAGTTCAATCAACGAATCAAAGCGAATCCCGCAAAACAAAAAGTACCGTCCCCGCAGCGCTATTGCAGGTCCGGTACATCATCGTATATTCGTATGCTGATCTGCCTGCGCTGCGGCAGGCGGGATTTCGGGGGATTGCCATTACATTAAACTGAACAGGTCAACCTGGCTGGTTTCCGGCAGATTTCCCAAAGCGCCGACTTCGTGCAATTTGTCGAATACCGACTGCGCCACGCCGGAGGCTTGCTGCAGTTCTTCCACCGAGATATATTCCTGCCCATGGATGGTAGCCTGTTCCAACGCCACAGCGGCAGCTTCGCCCAGGCCGCGGATGGCGGTAAAGGGCAGGCGCACTTTGCCGTCCTCCACCACATACTTGCTGGCATAGCTCTTGCCCAGCTCAATGGGCAGGAACTGGCAGCCGCGCTGCAGCATTTCATTGACCAGCTGCAGGCTGACAAGGGCATCATCGTCCTTAGCGGTACGCTCATCCTTGGGGATCTTTTCGTTATCCCGCAGGTGCTCTTTGGCCACGCGCACACCGCCAACAGCTGCTTCATAGTCGATATCCGCGCCGCGAACGGTAAAGTACACAGCATAGAAGATAGCCGGGTGGTACACCTTGAACCACATCAGGCGGATGGCCGCCATCAGGTAGGCAACAGCGTGAGCCTTGGGGAACATATACTTGATCTTGCGGCAGGATTCGATGTACCAATCCGGCACATCATGCTCCTTCATGGCTTCTTCCCAGCCGGGCTTAAAGCCGCCCTTGGCCACCTTGCCTTTACGCACGGCCTCCATAATGTCAAATGACATTTTGGGTTCCAACCCCTTGCGCAGCAGGTAGAGCATGATGCTGTCACGGCAGCCGATCACCTCGGCAATGGTGCAGGTACCGGAGCGGATCAGTTCGTCCGCGTTGCCGGTCCACACATCCGTGCCGTGGGACAGGCCGGAGATTTGGATCAGCTCCGAGAAGTTTTTCGGCTTTGCATCCAGCAGCATGCCGCGCACAAAGTTGGTGCCCATTTCCGGGATGCCGAAGGTACCGGTCTGGCTGCCGATTTGCTCCGGGGTAACGCCCAGTGCTTCGGTGGAGGTCAGCAGGCTGTAGACCTTGGGATCGTTCATCGGCACGCTGTCAATGGGGATGCCGGAATACTCTTCAAAGAACTTATAGAAAGTCGGAACATCATGACCCAGCTCGTCCAGCTTGAGCAGCGTATCATGCAGGTACTTAAATTCAAAGTGGGTGGTCAGCAGGCCGCCCTTCACATCGTCCGCCGGGTGCTGAATGGCACAGAAATCATAAATATCAAAGGTGGAGGGCACAACAACCATGCCGCCGGGGTGCTGGCCCGTGGTGCGCTTGACACCGGTGCAGCCCAGGCACAGGCGGTTTTCCTCAGCACGGTTCACGGTTTTGCCACGCTCTTCCAGATATTTTTTCACATAACCGTAAGCCGTTTTATCCTGCAGGCCGGATACAGTGCCCGCCTTGAACACATTCTCCTTGCCGAACAGCTCCTCCGTATAGCGGTGAACGTTGGACTGGTACATGCCGGAGAAGTTCAGGTCGATATCCGGCTCCTTATCGCCGTAAAAGCCCAAGAAGGTTTCAAACGGGATATCGTGGCCGTCCATGATCATGGGTTCGCCGCAGACAGGGCATTTTTTATCCGGCAGGTCAAAGCCGTCCATCGTCACGCCATCATCAATCCACTCGCTGTGCTTGCACTTGGTGCACAGGTAGTGCGGCGGCATGGAGTTGACCTCCGAAATGCCGGAAAAGTGCGCCACAGCGCTGGAACCGACAGAGCCACGGCTGCCCACCTGGTAGCCGCCTGCGTTGGAAAACGCCACCAGCTTGACCGCAATGACATACAAAACAGCGTAACCATGGCCGCAGATGGAATCCAGCTCTTTTTTCAGGCGCTTTTGCAGCACATCCGGCAGGGGGTTGCCGTAATCACGGCGGGCGTGCTGCCAGGTGCCGGAGCGCAGCTGATCCTCAGCACCCTCAATGGAAGGCGGGTAGGTTCCCTTGGGGATGGCGCGCAGATTGTTATCAATGGTAGCGGCAATCTTGTTGGGGTTGGTCACGCAGATTTCAAAGGCTTTTTCCTGCGGGAGATAGCTGAACTGCTCCAGCATATCCGGCGTGGTGCGGTAGAACAGCGGGGCCTGGTTGTCAGCATCCTTAAAGCCGTTGCCTGCCTGCAGGACCGCGCGGTAAATGCGGTCCTCCGGCTCCTGGAAGTGAACGTCACCGGTGGCAACCACGGGGATATGCAGTTCTTCGCCCAGCTGGATGATGGTGCGGTTGAAGTTCTTGATAGCTTCGATGGAATCCACCTGCCCATTGCGGACCATGAACTCGTTGTTGCCAAGAGGCTGCACTTCCAGATAGTCATAATACCGGGCAATACGCAGCAGTTCATCATGGGCCTTGCCTGCCACTACGGCGCGGTACAGCTCGCCTGCTTCGCACGCAGGTGAAAGCAGCAGGCCCTCGCGGTATTGATTCAGCAGGCTGCGGGGCACGCGCGGCTTTTTGAAGAAATACTTGGTGTGCGCCGCACTGACAATGCGGTACAGGTTTTTGAGTCCTGTCTGGTTCTGCACCAGAATGATCAGGTGGTAATACTTCTTTTTCAGCACCTCTTTGTTGCCGCCAAGGCCGGTGTTGATAGCCTCCACGGTGGTCATGTCCTTCTCCTTCAAATCGGAGAGCATAACCTCAAAGATGCGGGCCAGCGCCATGGCGTCATCCACGGCGCGGTGGTGGTTAAAGGGCTGGATTTCCAGATGTTTGTTGATGGTATCCAGTTTATAGTTATGCAGGCCGGGGAACAACGCCTGCGCCATGGGCAGGGTGTCAATATAGGTGTTGGAAAAATCCACCCCCGCCTTATCCCCTGCTTTACGGATGAACAGCATATCAAAACTGTTGGCGTTGTGGGCAACCAGGATGTTATCGCCGCAGAATTCCTTGAATTGGCGGATGGCCTCGGCCGGTGTGGGGGCATCGGCCACCATGCTGTCGTTGATGCCGGTCAGCTCCACCACCTTTTGCGGGATGGGTTTGCCGGGGTTGACGAAGGTACAGAAACTCTTATCCGGGTTGATCTTGCCGTTTTCCACGTACACGGCGCCGATCTCGGTCAAAGCTTCCACGTTGGAGTCCAGGCCGGTGGTCTCGGTATCAAACACCACAAAGGAGCCGGTGATGGGCATGGTTTTGGTGCCATACACAGCGGGGATCATATCGTCCACAAAGTAGGCTTCACACCCATAGATCAGCTTGAAGTTGGGGTCGTCCTGGTGGATCTCGTCAGTGGCAAGCATGGCTTCCGGGTAGCCCTGGCACACGCCGTGGTCGGTAATGGCAATGGCGCGGTGGCCCATGCGGTGGGCCAGGCGCACGATCTTGCCGGAATCGCAGAAGCCGTCCATGCTGCTGGACTTGGTATGCAGATGCAGTTCCACACGCTTTTGCCCCTCGGGGGCATCATCATGGCGGGGCATACGCTCCACCTGCAATACATCATAGGGCAGCAGGACATAGTCGTGCTCGTACTTATCGTAGGTATAGTTGCCGCGCACGATGAGGGTTGTGCCGGATTTGAGGCCCTCCCACTTAGACATATCCTCGTTTTCATCGCCGAGGACTTTGAGGTTGATGGAACCGTTATAGTCGGTGATGGAGGTAAAGTAGATTTTGCGGCGGTTGCCCTTTACCTCGGTAAAGAATACGTCGCCCCACACAGTCACCTTGCCGCCATCGCCCAGATCGTTCAGCGGGCGCAGGTCGGCAGGCTTGAAAGACTTGCCATAGAACACCTTAGCTGGCTTGGAGGTGAGCTCCAGCCCCTCAATGGTAAAGGGTGCCACTTCTTCTTTGGCCTTGAACTGCACGGCGGGCACCTTTTCTGCCACGCGGCGGTCAAGTTCGTCCGCATCCATCTGTTTGCCGACCAGCTCCATGCGTACAATGGGCAGAGCACCGGTGCGCTCCTGGATGAGTTCTGCCAGATGCTTGGGCAGCTCCACGCTTTCCAGAATCGGCAGACCCGCGTTGACCCGCACCACAAGACCGTCCTGAGCAAAAGCAACCGGCTGGGTTTTATCCAGAAAGCCGTTGACCGGCATCCCCTGCTGTTTGAGCTCTTCGATCATAGCCTTGACGGCTTCCGGCGTGATGGCGTTATAGTTGAAGTAGTTGCGCATGGTCAACTCATAACCGGCAAAAATCTGCTCCAATGACGCCAAAAGACGCCCGCACAGGGCAGAGTCCAGCGGCTCTGTGCTGCGCAGGCAGATGATAACTTTGCGTGCGGAACGGAACAGTTCTACCCGCTCCACAAACACATTGCTGAAGCTGGCGGTAAACTGTTCATCGGCCGTGAACTGCGGCCAAACCTGGGTAACAAGTGGTTTTAACATAGCACCTCTTGAGAGTTACGGACGGCCTTTTTTGAAAAAAGGCCTGGCAAAAAACTTTAAGGCATCACCGCACAATTCCCGCCTAACGGCTCAAGCACCGCACCGGCGGCTGCGGCACGGCATCTGCGTTGCCAAAATGCTCGATAAGACATCCAGTATTATCTGCGCTTTTGGCTTAGCATCTGCCGTACCTCGCTCGCCGTATCGGCACTTAGAATTATGCGGTATTGCCTTAATATGATAAATTACAGTAATATTATAACAATATTATGTTGGATTCAAAGGCAGCCCGGCAGCTGGCGTTAAGCTCCCCTGTTTTCGCAGGCTTTGTTAGCATCACATAGAAGTGCAATGCTCTATTTACCGGGAAATATAAATCAGACTTTTTCTCAGCGTGTTGAAAAGCGTATTTCCCTTGTAGAGGATAGGGGTGAACGCCACCGCAGAGGAATTCTGCCTTGCCGTGTGCTGCGAACGTTGCACATGATTTGTAGGGGACGATGCTTGCATCGTCCCGCAATGGTGGGCTTTGCCGCAGATTCCTCCACAGCAGGCTCCGCAAGGTGACGGGCGCACAACGTGCGCCCCTATGGTCACTATGGGGTAAACAGCGCAGTTTTCCCATGCGGTGCCGTGCCGCTTTCACGCAACATTTTCATCGCTTTGGCATCGGTTTTCGGACTTGTTTTCGGAACTTGTTTTTATCTTTGCGGATGACATGCATCGCGGTGATGGTGGCCACCACGCCGGGCAGCAAAAAGGCAACGGCATCCAGCACCAGGCAGGCGGCCAGCTTGATTGCGGCGTTGGGAGCACTTTTGCAGTACCAGACTTCCAGCACAATACTGACCACAAAGCACACCAGCAGCACCGTGCCAATGCAAAGCAGCCCCCGCACAAACGGCGGGAGCTTGGCTTTAGCGGTCGGTTCTGCGTTTTTTGGGGTGTTCCGGACCATTACAGTTTATGGATTTCCTCAACGAACTGGCTGACGATATCGCCTTTCAGGGTGCGGATCTTCTCGCCATGCTCAAACAGCACAGCACAGTCCTTGCCGCCTGCAATGCCGATGTCCGCATCGCTGGCTTCGCCGGGGCCATTGACAATGCAGCCCATAATGGCGATTTTTACCGGCTTTTTGAAGCCCTCTTCTTTCAGGCGGCGCTCCACCTCGTTGGCAATTTCGATCATGGGGTACTGGGTGCGGCCGCAGGTGGGGCAGCTGATGATCTCCGGCCCGGCCACGGCGTAGCCAACCGCACGCATAATATCGTAACCGGCGTACACTTCATCCTCCGGGTCGCCGGTCAGGGAGACGCGCAGCGTATCGCCGATGCCTTCCAGCAACAGGCCGCCAATCCCCATGCCGGATTTGATCAAGCCCATACGGTTGCCGCCGGCTTCGGTCACACCCACATGCAGGGGGTAATCTGTCTGGGAGGCCAGCAGCCGGTAAGCGGCCATCATGCGCGGCACGTTGGAGGATTTTATGGAGATGACGATATTATTAAAGTCATGCTTTTCCAGCAGGCGCACATGGTACATGGCACTTTCCACCATGGCTTCCGGCACAGGGGCACCGTAACGGGCCAGGATATGCTTTTCCAGGCTGCCGCCGTTCACGCCAATGCGGATGGGGATGTTTTTGGCGTTGCAGGCATCCGCGACCGCTTTTACACGGTCATCATCACCGATGTTGCCGGGGTTGATGCGAATCTTATCGGCACCGGCATCGATGGCAGCAAGGGCGGCGCGATAGTCAAAGTGGATATCGGCCACAACGGGGATATCCACCGCCTCCTTAATGGCCGATACCACCGCGGCATCTGCCGGGGTGGGCACCGTGACGCGCACGATCTGGCAGCCCGCTTTTGCCACGCGTTTTGCCTGCTCCACGTTGCCCGCAATATCCTTAACGGGCACATTGAGCATGGTCTGCACTGCAATGGGGTTGGTGCCGCCAATGGTAATGTTGCCGATTTTGACCGTCCGTTTTAGCTGACGCATGGAAAAACGCCTCCTGTATGTTACTTCGCAAAGCCTACTGTTCCCCTTTTATCTGGGTTGCTGCGGCTTTCGTTTCAAATCAAAGAATATATTTTGCCACATCCTGCATCGTGGTCAGCACCACCAGCATTAAAAGCAGGATCATGCCTGCCGCGTTGATGGCTGTCTGGAAGCGCAGCGGCAGTTCCCGCCGGGTAATGCCTTCTGCGGCAAGGAACAGCAGCTTGCAGCCGTCCAGCCCGGGGATGGGCAGCAGGTTAAACACGCCAAGATTTACCGTGATGACAGCGGCCAGGCTGAGCACATCCCGCCAGCCATATTTGACGGCTTCATTGACCGCATTGACTATACCGACCGGACCGGAAAGCTCATTGACGCCCACACGCCCGGTGAAAAGGTCCAGAAATCCGCGCAGGATGACCCGCGCATAATAGCAGAAATACCGTGCCGCCCCATGCACCACGCTGCGCGGCGTTTTTTCAATACCATACACCCGGAAATCCAGTACCATGGAGGTTGTGCCGTCCGCATTGGTAGTGGAATCAAACTGCACCTGGGGCAGTGTGACCAGCTTGCCATCCCGCAGAACCGTGATGGTTGCGGTATCATTTTCGGTACGCTGCAGTTCGTACATGACATCTTCAGCCGTAAAGCAGAAATGCCTGTTGACCGACATGATCTCATCGTTCACCTGCAGGCCAGATGCCTGGCTTTTTGGGTTTTCACCCTGGAAGTCATAAATGATCTTGCTGGTCACAGCGCTGCCGCTGGCCACAAGTACCAGCAACAGGATAAAGCCCAGCACAAAATTCATCAGGGCACCGGCGGCAATCACAAAAAAGCGCTGCCAGGGGCTTGCTTCCACAAAGCTTTTGCCTTCCACCGTCAGGGGGAACAAGGGAGCATGCGGATCATAGGTATGCACAGAAGCAGCGGCAGCATCCTGCTTTTTCGCAGGTTCTGCCCGCTCCTGCTCGTCCGGGTCCTCAGATTCTTCCGGGGTTTCACCGGCAAGGTTATTGTAACCGCCCAGCGGCAGCAGACGCACGGAATAACGGGTGCCGCCCCTGACGGTGCTCCACAGCGCCGGGCCGAACCCGATGGAAAATTCCTCCACATGGATGCCGCAGTGCCGAGCGGCAAAAAAATGCCCGGCCTCATGCACCAGCACCACCGTGCCAAATACCAAAACTGCCACAATCGCGGTCAGCAGAAAATTCATAAGCACCTCGCTTACAGGGAACTTTGACAGCCGGGCCGCCAAATGCCCGGCACAGAAGGGTTACACATGGGCTTTTACATAATCGCGCGCCATGCGGTCGCAGTCATACACATCCTGCAGGGTATAATCCCCGCCAAAGCTGTCGCTGTCCACCATGCCTTCCACCAGGCGGCCAATATCCAAAAAGCCAATCTTATCCTGCAGGAACAGGCGCACAGCTTCCTCGTTGGCACCGTTTGCGGCGCAGGGGCCAAGGCCGCCCTTGCGGATCGCCTTTTTGGCGGCTGCCAGGCAGCGGAAGGTTTCATCATCCGCCACATCAAAGCTCAGATGCTTGAGGGCAGCAAAATCCAGCTCCGGCACCGGGCTGGGCAGACGGTCCGGCCAGGTCAGGGCATACTGGATCGGAATGCGCATATCCGGCACGCCCAGCTGAGCGATAACAGAATGGTCGGCAAACTGCACAGCAGAGTGCACAATGCTTTCGCGCTGGACAACAATCTGAATCTTATCCTCCGGCAAGCCAAACAGCCAGACAGCCTCAATCAGCTCCAGACCTTTGTTCATCAGGGTGGCGGAATCGATCGTGATCTTAGCGCCCATATTCCAGTTGGGGTGCTTGAGGGCATCAGACTTGGTTTTGCCGCGCAGCTGCTCGGTCGTCATACCAAAGAAAGGTCCGCCTGACGCGGTGAGCAGAATCTTTTCCAGCCGTTTGGCAGAATGCTGATCCTGCAGGCACTGGAAGATGGCGGAATGCTCGCTGTCCACCGGCAACAGCTTGACGCCGTATTTCTTTACCGCGTCCGTTACCAGGTGGCCGCCGGTCACAAGGCTTTCCTTGTTGGCGAGGGCCAGATCATGTCCGCTTTCGATTGCAGCCAGAGAGGCCGGCAAACCGGCAATACCGACTACCGCGTTCAATACAACATCGGGGCCATCCATGGCAGCCAGAGTGCGCAGCCCCTCCGGGCCTTTCAGCAGTTTGGGTGCGTTGGCGGTACCGGCAAGGGCAGCATCCAGTTTCTCACAGGCGGCAGGGTCCACCACGGCCACATATTCCGGGTGGAACTCTTCGATCTGCTTTTGCAGGATCTCCACGCGGGAGTTCGCTGCAAGGCCAAAGATGCGGTAGCCGTGCATCCGGGCAACATCAAGGCTCTGGGTACCGATGGAACCGGTGGAGCCAAGCAAAGTAATGGTTTTTGGCATGTTGACATCCCCTTACGGAAAGGCACTGCCCCAAAAGTGCAGTGCCGGTTGTTGTTCTGGTTTTCGGGACCTGGCCTGTTGATACGGCGGCCCCCCTGTTTACGCTTTACTGGAACACATAAAAGAAATAACGCACCACGATGGACACCAGCGGCGCGATAAACATCACGCTGTCAAACCGGTCCAAAATACCGCCGTGGCCGGGGAAAATGGTGCCGTAATCTTTGATACCCACCTGACGCTTGACGGCAGAGGCGAAGAGATCGCCCAAAATGCCCAGCACCGATGCCACGGCGCCCATGGCGGCAATGATGATATAGTGCCGCGCGGTGACAGCCACCGTCAGGCTGGCGAACCGGCCGGAAAGCGCGCTGTAAATAATGGTTGCCAGCAGCCCAATGACCACGCTGCCGATCACACCGCCGATGGCGCCTTCCACCGTTTTGTTGGGGCTTACCACCGGAGCCAGCTTGTGCTTGCCGAACGCGCGGCCCGCAAAGTAGGCGCAGGTATCGCCGCCCCAGGCAAAGCACAGGATCAGCAGGATGAAGTAGATGGCATCATAGCCGTACATATCCATCGGCAGGCAGCGCTTGAGGTGGATGAGAGAGTAAAAGCAGAACAGAATCACACCGCTGAAGTAGATAAAGCCGCTCAGCTTGCCAAAATCCAGCGTTTTATCATGGGTGATGAGCACCACATTATAAAACAGCACCGTCAAAAAGCCCACAGCCAGCAGCGCTGCGCGCGCCGCGCCGCTGGAGCTGAGCATGAGCAGCATGGTAAACGGCACCGCTGCAGCATACAGGTACCACTGCTTTTTGCCAAAGCCCATTGCGGTAAACACTTCATGAATGGCAAGCAGGCAGATAGCCGCCAGCACCAGGTCAAACAGGATCGTGTCAAAGAAAGCCAGAACCACGGCAAGAACAGCCAGCCCGACTACGGCGGTAATGATGCGAGTTTTCATAAAAGATGGTTTCCTTTCAACAGCAGCTGCGGTGTGTTAAGGCAATACCGCATAATTCTAAGTGCCGATACGGCGAGCGAGGTGCGGCA
>OLNY01001818.1_pt1 | contig 16006 bp, 13 predicted proteins | sample 1671981 | NCBI WGS metagenome assembly OLNY01 (sample SAMEA3136632, study PRJEB25190) | human gut metagenome | biome: human gut; feature: human-associated habitat; material: faeces | place: Austria | collected 2013
TGAAAAATGATGAAAGCTTAGCTGAAAAAGTTTATGAAAATGAAGAAATAATTAATAACCTTGAAGAATGTATAACTACATATTTAGTTAAACTTTCTAAGTGTGAATTATCAGATAAAGAAAAGAATATAGTAGCATCTACTTTCCATATAGTAAATGATATCGAAAGAATAGGAGATCATGCTGAAAATCTTGCTGATTTAACGATTCAAAAAATAAATAAAAAATTACAATATAGCGCAGAGGCTATTGGTGAAATAACTAATATATATGAAACAACATTAAAAGCTTTAGATATATCAATTGAAAGTTATGCAGATAGAGATGTGACTAAAGCTAATGAAATAGCAAATGTTGAAGCAGAAATAGATAAGCAAAACAAGAGATATAGAGATCTTCATATTAAGAGATTACATGAAGGTACTTGTAATGCATATGCAGGAGCAATATTCTTAGATTTATTAAGTAATTTAGAAAGAATAGGGGACCACTCTACGAATATAGCTGAAATAGTTGTAGAGAATAATGCATAAAAAAGAAGCCATTGGGCTTCTTTTTTTTATTTTAAAATAAAAAAAGTAAAACATATAATAAGTATAATAAGCTTAAAAGTTAAACATAATAAAAGTGATATTAAAATAATGGAGGATATGTCATGAGAAAAGTAATTGTTGCTATTATTACATGTCTACTTATTATTACTTATATAGTACCGATTAATGCGTCAACTATTGATAATTCAGATAAGGTAATTTTGATTGATCCTGGCCATGGAGGAATTGATGGTGGAGCAAAATCTAAAACTGGGACTATAGAAAAAGATATAAACTTACAAATTTCATTAAAACTAAGAGATAATCTAGAGGAAAAAGGGTATAAGGTTTATATGACAAGAGATAATGATGAGGGGCTTTATGAAAAAGGAAATACAGTTAAGGAAAAGAAGAGAGAAGATTTAAATAGAAGAGTTGAAATGAAAAAGGAAACAGAATGTGATATATTTGTTTCAATTCATCAAAATATGTTTCCACAAAGTAAATGTTATGGTGCACAGGTATGGTATGCATCAAATGAAAATAGTTATAATCTAGCTACAGTTGTTCAAGAATCAATAAAGCAAACAGTTAAAGATAATAATAAGAGAGTAGCTAAACCAGCAGCAGAAGCTTATTTAATTTTAAGAGATAAGCATGAAGGAGCTTCAATATTAGTAGAATGTGGTTTCCTTTCAAATCCAGATGAAGAATCAAGATTAAAGAGTGAGGATCATCAAAATTTAATCGTTGAAGGAATATCTGATGGAATCGATAAATATTTTGAGGGAGATATAGGTAAAGGGTCAGAATTATAGTAATTTCCTAGGAAATACATAATAATTTTATAAAATAATAAGATAAATAAATAAATAAATAAATAAATAAATAAAGCCGGCTTATGCCGGTTTTATAATTTATAAAAGAGTTGAAATCTTATTGTTGTAAAAAATGTAAGAAAATAATAAACTAAAATTATATTAATAAAAAGGGGGACTATATAGTGAGAGAAATACATATATCAGAAATTATTAATACAGTAAAAGAATTATGTATAGAATCAAATTATTATTTATCAAATGATGTAAAGGAAGCATTAAATAATGCTAAAGAAAATGAAACATGGCCATTAGCAGAAAACGTCTTAGATCAGTTAATATTAAATTCTAATATTGCACAAAATGAGAATATGCCGATATGTCAAGATACTGGTATGGCGTGTATTTTTATAGAAATTGGACAAGAAGTACATATAGTTGGCGGAGCATTAGAGGATGCTATTAATGAGGGTGTAAGAAGAGGATATGACGAAGGTTTTTTAAGAAAATCAGTAGTTAAAGATCCAATAAATAGAGTTAATACAAAGGATAATACACCAGCTATTATTTATTATGATATAGTTCTAGGTAATAAGCTTAAGATTACAGTAGCTCCAAAGGGATTTGGATCAGAAAATATGAGTAGAATAAAGATGCTTAAACCTTCTGATGGATTACAAGGAGTTAAAGATTTTATAATTGAAACTGTAAAATTAGCAGGGCCAAATCCATGTCCACCAATAATTATTGGTGTTGGAATTGGGGGAACATTTGATAAAGCAGCGTATTTAGCTAAGAAAGCATTAATTAGACCAGTAAATAAAAGAAATGATGAAAAATTTTATGGCGATTTAGAGGAAGAGTTATTGGAAACAATAAATAAATTAGGTATAGGACCACAAGGTTTTGGTGGAAAGACAACGGCTTTAGGAATAAATATAGAAACATATCCAACTCATATAGCTGGCTTACCTGTAGCAGTTAATATTAATTGTCATGCAACTCGACATAAAGAGAAAGAAATATAAGGGGGATATGCTATGATTAAAAATATAAAGACACCTTTAACAAAAGATATTACTTTAGGATTAAAAGCTGGGGATAGTATTCTTTTAAGTGGGACTATATATACAGCCAGAGATGCAGCTCATGGAAGAATGATTAGCTTATTGAATGAAGGAAAAGAACTTCCTATAAATTTAGAGAATGAAATTATATATTATGTTGGACCAACTCCTGAAAAAGAAGGAGAAGTAATAGGATCAGCAGGCCCAACAACTAGTTATAGAATGGATAGCTATGCTCCAAGACTTTTAGATTTAGGTTTAAAAGGTATGATAGGAAAAGGGGCTAGAAATGAAGAGGTAATAGAGGCAATAATACGAAATAAAGCAATATACTTTGGAGCTATAGGAGGAGCTGGTGCTCTAATAAGTAAGTGCATAATAGGATGTGAAGTTATTGCATATGATGATTTAGGCGCAGAAGCTATAAGAAAGCTAGAAGTAAAAGACATGCCTTTAGTTGTCATTATTGATACTGAGGGAAATAACTTATATGAAATAGGCAAAAGAGAATATCTAGAAAAGAATAAATAAAAAAAGCGGAATAAATCCGCTTTTTATTTATATACTCTGGAATCCCTTACCCTTAACTTCAGAAACATCAATTATAGTAATAAATGCTTTAGGATCAATTCTAAGGATTCTATTTTTTAGACTTATCATTTGTGATGTAGTTACTGCGATATATAAAAGTTTCTTTTGATTGTGAGTATATCCACCTTCAGCCATAAGAGACGTAATTCCACGATGCATATCCTTAATAACGTAAGTAATAATATCTTCCTCTTTTTCTGTTAAAACAAGTAGTAGCTTTTTACTTGTAAATCCGTTTAAGACTTTATCTAATATAGTACTTGTAATAAACATTGATAGAAGTGTATATAGAGCTTTAGGTAAACCAAAAATAAAGGCTGCTAAAGTTACTATAATTAAATTAAAACCAAAACCAACTTTGCCTATATCAAGATTTGAGTATTTTTTTCTTACTACCATAGTAATTATATCAGTACCACCTATAGAACCATTTCTAAAGAATACTAAACCATAACCAATTCCACTTAAAACACCACCATATATACAATATAATAATGTATCATCAACTTGGACTAAAGAAGATAAAGGTTTAGTTAGCATTAAAGCAGTTGAAAAAGAAATCATTCCTATAGCTGTATAAATAGTAAACCTCTTACTTAAAAATTTATAGCTAACTATAAATAAGGGAATATTAAGTATAAATACAGTAATACCAGATGGAATATTCCATAAATATTGAAGAATAAGACCTATACCTGTTACACCACCACTTAGTAGTTTTGCATTAGATAGGAATAGATTTACTCCTAAAGATGAAATAAAACACCCTAATATAATGACTACGACATCAACATAAAAACTTTTATTTTTAAACAAATCTTTCATAATAATACCTCTGTTATAGATATATCTATAGTTATCATAAAAATTATATATTAAAAATTAGAGTATGTTAAGCTATTTATTAAAAACTATGTTAAATATGAAAAAAAATTATTTTTAGGAAAGAAAAGGAATAATAATTATCTATAAATAATCATTATAGATAATTAAAGAAAAAGATAGCAATTAAATGAATTAGTATTTTTTTTTCAATTTTTTGATTTCTACTTTGTTTTACAAGAATAAATACTAATATTATAATTAACAATATATTGTGTGAGAAAGATAAGCATGTACAACATATAGTGGAGGAATTAAAGTGATTAATTTAGATAATATGTGCCAAAAAGCAATTGAGGAAATAGATGATTTAAAAGGAATTTATGTAAAAGAGAAACTTATTGAAAGCTGTAAAAATATAATTAGAGAATCTATGGATAGTGACGGAATTAGGGATTCTATAATTCAAGCAGCATTAGAATTAACTACTGAGCAAGAACCTAAATGGCAATATGTTGCGTCTAAGTTATATGTATATAGATTGTATGATGAAGTCAAAAGAAATAGGGAAATAAACGTAGAGGTAGAACCATATAGCAATTTTTATGAATTTATTAATGAAATGACAGATAAAAATTTATATGGAAAATATATTTTAGAAAATTATACACAAGATGAAATTGAAGAATTAGAAAAAGAAATAAAACCAGAAAGAGATTTTATTTTTACTTATAGTGGTATAGATTTATTAACAAAAAGATATTTAATTCAAGATTATAATAGAAAACCTCTTGAGCTTCCACAACAAATGTTTATGGGAATAGCAATGCATTTAGCAATTCCAGAAAAGCAAGAAGATAGAGTTATGTGGGCAAAGAGGTTTTATGATGTTTTAAGCTCTCTTAAAGCAACTATGGCAACTCCTACAATGTCAAATGCAAGAAAACCATTTTATCAATTAAGCTCATGCTTTATTGATACGGTAGAAGATAGTTTAAAGGGAATATATAAATCATTAGATAATTTTGCTGAAGTTTCTAAATTTGGTGGAGGAATGGGGATTTATATAGGAAAAATAAGAGCAATAGGATCATCAATAAGGGGATTTAAAGGTGCTTCAGGAGGAATAATTCCATGGATAAAATTATTTAATGATACAGCAGTTGCAGTTGATCAATTAGGAGTTAGAAATGGATCAGTTGCTATATGGTTAGATGCATGGCATAAAGAAGTACCGGAATTCTTACAGTTAAGAACAAATAATGGTGATGATAGAAAAAAGGCACATGATATATTCCCAGGGCTTTGCTATCCAGATTTATTCTGGAAGCTAGCAGAAGAAGATATTGATGCAAATTGGTATATGATGTGTCCGCATGAAATAAAGTCTATTAAAGGATATTCATTAGAAGATTTTTACGGCGAAGAATGGGAAAAAAGATACTATGATTGTGTTAATGATGAAAGAATAGATAAAAGAGTTATGTCTGTTAAGGATATGGTTAGATTAATAATAAAAAGTGCTGCAGAAACAGGAACTCCATTTGCATTTTATAGAGATACAGTAAATAAAATGAATCCTAATAAGCATAAAGGAATGATATACTCATCTAATCTTTGTACAGAAATAATGCAAAATATGAGTCCAATGGATATTGAAGAGACAACTATATGTGATGAAAATGGGGATACTATTATTATAGAAAAAACTAAAGCAGGGGATTTTGTAGTATGTAATTTATCGTCTGTTGTTTTAGGAAATGTAGATGTAAATAGTGATAAAGAATTAGAGTACGTAGTTGAAACGCAAATAAGAGCTATGGATAATGTTATAGACTTAAATTATTATTCAGTACCATTTGCAGAAGTTACTAATAAAAAATATAGAGCTATTGGACTTGGAACTAGTGGATATCATCATATGCTTGCTAATAATAAGATTCATTGGAATGAAGAGAAACACTTAGAATTTACAGATAAAGTTTATGAAAAGATTAATTATTACGCAATTAAAGCCAGTATGAATATTGCAAAGAAAAAGGGTAAATATTCATGTTTTAAAGGATCTGATTGGGATAATGGTGATTATTTTAAACTAAGAGATTATAATTCAGATGATTGGAACAGATTAAAGGATGATGTTAAAGAATATGGGTTAAGAAATGGATATCTTTTTGCAGTTGTACCAAATGGATCAACAGCGACTATTGCAGGGACATCAGAGGGTGTAGATCCTGTTATGGCAAGATTCTGGCTAGAAGAAAAAAAGGGAAGTATAGTTCCAAAAACTGCGCCTAATTTGAGTTGGGAAAATTTCTGGTTCTATAATTCTGCTTATAATGTAGATCAAAACCTTTGTGTAAAAATAAATGGTATTAGACAAAGACATATAGATCAAGGTCAGTCATTTAATTTATATATAACAACAGATTTTACTATGAGACAAATAATGAATTTATATATAGAAGCATGTAAACGTGGAGTTAAATCAATTTATTATGTTAGATCAAAATCATTAGAAGTGGCAGAATGTGAAAGCTGTTCTGCTTAATTTAAAGTGCCTCAGAGGGAGATAATATTAGCGAAACTGAAAGGATAAAAGTAAATTAATATGACTCTGAGGTAAGTTAAATATAAGATAAAGTTGGGAGAATAATAATGAATATAAATAAAAAGCCTTTATTTAATGAAAATGGTGATATAGAAGTTAGTAAGAAAAGAATGATAAATGGAAATACTACTAACTTAAATGATTTTAATAATATGAAATATGGATGGGTTGCTGATTGGTATAGGCAAGCAATGAATAATTTTTGGATTCCTGAAGAAATAAATTTATCTCAGGATTTAAAGGATTATAATAAGTTGAACGAGTATGAAAGAGCAGCATATGATAAGATTTTATCTTTCTTAATATTTTTAGATTCAATACAAACAGCTAATTTAAGTAATATAAATAATTATATAACTGCTAGTGAGGTTAACTTATGTTTAACTATTCAAGCATTCCAAGAAGCTGTACATTCTCAAAGTTATAGTTATATGCTTGATACTATATGTTCACCAGAAAAAAGAAATGAGATTTTATATCAATGGAAGGATGATAAAGTTCTTTTAGAAAGAAATAAGTTTATTGGTGAGCAATACAATAAATTTTTAGAAAATCCAACTAAAGAGAATCTTATAAAGACAATAATGGCAAACTTCATATTAGAAGGAATTTATTTTTACTCAGGTTTTATGTTCTTTTATAATCTTGAGAGAAATGGAAAAATGCCAGGGTCATCTCAAGAAATACGTTATATAAATAGAGATGAGAATACTCATCTTTGGTTATTTAGAAACTTAATTAGAGAACTTCAAAAGGAAGAGGCAGAAATTTTTGATGATAATCTAGTTAGTGAATTAAGGCTTATGATGAAAATAGGTGTTGAACATGAAATTAATTGGGGAAATTACGTAATTGGAGAAAATATTCAAGGAATTAATAAAAATTTAATTGAATCATATATTAAGTATTTAGGAAATAAACGATTAAAGGAAATTGGATTAGAACCATTATTTGAAGGTCATGATAAAAATCCAGCTGCATGGGTTGACTCTTTAGCTAATGCTAATTCTGTTAAAACAGACTTCTTTGAAGCAAAATCAACAGCATATGCAAAAGCAAGTGTTTTAGTTGATGATTTGTAAGTAATAGCAAAAATTTAATCTTTGGTTGAGTGAAGATATGATATATAATAATTAGGATATAAAATATTAAAATTTATATTTTAGGGGAAAGTTTCCACAAAAATATAAATTTTAAAAATTTTAATGATAACGTTCTAAAAAATGTGTTATAATAATTTTTGTTCGTATAAAGTTTCTAGAAGATAGGTTAAAAAGATTTAAAATCTATCTTTAAATAATAATTTTAATTTATATTTTGTCACGAAATTTACATAATATTGTAGTATAGTGATGTAAGTATAAGAATATTAATAACAGTACTAAATTTATGCTTAAGTGTAGGAGGAAATTTGAAATGAAAAAAGGTATCGCTGCATCAAAGGGTTATGCAATAGGTAAAGTATTCATTCAAGAACATGAGGAAATAGTTATAACTGACGCAAAAGTTAGTGACGTAGCTGCAGAAAAGGAAAAATTAACACTTGCTTTAGAAGCATCAAAGGAACAATTAACAGCAATTAAAGAAAAGACTTTAGCTGAAATTGGTGAACACGAAGCTGCTGTTTTCGAAGCACATTTAACATTATTAGATGACCCAGAATTTACTGGAACAATGGAAGCAACAGTTGAAGGTGAAGCATTAAACGCTATGAAAGCTGTTCAAAATGTAACAGACACATTCGTTATGATTTTCGAATCAATGGACGATGCATATATGAGAGAAAGAGCTGCTGACATTAAAGACGTTTCTAAGAGAATAATCTCTAACTTAGCAGGTAAAGGTGGAAGTGCATTTGCTATAACTGAAGAAAATACAGTTGTAGTTGCTTATGATTTAACTCCATCAGATACAGCTCAATTAGACAGAACAAAAGTATGTGGTTTCTTAACTGATATCGGAGGAAGAACTTCTCACTCAGCTATTATGGCTAGAACTTTAGAAATTCCAGCTGTTGTTGGTTTAGGAGACATAACTAAAACAGTTAAAAATGGTGATTCAATCATCGTTGATGGTATTGAAGGATTTGCAATAATCAACCCATCAGAAGAAGTTATTGCTGAATACCAAGCTAAGAAAGCAAAATTTGCAGAAGAACAAGAAGAATTAAAGAAACTTATCGAAGTTAAAACTGTAACTAAATCAGGTAAGAGAATTGAAGTTTGCGGTAACATCGGTAAGCCAGAAGATATAGATCAAGTTTTAGCTAACGGTGGAGACGGTGTAGGATTATTCAGAACTGAATTCTTATACATGGACAGAGACCAAGCTCCAACTGAAGAAGAACAATTCACAGCTTACAAGACTGTTTTAGAAAAAGCTAACGGTAAGCAAGTTGTTATCAGAACATTAGATATCGGTGGAGATAAGGTATTACCTTACTTACCATTACCTGAAGAAATGAATCCATTCTTAGGATACAGAGCTATCAGATTATGTTTAGATAGAAAAGATATATTCAAGGTTCAAATCAGAGCTTTATTAAGAGCTTCTGTATACGGAAACCTATGCGTTATGTTCCCAATGATTTCTGGCTTAGAAGAATTCCAAGCTGCTAAAGAATTCGTTGAAGAATGTAGAGCAGAATTACATGCTGAAGGAGTTAAGACTTCTGAAACTACTCAATGGGGTATCATGGTTGAAATTCCAGCTGCAGCTGTTATGGCTGATGAATTAGCTAAGCACGTTGACTTCTTCTCAATAGGAACAAACGACTTAATCCAATACACATTAGCTGCTGACAGAATGAGTGAAAAGGTATCATACCTTTACAACCCAATGCACCCAGCTGTATTAAGATTAATAAAGATGACTATAGATGGAGCTCACAAACACGGTAAGTGGGTTGGAATGTGTGGAGAAATGGCAGGAGATGAAGCTGCTATCCCTACATTAGTTCAATACGGATTAGATGAGTTCTCAATGAGTGCTACATCAATCTTAGGCGCTAAGAAGATAATGTTAGAACAAGAATAATATAAATAAAAAAAGAATCGCATTTGCGATTCTTTTTTTATTTAGTGTGTTAACTTAAATTAGAGTAATTAATTATGTTATTCGTACTGACCATAAATTTTATCATATAATTCATATGATTTTTTAGCCATTAAAGCGATTTTATCTTTTAACTCCTCATAAGTAACCTTATCTCTTTTTGATAAAGTACCTCTAACTATATTTCCTTCTGAATCAACCCCATAACTATTTGATAAATATAAGCTAGCATCATGTTCAGGCCCAATTACAAGAAGAGAAACATCTTCATCGGGTATTTCAGATGAAATTTGTTGAACATAAAAATGGAAACTATATTTAGGCATTTTTTGATTGGGAGTAAAATAAAGACCTTCATCAGCTTCAAGTTTATAATATCCAAGTTTATCGTCGAATTTGAATCCTAGTTCTTCAGTATTAGAATAGAAATTCTCTTCACAAACCTTTTTGTTATTATACCAAAGTGCTGTATAAACACCATAAGATATAATAAGTACAATAAATACGACAGATAGTACTTTAAATAAATTTTTTATATATTTATTTTGTAATAATTCTTTATCAAATTTTTTAACCATAGTCTTGTCCCCTTTCATTAAAGTATCTAATGAAATTTCAAACATATCACTGATCTTTATCAATGTTTGTAAATCAGGATAACTCTTTTCATTTTCCCAATTAGATACAGTTTGTCTTGTAACATTAAATAATTTAGCAAAGTCTTCTTGAGTCATTTTTTTATCTTTTCTTATTTTAATTATTGTCATTGCAATATTCATAAATTTTCCTCCTCAATACCAGTATTTATTCTAGATATATATAAGTCTAGCAATTGATCTTTTACATTTAATTTTTAAGTTCGCAAATTCTCTTTGAATTCTTACTTTTAAAGGGATTGGACTGTTTTAACCATATAAAATTTCAATAAGAATATAGTAACATTAATAAATAATATTTTCCAATAATTATATAATTTGTTATAGTGGTAATGATGTGAAATTTTCTATTGGATAATTTAGATTTTAATTTTAGATAATAAAAGTAAATATATTATAAGTTATGAGAGGTGATTATATGAAAAAGATAATAGAATTATTTATATCTATATTTAAGATTGGAGCATTTACATTTGGCGGGGGATATGCAATGATTCCATTAATTGAAGAAGAGGTAGTTAAAAATAAAAAGTGGTTAAGTAAAGAGGAGTTTGTTGATATTTTAGTAGTTGCTCAAAGCTTACCAGGAGCATTAGCTATAAATACATCAATATTTTTAGGATATAGAATAAGTGGAATAGTAGGAGCAATAACTGCATTAATGGCAGTAATATTACCTTCCTTTTTCATAATATTGATAATAGCAGTATTCTTTATGCAATTTAGAGATAATTATTATGTTAATGCAGCCTTTCAAGGAATAACAGCAGCAGTGCCAATGCTTGTATTAGTAGGAGCAATTAGTTTATCAAAGGGGTTACCTAAAAATATTAGAACAATAGTAACCATAATTGTAGGATTAGTTGCGTTAATAGTTTTTAATATTCATCCAGTAATAGTAATAATAATATCAGGAGTATATGGAGCTATATTCTTAAGGAAAAAGGTGAGCTAATGGAACTTTTAATTAGATTATATTTAGCATTTTTGAAAATAGGAACTTTTAGTTTTGGTGGGGGATATGCAATGCTACCTTTTATTCAAAAGGAAATAGTAGAAAAAAATAATTGGATATCTATGTCTCAATTAACTGATATAATAGGTATATCTCAAATGACACCAGGGCCTGTAGCAATAAATTCAGCAACATTTGTTGGATATAAGGTTGGTGGAGTATTTGGAAGTATAGTTGCTACTTTAGGAGTAATTACAACATCTTTCATATTAGTAACAGTAATAAATAAATTATTAGATAAATTCAAAGAATCAAAGGTTATAAAGGCTACATTGTTAGGAATGAGGCCTATACTTATTGCGCTTATAATATATGCATTTTTTGACTTAGCAAAGGAAGCGTATATAGATATAAAAAGTATAATAATAACTTTGATAATTGGAGTTATATTGTTATCTAAAAAGGTTCATCCTATATTAGTAATAGTTATAGCAGCTGTATTAGGAGTGGTATTTTATTTATAGCAATTATTGGTAATTGTATAATTTGGAATAAGTTATTTAAAATCTCTATAACAAATTTACTATTTATTAGATAATAAAGGAGGGAATTAAAATGATTACTGTTATTAAAAACATTAATGTGTATGCACCGGAAAATATGGGGAAAAAGGATGTTGTCATAGTAAATGATAAAATTGAAGGTATTTATGATAATGTTAATATTCCTAATAATTTTGTAGAAATAGAAACTATAGATGGAGAAGGAAAATTGATTTTTCCAGGTTTTTTAGATTGTCACGTTCATATAATTGGTGGGGGAGGAGAAGGTGGATTTAAAACTAGAACTCCAGAGATATCAATTATTTCTTTAGTTGAAGCTGGGATTACAACAGTAGTAGGGTGTATAGGAACAGATGGAGTATGTAGAAGTATGAGGGCCTTAATTGCTAAAGCTAAAGGATTAGAAGAAGAGGGAATAACATCTTACTGTTATACAGGTTCTTATGAAATACCAGTAAAAACTATTACAGAGAGTATTAAAGGTGATTTTATGATGGTAGATAAGGTTATCGGTGTTGGAGAAGTTGCTTTATCTGATCATAGAAGTTCACAAGCTACATATGAGGATTTCGTAAATACAGTAGCACAAGCCAGGGTAGGTGGAATATTATCAGGAAAAGCAGGAATTGTTAATGTTCATTTAGGTGATGGAGCAAGAAGATTAGAATATTTATTTAAAGTAATTGAAGAAACTGAAATACCACCAACTCAGCTTTTACCAACACATATTAATAGAAGTGATAAATTATTTGAGGTAGGAATTGACTATGCTAAAAAGGGTGGATTCATTGATTTAACAACAAGTTCAGACCCAAGATTTTTAGAGCCAGGAGAGTTAAGGGCTGGTGAAGGATTAGCACTTTTATTAAAGAAGGGAGTAGATATCAAACATATAACTTTTTCTTCGGATGGAAATGGAAGTATGCCGGTATTTGATGATAGTGGTAAATTAATTGGGCTTGGAATATGTTCAGTAAAAACACTTTATGGAGAAGTTAAGGAAAGTATAATAGAGCATAAGGTTCCTATAGAAGAAGCTATTAAAGTTATAACTTCTAATGTTGCTGAAGTTTTAAAATTAAATAATAAGGGAAGAATAGAAAGCGGTAGAGATGCCGATTTTGTTATAGTTAATGAAGAAAATTTAGATATTCATACTGTTATTGCTAAGGGAAAGGTTGTTGTTGAGGAGGGGAAGGCAATTATTAAACCGACTTTTGAATAATATTTAAGGGCTACCATAAAGGTAGCCCTAATTTTCGTCATAATGTAAAAAATAAATGTTGTCCTATTGTTATTATATTATGCTTCTCAACACTTTGCATCCAAGTGCAAGTAGCTATATCAGGATTGTAAAAAAATACAGCATCTCCTGTAGGATCATTACCGCTTAATGCATCATATACAGCATCAAAACATTCTTGAGTTGGTTCAACATTAATTTTGCCATCAACAATGCAAGAAAAAGCTCTAGGTTGAAATATAACACCTTCAACTGTATTAGGAAATCCAGTATTAAGAGCTCTGTTTAATATTACTGATGCAACAGCAACTTTACCCTCATAGGGCTCACCCTTACTTTCAGCATATACTACTTGAGACATTAAATAAATATCTGATTGTGTTAAATAAAGCAATTGATTATTCTCTTTAAAAACTTCTACATATTCTTCATCAGATATATTTATATAGTTATTTTTATTGTTTTCTAAATTTAATAAAGTATTTTCTATTCTTGTACTTGCGCTTACCTTGGCAGTATATAAATTTGATAAGTTTAAGTCAAGTGCTGAAAGAGACAGGGTTAGAATAATACAAAATAAGAATTTTCCAAATTTCATAATAAACCTCCTTTTGGAATAACCCAATCGAAATATATTTTACCCAGAAAATTTAAAATAATACAAAACATTATCGCCTGCATATTTGCCTGTTTGTGCAAAATCACCACAAAGAACTTCAACTCGTTGTAAAATAGCTGAATCCGCTCTTAATGTTTCTTCATCACAAATTTTAGGATTTGTGTATTTCCCGTATGGAACATTAAACTTTCCTTTAGAATTTACACGATATAGTCCATTAAAACAAGTACGATTGAGGAAAATCAATAATGCGGCTGTTTTAACATCCGAATTGTTTTTCTCATTAAAACGATTACGTTGAAATAAAAAATAATTCTTTCTTTCCACATTATCAAGTGCAAGATACTCTGTCTGAATTCGTGTTAATTCAAGAATTAAATTTTCAACATCTGATTTTATTACACGATATGTACAAATTAGCTCTTCGTTTATGTCATTGATTATAGCTTTCGTTATGTTAGGATATTCTTGCAGAATCCAGAATAAAACAGCTCCTCCACCTACAAATGGTTCAATATAAGTCACATCATTCCTTTGTGATAAATCACTAGGTAAAAACTTTTTTATATCGTCAAGGAGTTGTGTTTTACCTCCAACCCACTTAACAAATGGTTTTGCCGGATATGTATATAATTTTTTCATATGCTTCAAAATATTACGGCAAAATTTGTCTCCCGTAATATTTTACAAAAATACGAATAACAGCTTATCTGGACAACAAAATAGAATATAAGACTAAGATTTTTTTAATCTTGCCTGCTACAACTGCGGAAGCTACTCTCAAATAGACCTTGTGGGGGCTACTCTGCAGGGACTGGGGGTGATAGAAGTAAAGGACTATAGCGGCTGGCAGTTTGGTACGTTTGTGGGCTATGCCAACAATATCATGCGGGTATTGAAAACTATCAAAGGATTCGGTGAGGCGGAATATACGGATAAAAAAGAGGTGGCCTGTGTGCTTCGTGAAGCTGTGCGTAACGGGGAGAATCCGGCCATTGTGGCGAGCCATGTGGCAGACGTACAAAGCCGGAACTGGGATTGCCCTCGACCGGTGATAAGCTGGTTTCCTCGCTTCTTTAGAATCTTCCGCTGGAGAAGATGGATAAGATTCTAGTTTTTCTTTTCGCCGTTCTTTTTATAGATTTCTAGCCATCCCCCGAATATTCTTCTCCATTTCCTCTCATTCTTGCCGGATTTTCTTACTTTTGTAATTATTTTGAGAAACACAATCTATGGCAATCTGGGATATATTCACAAGAAATAAAACCTCGCGTTATGCCATTGTGGACGTAGAGGTAGGATTGAAGGACCATAAAATTCATGATATAGGAGCTCTTCGGCAGGACGGTGCTACCTTCCATAAGGCATCGAAGGAAGAGCTGCTCGAATTCCTGCACGATACGGGTTACCTTTGCGGCCATAATATCATTCACCACGATGCGAAATACCTGTTCCCCGACAAGGATTGTCGCTGGACGCTGGTGGATACGCTGTACGTATCACCGTTGCTGTTCCCGGAACGTCCTTATCACCGACTGGTGAAAGACGACAAACTGGCTGCGGACCAGATGAACAATCCGGTGAACGATTGTGAGAAGGCGCGCGATTTGTTACTGGATGAGATTACCCGGTGGAATTCATTGCCAGATGAGCAACGAAAGGTGTTTGCTTCGTTGCTAAAAGGGAAGGAAGAGTTCCGGGGATTCTTCAGCATGGTGAGAGCCGAAACGGTGGCTTGGGGACTGGCCGGACTGATACGCCGGTTTTATGAGGGAAAGATATGTGCTCATGCCGATGTGGAGATGCTGATTGAGCGTTATCCGTGTGAGCTGGCTTATGCGCTGGCATTGGTCGATACGACTGACCATCGTTCTGTGACGCCCGGATGGGTGCTTCGCAATTATCCTGAAGTGGAATATGTGATAAAACTGTTGCGGCGTACACGTTGCGCGGAAGGCTGTGCCTATTGCAATAGCCAGCTGAATGTATTGCGTAACCTGAAAGCTTTCTTTGGCTATGACCAGTTCCGTACCTACGGGGGTGAACCGCTTCAGGAACGGGCAGCCCGGGCGGCGGTGGAGGGGAAGTCCTTGCTGGCCATTTTTCCGACAGGGGGAGGGAAATCGCTGACTTTCCAACTTCCGGCACTTATGGAGGCACGGGCGGTGCATGGACTTACGGTGGTTATTTCGCCGTTGCAGTCGCTCATGAAAGACCAGGTGGACAATCTGGCTGACAAGGGAATTACGGATGCTGTGACCATCAACGGACTGCTGGACCCCATTACGAGGGCGCTTTCCATTCAGAGGGTACAGGAGGGGGATGCTTCCCTGTTGTATATCGCCCCGGAGATGTTGCGCTCGAAAACCATCGAGCGGATTCTGATGGTGCGCCACGTGGTGCGATTCGTTATTGATGAGGCGCATTGTTTTTCTTCCTGGGGGCAGGACTTCCGGGTGGATTATCTGTATATC
>OLNY01001819.1_pt1 | contig 16002 bp, 10 predicted proteins | sample 1671981 | NCBI WGS metagenome assembly OLNY01 (sample SAMEA3136632, study PRJEB25190) | human gut metagenome | biome: human gut; feature: human-associated habitat; material: faeces | place: Austria | collected 2013
ATATTGCATCAATATCTTTAAGACTTAAACCTGCCGTATTAAGTCCTTCTTCAATTCTTTTCCTGCTTATTCCGGCATCAAAAAGAACATGTGTGTCCTCCGTACCAAGGTAGATGCAGTTTCCACTGCTTCCGCTGGCAATCGGCATCATTCTCATAATTATTTATCCTCCCAGCGAAGCTCTATAACATCACCATCATTAAGTGGCGATGAATAATCAGCATCATTTCCGTTATGTAAGAATACAAGATTCCCCCTTACCATTGTAAGATCAAATGGATAGAACTGGAACAGGTCTACAACTATATAATCAGGCTTGCCTGATAAAACAACGCTCTGACCATTAACCGTAATAGTTATATCCTGCGGTTGTATAACTGGTTCTTCTGCTACCTTATCATCAGTTTCTTCTGATTCCTGCAGCTTTTCTGATGCCATAATATTCTCATTATATTCCTCTAATGAAGAAGTTCTTACCGTAAAGTTCTCATATACTTTAGTATTCTTATCTGCTGGTTCATTATTAACAGTTACATTGAGTGTCTTATAATCCAAGTCAAGAAACTCAAAAAGCTGTGCAACTGTATAGAAGTTCTCCATACGGATTTTGTCGCCGTCATTAATATCATAGAACTCTGACTTTAATTCTCCATTAACATATGCAAATCTTGGGCAGACTATAGTTTTATCATTTACTATAAATGTTATCTGGGAATTAAACTCTTCAAGCTGTCCTATTGTTATGCTTGCCGGTTCTCCTACTGTAGATTCCGTTACAACTATTATATCATTCTGTTCAATCGGAGTATGAAGATTAGCCGGTCTTCCATTAAGCGTAACAACTGCGCCTTCCCCGGCACTTCCCCTTACAAGTCTTGACTTTCCATTAACAGTAAAGTTAATCTCTGCCCCTCTTCTTGGGAAAAGCTTTTCATTAGGGAAGCCAATCTGCATGACAGCATCTACAACTGTAAGATTACTTGTATCATAGAGCTTTATTCGTTCTTTATTAACAGTAACAAATACAAAATTGTTCTTTTGCGTATAATAATTAGTGCATATACCGACAGGCGTTACATATAATGAATCCTTCTTGAAATTGTCAACCTGAAAATCAACTGCAGTTAGAACCTCTTCACCTCTTACCGCAACTCTCTGGTGCGGTATTCCAAGACAATCGGCAACTCTTTCTGTATAACCTGGTATCTTGCCACCACCGCCGACAACAAACACAGCATTTACAGGCTTACCGCCATTAAGCTCAATAATCTTTTCCGCAACATCCTTTGCCATCGCATTCACAACATCAGCTGCTGCATTTCTTATTTCAAGTGCATCTACCTTCTGCGTAATACCCATGATATCTTTAAATGTTACAAGTCCTTTTTTCTTAGTACTTGCAGACATTTTAATCTTTTCAGCAGTATTAAAATCAACAAGGTAAGTTTTTGCGATACACTCTGTTATCTCATCACCTGCACAAGGTATCATGCCATAAGCAATTATACAGCCATCCTTTGTAAGACAGATATCTGATGTTCCTGCACCTACATCAACAAGCCCTATGTTAAGGAGCCTGTACTGCTCAGGAATTGCTATATTCATGGCTGCTATAGGCTCTAATGTAAGACTTGCAACATTAAGTCCGGCATATTCAACAGCTTCATAAAGTCCATCAACTACCTCTTCCGGCAAAAATGTAGCAATAAGTTCAACTGAAATCTTAGAAGCCTTATGTCCCTCAAGATTATTAATATCATAGCCGTTAAGCTGATATCTTATAGGGGTGTTTCCGACACAATAAAATCTTGCTTTATCTTCTTTTTCGTTAATCTTATTATGTGCATTCTCAACTGCCAGAAGATTAAGTGAATAGATATGTTCCTGTGTAACCCGTGTTTCTTCTTCAAATTCATACTCAGCAGACGAATTAACAGTTTTAAGAACTCGTCCGGCAGCAGCAATGCATACATCTGAAAGTTCCCTTTCTAGCTGATCCTCAAGAGAATTCTTAACTTTTCTGATTGTATCGCCAACTTTATAGATATCATGAATCTGACCATCAAGCATTGCTCTGGTTTCATGCTTCTGCTCAGCCATTGCAATAACCTTAAAACGGTTCCTTTCCATGTATCCCACAACACCGACAATACTTCTTGTTCCTATATCAAGACCAAAAACAAGGGTCTCATTTCTTGACTGTGTATTATCCATACCCTACCTCTAGAATAAACAAATTATGTATAATGTATCATATTCCAAGTATAATCTCAAGCTGGGCGCGTGTTTTTTCAATATCTGCGCCATTATTAATCACTTTATCTGCATGCTTTCTGAACTCAGCATCAGATAGCTGGCTTTTAAATATGTCTGATATCTTTTCATCAGAATAGCCCCTTGAAGCAGCAAGTCTTTTTCTTCTCTCATCTTCCGAAACATATATATACCATATCTCATCCATGAATATATCATAGTGATCTTCAATAAGCAGTGCTGCCTCAACAAAACAGTAATCAACATCACCTGCTATCTTATGATTATTAATCTGATTAATAATCTCTTGTTTTACAAGAGGATGAATTATGCTGTTAAGAACGATTCTCTTATTAGGGTTCTTAAATATAATATCTGCGAGAAGAGGTCTGTTTATCTCTCCATATTCTCCTACAATCTGCTCCCCGAATATATCAACGACCTTTTTAAATCCAATATTACCTGAGTGGTATATATTTCTTGCAACAAGGTCTGCCTGTATAATGTCGCAGGAACACATTTCTTTAAGTAGTGCAAGAACAGAAGATTTTCCTGCTCCTACACCACCTGTGATTCCAATAACTTTCATTAGTGTGCCTCCAGCCAGTCTTTTCCTTCCTTTAAATCTACCTCAAGAGGAACTTTAAGGCTTACTGCATTCTTCATTCCATCAAGCATAATCTGCTTTACAGTTTCAACCTCGTCCTCTGCCGTCTCAACAAGAAGCTCATCATGAACCTGCAATATAAGTCTTGACCTGAGATTATGCTCCTTAAGTGCATTATATACATTAATCATTGCCAGCTTTATAATATCGGCTGCAGTTCCCTGAATCGGTGCATTCATGGCAACTCTCTCTCCAAAAGAACGCTGCATGAAATTAGAAGATTTAATCTCTGGAATTTCTCTTCTTCTATTGTACATTGTAAGTGAATATCCTTTTTCTTTGGCATCACTTACGAGTCCGTCAATAAATGTCTTGATAGTCGGATAGCTTGCAAAATATCTTTCAATATATTCTTTAGCTTCTTTTCTTGAAATACTAAGATCCTGACTTAATCCAAATGAACTCATTCCATAGATAATGCCGAAATTAACTGCCTTGGCATTTCTTCTCTGTTCATCAGTAACCTCATCGAGCGGTACGCCAAAGACCTGTGCCGCCGTTGCTCTGTGGATATCTGCTGATGAATTATACGCCTCAATGAGCTTCTCATCCCCTGACATATGAGCAAGAATTCTTAACTCTATCTGAGAGTAGTCGGCATCCAAGAATACAAAGCCATTCTTTGGAACAAATACCTTTCTTATAGCCTTACCCATCTCAATTCTTATAGGAATATTCTGAAGATTAGGTTCTGTACTGCTTATTCTTCCAGTAGCAGTTATTGTCTGGTTAAATGTACCATGAATTCTTCCATCTTCTGATATATACTGTGTAAGACCGTCAGCATAAGTTGATTTAAGCTTTGATAACTGTCTGTATTCAAGAATCTTACTTACAACCGGATAATCAGGTGCAAGCTTTTCAAGTACGTCTGCGGCTGTTGAATAGCCACTCTTTGTCTTCTTTCCGTTAGGCATTCCAAGCTTTTCAAAAAGTATTACACCAAGCTGCTTTGGTGAATTGATATTGAACTCTTCGCCTGCTGCTTCATATATCTCTTTCTCAAGAACCAAAATCTTAGTGCCAAGTACCTTAGAATAATCAACAAGTGCCTTTTTATCAACACTTATGCCCTGCTGCTGCATATCAAAAAGAACAAATATAAGAGGCATTTCTATAGTTTCAAAAAGCTCATACATATTCTCACTCTTTAACTGTTCTGTAATTTTATCAGCACATTTATAATAAGCATATGATGAAAGACATGCATACTTAATAAGATTGTCTTCCGCTTCATTTACTGCCTTATTAATTGACAATTTACCCAGAAGTTCTGTTTTTGAAGGATATGTTAATGATAAAAACTCTCTTCCAAGACTTTCATAATCATAACTTTCGTTACTTGGATGAAGCAGATATGCCGCAATTGCAGTATCAATGAATGCTTTTTCTGAAACAAGCGGATAGCCATTTATCTTGTCTTTTTCAAATATATCAAGATAATCTTTAATATTGGCAGATGCTATATTTCTGTTAGAAGCCACGCTTACAACATCTGACAGACGGTCTGCAAGATAACTCTCTGTAACAAAGCCCGATACCGGAATATAATATATTTCTGTATCTGATAGTGTTATTCCAACTGCAGTCAGTTCACTTTCTCTTACAATAGAAAGTCCGATTTTTTCAATTCCACCTGCTATATCCATCGCTTTGTTAAATACATTTTCAACCTCAGCAAAATCAGATATCTTCTTGAAATATTCATAACATTCAGGATCTTTAGCAATTATATCTGTATTCTCAAACTTCTTTAGCATATTTTTAAAATTATACTTCTTAAAAAGTTCATATGAATTCTCATTAAAGAAATCACCTGCTTTAGAATCTTCAACTTTATAATCAATCGGAACATCAATTTTAATCTCTGACAAGAATCTGCTCATCTTAATCTGCTCGATATTCTCAGTTATTGATGTTTTTGCTTTAGGCGGCTTCAACTCGCAAAGATGTTCAAAAACATTATCAAGACTATGATATTCCCGAATAATGGCAGACGCTGTCTTAGGTCCTATCCCCGGTGCTCCCGGTATATTATCAGATGTATCCCCCATAAGGGCTTTAACATCTATAAATTCATGAGGAGTAACTCCATACAGATTAAATACATCTGATGGATAATAATCTTCAACTTCTGTTACACCTTTCTTTGTCTTTGGTATTCTTATCTTAATATGCTCATCTGCCAGCTGAAGCAAATCTCTGTCACCTGAAACAATTGATACATCTATTCCTTTCGCAGCACTTTCCTTCGCAATTGTACCTAGAATATCATCAGCTTCGTATCCCTCCTGCTCGACAACTGTAATATTCATTGCTTTAAGCAGCTCCTTCATAAGAGGAACCTGCTGCTTTAGTTCTGGCTGCATAGGCTTTCTTGTCCCTTTATATCCATCAAATGCCTTATGTCTGAATGTCGGTGCAGATAAATCAAATGCAACCGTAATATAATCAGGCTTTTCTTCATCAAGAAATTTAAATAAAATATTAAGAAAGCCATACATAGCATTGGTATGTATGCCTTCTGCATTAGTAAGGTCAGGAACTCCGTAAAATGCCCTGTTTAATATGCTGTGTCCATCTATTAATATAAGTTTTTCACTCATAACAATCTCCCATCTTTAAAAGAATTTAATAATGATAAGAAGCAATGCTGTAAGAACCATAACTGTAGAAACAAAAATATATCTTACCCTGGTAAAATGAGTCCATTGTCTTAAAAACAAACATTTAGCCTCACTGTCCTTAAGCTTCTGCTCAACCAGCCCTGTAAAATCAAATGCATCTAAATATGCACTATATCTGATGTTCTCTGTTCTTTTCTCACTATCATCTTCTAATCCATATAAAATTATATAATATATCTCCATCTCTTCACGACAGTCTGCACAGTTAAGAATATGATTGGTAAATGCTTCTTCATCTTTAAGTGACAGATTGCCATGTTCAAAGCTTTCTATCCTGCTCTGGATTTCCTTACAGTTATCCATAAACGCCTCCATAAAAGGATTATAATACAATAATAAAATAATATTCGAAATTTATTATGTACGCAAGTATTCTTTACTTGATTTTTAAGATTTATTATGATAAACTATCAAAGTCGCGCAGGTGTGGCGGAATGGCAGACGCAGCAGACTCAAAATCTGCCGGTGGTAACATCGTGCGGGTTCAAGTCCCGCCACCTGCATTAAAAAAGGAAGTTGCTTTTCGCAGCTTCCTTTTTTCTTTCCCGAAATTCACGTTTGAACGCAATATTTTAATTAAAGTGAGTTGTAAAGATCTTCATACTTTCTTGCTGAACTGTTCCATGAGAAGTCTGTCTTCATACCTCTGTCAACAATCTTATTCCACTCTCTCTTATGATTGTAATATACATCCTTAGCATAATTAACAATACCAAGCATCTCATGTGCATTATAATTAGCAAAAGAAAATCCTGTTCCCTTACCTTCATATTCGTTATATGGCTCTACAGTATCCTTAAGGCCACCTGTTTCTCTTACTATAGGAACTGTTCCATATCTAAGGCTCATAAGCTGTGAAAGTCCGCATGGTTCGAATAATGACGGCATAAGGAATGCATCACATGCTGCATATACCTTATGTGACATATCTTCTGAATAATATATATTAGCTGATACTCTGTCATTATATTTCCAGTCATAATGTCTGAACATATTCTCATATCTCTCTTCACCGGTACCAAGAACAACAAACTGTACATCTTCTGCACAAAGCTGATCCATAACATATGCTACAAGATCAAGTCCCTTCTGATCTGTAAGTCTCGATACAAGCCCAATCATAAACTTACCCTTATCCTCTGTGAGTCCAAGTTCCTTCTGAAGTGCAACCTTGTTCTTCCACTTTTCTTTTCTAAAGGTTACCTGATTATAGTTGTTGTAAATTCTCTTATCTGTCTCTGGGTTATATTCATCATAATCAATACCATTAACAATACCAGATAAAACATTAGATCTTGCTCTCATAAGGCCATCAAGATTCTCACCATAAAATGGTGTCTTTATCTCTTCTGCATAAGTTTCACTTACAGTTGTAACCCTGTCAGCATATACAATACCACCTTTTAAGTAATTAGCATCATCATAGGCTTCAAGCTTATCTGATGTAAAATATTCATCTGGAAGTCCTGTAATATCCTTAACTTTCTTAAGATCCCATATGCCCTGGAACTTAAGATTATGTATAGTCATAATAGACTTGATACCCTGATAAAACTCTCCCTGAGAGAATCTTTCCTTAAGATATACAGGAATAAGACCTGTCTGCCAGTCATTACAATGAATTATATCTGGTCTGAAGCCAAGCACAGGAAGAGCTGAAAGTGCAGCCTTGCTAAAGAATGCAAACTTCTCAATATCCTCATGAATCCAGCTGTATGGCTTATTACCACCAAAATAGAATTCATTATCAATAAAGTAAAATGTCACACCATTCCACTCTAATTCAAAAACACCTACATACTGTGTTCTCCATGCAAGATCTATGTAAAAATGTGTCTTATAAACCATCTTTTCACGATACTCCCAAGGTATACATGTATACTTAGGTATCATTACCCTTACATCAAACTTAGTCTTGTCAAAATACTTAGGAAGTGAACCTGCAACGTCAGCAAGTCCGCCGGTCTTAATAAATGGTACAGCCTCTGATGCAATCAACAATACATTTTTCATACATTAGTCCTCATTTCTTCTTAATTATAATCCCATACTCTTCATGCATTTATAAAAAAATAAGTGCAGTCCTTGTAAAACTGCACTCATTATATCACATATATTATAATATTACCAGTAACGTCTTATAGCAATTACACTCATACCTATTGAATTAACACCAACAAGCCTTACTGAACCACCTGGAACATTAGCATGAATCATCTGTCCACCACCTACATATAATCCAACATGTCCCGGATAACATATAACATCGCCTGGCTGTGCATTGGCAAGTCCGTTAACCGCTGTACCACCATATGCCTGGGCACTTGATGATCTTGAAATATTAATTCCATACTGTCTGAACAGATAAGAAGTAAATCCTGAGCAGTCAAAACCTGATGGTGAACTTCCACCGCTTACATATGGAACTCCAAGAAGTGAATATGCAAGTGAAACAACACCACTTGCTACAGATGAATCACCCTTTGCCGGTGTAACTGTTGTATTAATCTGCTGGTTCTGTTTCGCCGCTGCTGCCTGACGTTCCTGTTCTTTCTTAGCCGCAACTTCTGCCGCTTTCTTAACAGCTGATTCAAGCTGGCTGTTTACATCATCAGCCTTAGCCTGTGTTTCCTGAATAGTACTATAAAGCAATGCCTGTTTCTCAGTAAGCTGTGTCTGTGCTTCATCAAGTTCCTGCTTATCACTTTCAAGTTTTTCCTTGAGTTCCTTAATTTCACTAGCAGTCTGAGCCATTTCATCAAGCTTGTTTCTGTCATAATTATAAACTTCCTGCATATACACTGCTTTATTAAGCATTGTACTCATGTCTGATGAAGTAAGGAAAACTTCAGCTAATGATACAGACTGGTCTTCATACATATACTTGATACGAAGCTTCATATCCTCATATTGCGCTGACTGAATCTTCTCTGCCTCTTCAAGTTTTACATTAGCTGCATCTATTTCATCAGATTTATTAGCCATCTTAAGTTCCAGTTCATCCATCTGTTGTAACAGATAAGCCCACTGATCCTGAAGATTATCCAATTCCTGTTGTGTCTGTTGCTTCTGCTGCTTTAACTTATCAACGTCATCTGCAAATACAGCAAATACTGTGGATACAGTTAATGTAGATGATAATAACACGGCTGCAAAACCTTTAAATATTCTCTTACGCATATATAACCTCAACCAAATTAATTATTACAAAATTGTTAAAAATCGTTTACGATTTTGTAATTATAATATAAAAGCAGCTATTTATCAAGGCTTTACAATTAAATATACATGAAAAATATGTGAACATTTTTATATTAAATATTATCTAATATTGTACTGCAGACGAATTTTATCCGAAATCAATGCGATGAATTCTGAATTAGTTGGCTTTCCTTTTCCACAGTTAATAGTATACCCAAACAGATCATTCAGTGTATCTGTATTACCACGATTCCATGCAACTTCAATTGCATGTCTTATAGCTCTCTCTACCCTGCTGGGTGTAGTTTCGTATTTTCTTGCAATAGTTGGATAAAGTACTTTTGTAACACTGTTTATAATTTCTGCATCCTTTACTGATAAAGTAATTGAATCCCTAAGATACTGATAGCCTTTAATATGTGCCGGAATCCCGATATCATGAATTATATTTGTTATATCTGTCTCAAGATTTCTGTCTGTAATAGAAACCGGTTCTCTTGGCACTGTTTTTACACTTACTTTGTCATGCTGATTTCTTATGTATCGTATTCTGTTAACCAGCACCTCATTGTCAAATGGTTTCATTATGTAATATGCTGCTCCCATATTAAATGCATCCTCAGTTACACTGTCTCTGCCTATAGCGCTTATTACAATAAAGTCTGGCTTTGAATCTAACGTTTTGTCTGCCCTTACTTTTTCCATAACAGTAATTCCATCTATCCCAGGCATTATAAGATCAAGTAAAACAACATCCGGCTGGCTCTCATGAATCATTTTCACGGTATCTGCACCATTATCAGCCGTTCCAACAATTCTCATGTCATCTTCCTCATCAATTACACTCCTTAATGCCTCCAGAATACTCTGATTATCATCTGCGATAGCTATTTTAGTCCTCTCCATACATTCAAGCCCTTTCATAATGTGAAAATTAAATAATCCGACATTTTTCAACTTCACAATAGTTAGTATAGTTTTTACAGCAGCAGTCTGCAAGCACTTTTTATCGCAAGATATCTCAGCATTCGACAAAATTCGACACAGTTTTTGTTTATTAAATCAAACCATCAATAATAATGAATAAAATAATCAGAGGCAGGATATATTTAAGATAAAACTTAAAAATCTTAGGCATGCCGATACCCTTTCCTGTATTAACTTCATTCATATAATTATCATATCCCCAGCCAAGCTTAGTCGTACAGAATAGAAGTATAACAAGGCTTCCTATAGGAAGAATAAGACTGCTTACAAGAAAATCTTCCAAATCAAGCACATTAGTTCCAGCGCCAAGCGGTGTAAATCCGCTTAATACATTGAACCCAAGAATGCATGGGATACTCATGATAATTATAATAAACAGGTTAATTACACCTGCTTTCTTACGGTTCCATCCAAAAGCTTCCATATTGCATGCAATAATGTTCTCCAGAACAGCAATAACTGTGGATAATGCCGCAAATGTCATAAAAAGGAAAAACATTGCGCCCCAGAATCTTCCACCTGACATATGTTCGAACACCTTTGGAAGTGTGACAAATATAAGGCTTGGACCACTGTCTGTTGGTATATTATATGACATACATGCTGGAAATATGATAACTCCTGACATAATTGCAACAAATGTGTCAAGTAATGTAATCTGTATTCCCTCTCCTACAAGTGCTCGTTCTTTCCCAATATAGCTTCCAAATATCATCATTGAGCCCATTCCCACACTTAAAGTAAAAAAAGCCTGCCTCATTGCCTCAATAATAATATTTCCAAGACCAACCTCTTTTATCTTATCCATATCAGGAACAAGAAAATATTGCATTCCTTTTCCGGCACCATCAAGCGTAAGACTGTGGATAGCAAGAATAACAATAAGTCCAAGAAGAATAAGCATCATATATTTTGTAATCTTCTCAACACCATTCTGGAGTCCCATACTGCAGACAATAACCGCAATAAGAACTATCACTGCCATCCACACAAACATTATCCATGGATTAGCAGTTACATCAGCAAACATCTGTGAACTGTCTGTGTTTTTTGTAATATCACCAGTTACATACTTAATAAAATATCCTAGCATCCATCCTGAAACAGTAGTATAGAAGAATAAAAGTATATAATTGCCTATCATTCCAAGATATCCATGAATATGCCACTTCTGTCCAGGTCGCTCCAGTTCATGATACGCCCTTATTATGCTGCTTTTAGAAGCTCTTCCCATTGCAAGTTCCATTGATAGTACAGGAATTCCAAACATAAGAAGGAATAACATATATAATAAAACAAATATTCCACCTCCATTATTGCCTGCAACATATGGAAAACGCCATACATTTCCAATTCCGATTGCGCAGCCTGCACTTATAAGTATGAATCCAAGTCTGCTGCCAAATTTCTCTCTTTCCATCGTATTATAATCCTTTTCTTTGTTAGTTTCTTTTAGTCTTTATCAAGCATTCTATCAATAAATATACCATATCCGCAAGTAGAATCATCAACAAATACATGTGTGACCGCCCCAATTATCTTTCCATTCTGAATAATCGGGCTTCCACTCATCCCCTGAACAATTCCATTAGTCAGCTTGAGAAGCTCTCCTGATGTTACTTTAAATGTTATATTCTTAGAATCGCCATACTTTAAATCTGTTATATCAATTTCATAATCATGAAAACTGCCATTGTTATAAAACCTTACATATGCTGTTCCTTTTGAAGCTTCATATGACCCGGCTGCTTTCATCAGTTCAGGTGAATACTCATTATATAAAGAGTACGCATTTTCACCGTATATGCCTTTATCAGTATTACATCTTATACTTCCTATGTTGTCCTCTCTATAATCAATAGTACCAAGAAGCTCTCCCGGCTCTCCATTTTTTCCAGGTACAACAGACAGAATCCTTGTTCTGTATATCATGCCATCTTTTATATCAAGTACCTTCCCTGTTTCGTTATCTGATATTCCATGTCCTAATGCGGCAAATGTGCCATCTTCACACACATAAGTAACAGTTCCAACACCCTGTGTATCATCTTTAACCCAGATTCCAATTTTGTATTCTCCTGCAACATTTTTCACAGGTATAATCTGCTCTTCAATTTCCTGACCATCCCGCCTGACAGTTATGTCCATACTATTTCCCGCCGATTCTGACACCGCCTGTAAAAGCTGTTCTTTCGTATCTGTCTGAGAACCATTAACTTTAATTATATAATCACCTTTATTAATCTTTCCTTTGGCAGGAACAACATTCTGCCCATCATATGTGCATATTGTTTCTGTATTAACAACATATACTCCATTACATTTAAGATATATACCTACCTGAAAACCACCAGAATAAATGTATTTTTCATCGACTACCTCCATATGTGTCCTTGCGACAGAAAGCAGTCCAAAAAGCTTATAATCCACATAATACTGACCGGTATTTCCTGACTGGATTGTAACCTGCTTTCCAAAATCAATATTATCGGCACATATATTATTACTGCTGTCATATACAGTACCAACAACAGGTATGTCCATAGAAAAAACAGCCTTATCCTGCTTATATATATATAGCTTATCTGGAATCTTTTTCTTAATTGAATTACAGTATATATAAGCTCCAAAACCTATGCAAAATGCCAGAACCCCGGCATAAATTAACCCTTTTTTAAAATTCTTCATATCAATCCACCATCCTTCTAAGATTAGTATTGACCAATGAAATACTTTTAAAAAAGGGTATTACTGTAAATTCAGTTAAAATGTATTTAATTATTTTTTGCCGTCTGTGCCATATTCTTAAGTTCTTTTGCATTAGACACAACTGCATCTGTAATACTTGAACCGCCAAGCATTCTTGCTAACTCACCTATACTTTCATCATATGAAAGCTTTGTTATGTTACTTATTGTCCGATTATCTTTAGTAGACTTCTCAATAACATAGTGATTATCAGCCATTGCCGCAATCTGAGGCAGATGGGTAATGCATATTATCTGATGAGTTTTTGAGAGTGTATTTAACTTCTCTGCAACAAGCTGTGCCGTCTTTCCGCTGATTCCTGCATCAATCTCATCAAATATCAGTGTTTTGGATACATCTGTCTCTGCCATTACACTTTTAATAGCAAGCATGATTCTTGACAATTCTCCACCTGATGCAATCTTTGCAAGAGGCTTCATATCTTCACCCGGATTAGTTGATATCATAAACCTGACATTGTCAGTTCCGGTTGAATCAGGATTTTTCTCTTCAAATTCAGCTTCAAATCTTACATCAAGAAAATTAAGCTGTTTTAAGGCATTTATTATATCCTGCGAAAAATTTAGTGCTGTTTTCTTTCTCTGGCTGCTTAAAAGAAAAGCCGCATTCATAAGTTTTTTATAAGTTCTATCATATTCAGCTTTTCTTGCAGCAACAACTTCATCATAATTCTCATATTCAGATAACTTCTGTTTCTTATTATCAAGAACAGATAATATATCTTCAATCGACTTGCCATATTTCATCTTAAGAGAATTAATCATATCAAGTCTTTCTTCAAGTGTATTGAATTCAGACTGGTCAAATGTAAAATCATCCATATAAGATGAAAGGTTATGAGCCACATCTGATATAAGATTCTCAATATCAGCTAGAATATCACAGTCATCTTTCAAAGATTCATCATATTCGCTTGCAGCTATCATATTCTTTAATGCAGCTCCTGCCATATCACTAAGATTATTGTCACCTTCTGAAAGCAGCATCGACACCTCAGAAAGATTTCCTGCAATCTTCTGGAAGTTACTCATTCTCCGGTAATCAGCTTCAATCTGTTCATCTTCTCCAGGTTTTAAAGCAGCTGATTCAAGCTCATTGATTTCATATTGAAGAAAAGCCATCTCTTTAATCCTTGATTCATCATCACCAGAAAGACTTTCATATGCTTTTTTGCATATAGTATATTCCTTATAGCATTCTTTATACGAATCAAGAAGTGGATTAATACTGTTATCATAATCATCAATTACAGACAAATGATTACTCTCATCCATAAGCAGCTGGTTATCATGTTGTCCGTGAATATCAATCAGTTCATGTGCAAGAACTCTTGTCTGGGCTGATGTAAAAGACTGTCCGTTAACCTTAATCTGCGAACGATTTGCCATAATTTTCCTCGAAATAACAAGTTCACCGTCATCGCATGATATAACCCCCAGTTCTTTGATTCGTTCAATCTTATCTTCTGGTATTGCAAATGTTATCTCTGAAAGTCCATATTCACATCCTGACCTTATAAAATCAGGTGATGTCTTGCTTCCTAATGCAGCATTAATAGAACCGAGAATAATAGATTTACCTGCACCGGTTTCACCAGAAAGTATATTAAGTCCTTCATCAAAATCAATATTCTCTTCTTCTATAAGTGCAAGATTCTTAACATGTAAATTAGTAAGCATATTCCTCCAACCTGCCTCCATATTCTTAAGTGGCAGCAAACATAACGATACTTATATCTTTATAAGCTTCCTTAACTTATTCATAACAATAGTTGTATCCTTGACTGTTCTTACGGCACACATGATGGTATCGTCACCAGCTATTGAACCAACAATCTCATCAAGCTTAAGTGCATCAAGTGCTGCACATACTGCCATGGCCATACCAGAAACTGTTCTTATAACAAGTATATTCTGCGCCATATCCATGGAGACAAAGCCCTCCCGGAACACTCTGGTATATTTTCCGGTCAGATCCTCCGATGTCTCATTGAGTGCCACATATTTCTGTCTGCCGCTGTTTAATGCCACCTTGGTCAGCTTCAGTTCGCGGATATCTCTCGATACGGTCGCCTGTGTCACATGATAGCCTTCTTTTTCCAGCTGTGCGGAAAGTTCTTCCTGTGTTTCAATATCATTTTTCTGAATCAGTTCTAATATTTTTGCGTGTCTGCTTGTTTTCATATATCCCTCCATCAGGCATAAGTATGCATTTTCTTTCTGAGTGTCTCAAGAAAACTTATCCTGCTCAGTTTCAAAATCTGCGTATTGGTTTTTGCTCTGTGGATCACGATGCGGTCTCCCACTTCCAGATGCACCGCGTCATCCCCGTCAAAACTCACTTCTACTTTTTCATCCTTCTCACTCCGTCTTTGTCCGATCTCGATCTCGATCTCATCATCGGCACTTAACACAATACTCTTGGAATTTAACGTGTGGGAATTGATCGGTGTGATCAGGATCAGATTCGCCTGCGGATCCACGATCGGGCCGCCCGCTGACATATTATATGCAGTGGAACCGGTTGCGGTAGCCGCAATGATCCCATCCGCCATAAACTCCGACAGATATTCCCCATTGACATAAACCACCAGATTGACGATCTGGAGTGCCCCGCTCCGATGGATGACAATATCATTTAGCGCCACCGTCTCCCCGGATTTGGTGCCGCCTTTGACAACATATCCGCTTAACATCATACGGTGTTCCAATACATAATCATTGACAAACATCCGGTCGATCGCGTCATATACATTGTCTTCCTCAAGTTCACAGAGATACCCGAGATTTCCGTGATTGACTCCGACTAACGGCAGTTTTAAAGCAACCGTGTCTCTCGCCGCACGGATCAGGGTTCCATCCCCGCCGATCACCAGGATACATTCCGTATCCTCCGGTATCTGCTTCAGCGAAAGCGGACAGTTTCCGCGCCCCGGTGCGACACTCACCTGATATCCGCAGTTTCCGCCTTTTTTTTCGATATACGCACGGATCTTCTCGGTCAGTATTAACTTCTCATCCTTTACCGCATTGGTGATGACATAAAAATTTTTCATAACTATGCAAGTTCCGCATGTGCCGCTTCCACTACGGCATCAATATCCACGGACTCCTCCTTTGCCCCGTCTGTGCCATTTTCAAGATGTACCAGATACTCAATATTTCCTTCCGGTCCTTTGATCGGAGAATATTCCAGATTCCACACATGAAATCCGAGACCGCACGCGAAATCGATCACCTTCTCGATGACTTCTTTATGTACTTTTTTATCACGCACCACGCCTTTTTTGCCGACCTTTTCCCGGCCAGCCTCAAACTGCGGCTTGATCAGGCAGACGACCTCCCCGTCTGCCGTCATCAGATTCCGCACCGGAAGCAGCACCTTCGTCAAAGAGATGAAGGAAACATCAATCGAGACGAACGCAGGCGGCTCAGCGAT
>OLNY01001822.1_pt1 | contig 15992 bp, 18 predicted proteins | sample 1671981 | NCBI WGS metagenome assembly OLNY01 (sample SAMEA3136632, study PRJEB25190) | human gut metagenome | biome: human gut; feature: human-associated habitat; material: faeces | place: Austria | collected 2013
GAGTGCCGGCCTGTCACGCCGGAGGTCGAGGGTTCGAGCCCCTTCTGAGTCGCCACTTTAATTTGCTTCATTGGCTCAATGGCAGAGCAGCTGACTTGTAATCAGCAGGTTGTTGGTTCGACTCCGACATGAAGCTCCAAAAACTCCACAAAAGTGGAGTTTTTTTGTTTTATAAAAAATAATATAAAAGTAAACTAAATAGATAAAATTTTATATATAAAAAAGTCGGCTATCGCCGACTTTTTTTATCTTTGTCTCTTTAAGTTAAGTTGTATTCTTATATCTTCAGCAAAGAATTTAAATAACTTAAAATCACCAATTATTCTTGATGAAATTCTCTCACTATATCTTTTTGAGATAAGTGGTAATGTTAAGTTAGTAGAAATAAGCATTTTCTTATTTTTTAATATTTTTTTGTTTATTAATGTGAATAATTCAGAAGATGAAAAATCAGTTATTTGTTCTGAACCTAAATCATCTATTATTAATAAATCACAATTAATAAGTAAATTTTCTAAATCAGTATCATTATTAAATTTAATATCCTTTAATGATCTTAGAAGATCATCAGCAGTCTTATAAACTACTAAAAAGCCCTTATCTAATAATTCTTTTGCAATACACCAAGATAAAAATGTTTTTCCAGTTCCAGAGTTACCATAAAATAAGAGATTAGTATTGCTATTTCTAAATGATGGTAAGTATTCTCCAGTTACATATTCTAAAATATCTTCAATATTTTTTCTAGGAGTATATCTTTCATCATTTAATTTATGATTTGGATATAAATTTATATTAAAGTTTTTAAAATTATTACTTTTAACCGCTTCTTCTAATTCAGAATCCTTATAATATAGTTTAACTAGCTTCGATTTAAAGCAAGAACATTTTTCAATTCCAATAAAACCTGTATCTTTACATTTTGGACAATTATAATGTAAATTTAGATATTCAGGACTATATCCATGAGATACCAGCATTTCATATTTTCTTGCCCTCAGATCAGTAATTTCATACTTAATGGCTTCTAAGTCTTTAGGATCATTAATTCCTTTTAAGGCAGCCATAGATAAATTTAAACAAAGTTTTTGTATTGCAGTATCTAGATCTAATATTTCAGGATATTTATTTTTTATTTCTTCACGTCTTTGAGTTAGCTTACGATTTTCTTCAGTACGAATTTTTTCATACATATCCATAAGCTCTGCTTGATAGCCTTTAATCATCTTTATCCCATCCTAACAATTTCTTTTCTAATGAGTCATAATCGTATTCACGAGCTTCAAAGTTATTAAATTTAAGTGGATTAACCTCTTGCTGTTTAGAAGTAAAGTTTCGATTAGATTGATTACTTTTATAATTAGCTTCTTTTCTTTCTATATCTACTAAAGTTTTTAAGTTATTTTTATTCCAACTAGATAAAATACCATCTATATATTTAAAATCGGGCCTATTTAAGCGTTGAAAACAAATATTACAAGCTTTTTCTATTACTTCTAGAGGAAATGCATAATCAATAATCCACTTTTCTAACATTTCTTCTTGTGGCTTCATTAATTCTGGATTTTTAATTCCTAAGTAATTTAGTATATGACGAATTTTAACCCATTTATCTTCGGTTTTCTTTATATAGTTTTGTGCATCGTCAATAGTTGTAATATTCATATTATGCCAGCCTATAGCCACTTTTTCTATATATCTATAATCACTTTTTCCTTTTGAGACACAATACTCAAGTAGAATTAGAATTAGTTCTGAAGAAAAATTAAATTCATCTTGCCACCCTAAATAAGTTGTCATTTCTTTAGGGGATAGAGGTCTACCTAATAATCTTTCAATATCATTAAGCATATCCTTAGTAGATGTTTTATTTAATGCTTCTAATAGATTTACTTCTTTATTTTTTATATTTGAATCTTCTATTAAATTTACAAACTCTATATTATAGTTTCCCATTTTATCTATTGGAATAAGTTTTAATACGCCCTCGTCATTCCAATAATTTAATGCATTTAATATATCAGATTCTAATAGGTTTAGAGATGATGCTAAAATTGAAGAACTTGCACCCATTTCTCCAGAATTACTATATTTAAGCATCAATAGGTAAACTTTAATAAATTCTCCACGAGCCTTTGGCATATATTTCTCAATAAATATATTGCTTACTGGAGTAAAGTTTAAAGAATTATTTTTTAGCATAAAAGTGCTCATATTATTTTTCGACCTTTCTTAAGTTAGATTCTAAATCTTTATTTAGCAAATCGAATTTAGTTAACTTAAACAACTTTAATTATTGGAAAAGTTGTTTAAAGTTATACATTTAAATTAATTATAGCAAAGGCTTTCTAAACCCTCAACATAACAATTAAATAATAAATATGCATAATATATCTAAATTCGGGTAAATTAAGTGATGTGCTTAAAATTTAGAAGTAGGAGGAAGTTAAAAACATGGATTTGAATGGGCAAAATGGCATAAGTAGGTGGATAAAAAATTCAATAATTGCTTTGATGATTACACTTATAAATTTTATTTTTATATCACCTAACAATAATGCTTATGCAAATTTAAACACAGGCAAATTAGAAGATGATGAAGTAATTTTAAAAGATAAGGTAGCTAGTAATGATGGAGTAGTAAATTTAGCTATGGGGGAAAATATAGAGGATAAGTTTAAAAGTATTGATGTATTCAACTCTAATATTAATAATAATCTTACTATTAATTTAAAAGGACATTCAGTAAAGTTAGCAGACAATACTATTGGTTTATTATCTATAATTGATAATAAGTATTCAATATTAGAGGAAATATGTAATTCCTATGTAAATGAACTTGGTATTGACGTTAATAATATTACACAAATACAGGTTATAGGAACAATTAATTCTGATATAGAAAGTGGTAGAATATCAGATTTAAATGATAGCGGTGAAATGGCAAAGGAAGTATATAATGCTACAGTGATAAATGAAAATTTATCAGGATTAGAATTTAAAATAGATTTGAGAGAAACAGAAGACATTGAACCCGAAACAGTAACAGAGAAATGTAGTGATTTATATATAGGGGAATCTCAAACTGTTCAAGGGGTAAAGGGTGTTGGATTAGTTCATAAAGAGATAATATATGATGGACTAAATAAGAGTGATGAAAAAGTGATTAGTAAGCAAATAATTCAACCTGTGGTTAATAATGTAGTGAAAATAGGAACTAAGAATCCATATTGTGATGGGATAGCATTTTTGGCTAGGCCAACTAAAGGTGGATATTTAAGCTCTTATTTTGGTGAGGTTAGATCAAAATCTATTCATAAAGGAATAGATATAGCTAAAGACTTAGGCGAAAGTGTGAATTCTTCTTTAGATGGAAAGGTTATTAAGGCTGGTTATAATAATGGTGGATATGGCAACTTAGTAGTTTTGGAACATGAAGGTAATATGAAAACATATTATGCTCATTTAAGTGATATATATGTTAATGTTGGAGATGTAGTAAAAAAGAATGATATTATAGGAGCTATTGGAAATACTGGAAACAGTACAGGTCCACATTTACATTTTGAACTTAGAGTTAATGATCAGCCAGTAGATCCTATTAAATATATAGAGTAATAAAGGAAACACCTTTGAGGGTGTTTCTTTTATTGCTTTAAAACTTTATTTATATCTATTTTACCTTCTCCTTGCTGATTTCTAGGTATATCTAAAGGGATTGAAGCAACTTTTAATAAAGAGAGAATATCATCAAAAGTAAAATCAGGATGTTGTTCAAATAAAAGAGCACATAAACCGGCTATATATGCAGCAGATACGGAAGTACCTGTAAAGTTCTTATAAGAGGTATCCAATTTAGGAGCATGCATTTTACTGTTATTTTTATATGATATATAAGAAGTATTAGAATTTAATGATATTACATCAACGCATGCAGCACAGAAATCTGGTTTTTTATCTTTTTTAATACCACCACAGGATGAATATGCATAAGACTTTATTTCGGATGAAGTAGTATCTATACCAGAAACAGTTATGCAATTAGTACTTAAAGCAATTCCCGTAATAGATCCATCTATATTTTTGTTGCTACCACTAGGAAGTATACAAATTATAGATTTAAGTCTAGCCTTTTTTAATAAGGTATCAAATTGTGTAAAAATAAATTTATTATAATAAAGCGTTTCAAAAGGTAAGCAGATAACTTTAATATTATATTTTTCACTAATATTGATTAAATCTTCTAATGAAAATAAAACATCAGAAACATAACCTTTTCCTAATTTGTCAAATGCCTTGAAACAATGAATGTTAGCTTCTGGTGCAACACCGGTATATATTTTATTTGAAGCTAGTCCATTACCAGCAATTATTCCACATGTACAGGTTCCATGTCCATTATCATCATAAGGGTAAGGTAGCTCATTTACTAAATCAACGAAGGTACTTATTCTATTGATTGGATAAGTTAAATCACCATGAGGATATACCCCTGAATCAACTACACCAACCCCAATGCCACGACCATAAATAGGGAGTTTACTTGAGATCCTAACTCTATTAGCAGAAGGAATACTCATACCACATAATGAAAGGTATTGATCTAAACAAATATACTGTACCTCTGGATATTCTAATAATAACTCTATTGATTTTGATTTTACTTGAGCACATATTATATTACATGATTCAATTCTTCTTATAACTGTACCCCGATAGGAGTTTATTTTTTTTGAAATTGAATCTGGAAAATTTCTATATTTTATTAAAACTCTATATTCTTTAATAATACTAGATGCTAAAAGACTTTTAAGATTAGGATCTAGTTTTTTAGTTGAAGAGAACATAAAAAACTCCTAAAATTATTCACATTAATATATTATATGAATTAGGAGTTTTTTGTTAATATAATATAAATTAAAACTTCCATTTAAAAAGCAATATTCCACCTATCATTATTACTATTCCAAATATTTCATGAAAGGAAAATGGAACTTTTTCTGAACCCAATAAACCAAAAGCATCTATTAAAGCGGCAGCTAGAAGTTGAGCTACTAATATAGTTCCAATTCCGACAGTAGTGCCTAGAGATCTAATGCTAACAATAACAGTAAAAGTTATTACTACACCTAGTACTCCACCTAATAGATATATTTTATTAGCAGACTTGATTTCTTTAAAATCACCATTTCCAAAGAAAAATAATATTATTAATGTTAAAACAAGTGCAGATCACTGAACAATAGTATTAGTTTACCAAGTGCCTATTTTATCACTAAGCTTAGTATTTAAGACGCCTTGAACACTCATGGCAACGCCAGATATTATAGCAATTATAAAACCAAACAATTTTTATCACCTCCTATATAGTATTCCTAAATAAGGGGTGATTTATTAAAAATGAATAACAAAAAAAGCATTAGATGTTAATATAATTCATCTTAATGCCTTTAATAGTTAATATATAAATGAGTTAAAAATTTCTTCTTCTGAATAACCTAAAGTGATACCTAAACTTAATACATCTTCAAGTAGTGTGAAAAAGTGATCAATAGAAGGTGATATTATTAAATCGTTTATGTCTATATATAGGTTTAAAAATTGATCGCTTAAACAGTAATCATTAGGTCTAAGCACTACTTCGTAGTTATCAATATAATGCTTATCAATACCTAGATTAATTACATGTGTAAGAAAATCTGCATATTTAATAAATACAGTTTCTTTGCTTAGATTTAAGCCGTCATCTATCCAGTATTTATAACACTTAGTTTCTTCTGCTAGTGAGCTTAACTTAACTTGTAATTCAAGATGTTTTCTAGCCCAAAGTTTATATTGTGAGAGATTTTGATTAATTAAAATTCCATGTTTTTTTTCTTTTTGTAATTCCACAATTGGTAAAATATTCATAAGTGTCCTCCCCGTCTACTAGGATTAATATATATATTTTACAGAAATAATTAAATCTTGAAAAGTGCAGTAAACGAATACACAAAAATAAAATTAAAAATTTATTATTACAAATTTCAACAAAAAAAGAGCAACTATAAAAATAGAGCTCTTTTTTTATATAGAAATTATTAAATTGTTTTTAATGGGTATGTTTGAATTAAAGTTTCTCTTCGATTATTAGAAATTTTCCAAAGTTCGATTCTATTAACTTTTAAAGTTGAAATACTTGGTTTATATTCAATTTCAGTATCAAATTTTTTATTATCCTTATTAATATAATTAATATTAGCTAAAGATAAATGAAGGTCATTAGTATCATTTTTTACATTAAAACCATGCATTTTAAGATTATCAGCAATTAATCTATCTAATTTTTTTATATATCCAATTTTTTCGATTTTTAAGTTGAGAGTTTTATTTGAATCGCAAAGAGTTACAGTTGATGACAGCTCTACTTTAAAGTTTTTATATGGTTTTAAAATTTTATCCATAACTGTATTAAGCTTATCTATATTAGGATTCTCTATAACCTCTAAAGGAATATAAGGAATTGGAGAGTTTCTGTTTGCTCTATACTTTTTAGATAAACTTCTTTGAATTGGGCTTAAATTTTTATAAGATACATCATCAAATAATGCTACCAAATAATATTTCATGTTATAACCTCACAAGTTAAATTTTGTATAATACGTTTATATTAAATTATATCATATATAAGCTTAAATTGACAATTTGTATATTTCAGCGATATCTTATGGTAAAGTTTAAAAATAAGGAGTTTTGGAAGAAAAAAACGCTATTAACTCATACATACTTTATGATATAATCAATTGTGTTGACCAAAAAATTCTAAGACAAAAAATAAAATTTGACTTATGAAACAAAAATTGGATAATTTTTTATATTATAGGATAGATTAATATATATATAAATTTGGATAAGGGTGAATAGGATGGAAACATTAATTATTAATGGAGGCAAAGCTTTGCAAGGCGCTGTAGAAATCAACGGAGCAAAAAATGCAGCAGTTGCTATTTTGCCGGCAGCTATTTTAGCTGGTGAAGGTAAATGTATTATTGATAATATACCAGATATAGAAGATGTACATTGCCTAGAAAGAATACTAACTAGTTTAGGATGTAGAGTAAGTAAACTAAATAATAATACTTTAGAAATAGATGCTTCAGATATAACGACTGTAAATGCTTGTACTGAAGATGTAAGAAGAATGAGAGCATCATATTATTTCATTGGTGCCTTATTATCTAGATTTAAAAAAGCTAGAGTTGAATTACCTGGAGGATGTCCTATAGGGGTAAGACCTATAGACCAACATATAAAGGGATTTGAAGCTTTAGGTGCTAAAGTAACAATTGAACATGGAGCAGTAAGTGTTGAGGCAGAAGAATTACACGCTGCTAATATATTCTTTGATGTAGTTTCTGTAGGAGCAACAATCAATGTTATGATTGCAGCTACAATGGCAGAGGGAACAACTATATTAGAAAATGTAGCAAAAGAGCCTCATGTAGTTGACGTTGCTAACTTCTTAAATACTATGGGAGCAGACGTAAAAGGTGCTGGTACTGATGTTATAAGAGTTAGAGGTGTGAAAAACTTAATTGGATGTAATTATAGTGTTATTCCTGATCAAATAGAGGCAGGAACATTTATGATAGCTGCTGCAGCTACAAAAGGAGATATAACTATAAAAAATGTAATTCCAAAGCATTTAGAATCAATTTCAGCAAAACTTACTGAAATGGGTGCAATTGTTGAAGAAGGTGACGATAGTGTAAGAGTAACTGTTGATAAGCCATTAAGAGGGGTAAGTGTAAAAACAGCACCTTATCCAGGATTCCCAACAGATGTACAACAACCTATGTCAACATTATTAAGTATAACAGATGGTAGAAGCTTAATAGCTGAAAGCATATGGGAAAATAGACATAAGCACACTGATGAATTAAAGAAAATGGGTGCAGAAATTAAAGTTGAAGGTAGAACAGCTATAATAGATGGTGTTAAATCATTAAATGGTGCAAAAGTAATAGCGACAGACTTAAGAGCTGGAGCAGCCATGGTTATAGCAGGTCTAGTTGCTAATGGAGAAACTGAAATATCTGAAATTGAGCATATTGATAGAGGATATCCTCATATTGAAGATAAATTTAGAGCATTAGGAGCAGACATAAGAAGAGTAGTAAGATAAACTTGGGGGAAGATTAAATGAAATTTTGCTCATTATATAGTGGAAGTAGTGGAAATAGTATTTTTATAGGGTCTGAAGAGGCTAAAATATTAATAGATGCTGGATTACCTGGTAAGAAAATAGATGAAGCATTAAAACACATTGGGCAAAATCCAAGTGAGATAGATGGAATTTTTATAACCCATGAACATATAGATCACATTAAAGGTGTAGGAGTTTTATCAAGAAAATACGATATTCCTATATACGCACCTCATGATACTTGGGTTGCGATGGAAAGTACTATTGGAAAGATAAAAGAGCATAATATAAAGGTAATGGATAGAAGATCATCAGTATCTATAAAGGATGTTGATATAAAATCTTTCATAATTCCCCATGATGCTGCTGCGCCAGTTGGATACACTATTAATATAGGAAATAAAATAGCAAGTGTTGCAACTGATTTTGGGACATTTACTAAAGAGATTGAAGATAATATAAAAAACTCAAATGTTATTTTAATAGAAAGTAATTATAATCCTCAGATGTTAGATATGGGTCCGTATCCTTATAGCTTAAAGCAAAGAATAAAGGAAAGTTATGGACATTTATCCAATGAGGACTGTGGAGAAGCTATCGTTAAAATATTAAAAAGTGGGTTGGGAAAAAATGTTATATTAGGTCATTTAAGCAATACTAATAATACTCCAGAGCTTGCAGAATTAACAGTTAGAGATATATTAACTGCTAGTAATGTAGAAATAGGTTCAGATGTATTTTTAAGTATGGCTAATAGGCATAATCCTAGTAAAATTATAACTCTATAGAGTATTTAATTTTAAAGAATCAGAAGGTGATTAATATGGAATTGATATATGCTTGTGAAGAACATATAGACGAAGCAATGGATGAAGTTATAAATGAAAAAGAAACTTTTCCTGTAATAAATGAAGTTACAGATAAGAAATGTAGTTATTGTAATGAAGAAGCTAAATATGAAGTAAAAATGATATAATAATATATATTGAAAAAGGTACATAATATTTAGTATAATTTTTATATAACCGTAAGAGAAGAAAGAGGAGAAATGGATATGAGTTTATATAAACAATGGACAGATATGGTCGTAGAATACGTTAAGACAAAAGGAGAAGCAGCTTTCTGGAATGAATACACTAAAATAGAAACTGCTATATATAAGGATTTATTAGCTAATAGTAAAGAAGCTATAAAAACTAACATTGCTGATTTTGCAAAGAAATATGAAACTTCTGAAGAGTTTGTAATGGGATTCGTTGATGGAATTAACGATAGTTTAAATAACCCTTATGACTTAGAAGCATTAAGCGCTACTGACGAATTAGTATTAGACATAAATTTAGAACAATTATACTTCAATATGTTAGAAGCTAAAGCTGAATACTTATATATGTTACCACAATGGGATGCTATATTCTCAGTAGAAAAGAGAAAAGAGATTCAAAAGTCATATAGAGAATCTTGTAGCGTAAGAAATGAAAATAAGGTTGGAAGAAACGATGCTTGTCCTTGCGGAAGCGGTAAAAAGTACAAGAAATGTTGTGGAAAATAATCTTTGATTAAAAAAGAGCTTTGATTTCAAGGCTCTTTTTTTGTGGAGTAAGTTAAAAATATATTTAATATAGTGGCAAATAATAAGGTTTATAAATAAATTATAAGTAGTTAGAAATGTTAAATTGGAGGATTCTATGTTTAATATATTTCCATATATATTTTCAACTACTTTAAATGCAGTTACTAGTAATATTGGATTAATAGATAAGATAGTTGATAATGTTATAAATAGTGATTTTATGAATAATTTAATTAATGAAATAGATAGCATGTCATCGGTTAATATTAATTTTAAAGAGCATAAAAGAGCGTATACTCTTGAATGTTATTTACCTGGAGTTAAAAAGGAAAATATTGATTTAGAGTATGAAAATAATTATATAACCCTTAAAGTAAAGAGAAATATGTTTTATACTAATAATCAAAATATAGCTATGGCAGTAATACAATCTGGTGGTGACATAGAAGAGGATTATTATGTAGAAAATGCAGATGCTTATAATATAAAAGCTGTCTTTAAAGATGATACTTTGAGAGTATTAATTCCTAAGAATACTTATATAGGAACAGATACTACTATAATTGATGTTGATAATTATGAAGCTAAAATATAAGATTTAATATTAAAAGTTAAGTTTATAAAAAAACAAATAACTTAGGAGGAAAAAATAATGAACATAACAGTTATATCTGTGGGAAAATTAAAGGAAAAGTATTTAAAGCAGGCAATTGATGAATATTCTAAAAGATTAACAAGATATTGTAAAATTGATATTATAGAGCTGCCTGATGAAAAAACTCCTGATAATGCATCAGAGAAAGAAGAGTTACAAATCAAGGATAAAGAAGGGCAGCTTATTTTATCAAAAATAAAAGATAATATGTTTGTTGTAGCAATGGATTTAAATGCTAAGCAAATGACTTCTGAGGAGTTTTCAAAGTTTATTGAGACTCAAGGGATTATGGGTAACTCTAACATAACTTTTGTTATAGGGGGAAGTTTAGGCTTATCTCAAGATGTAATAAGAAGGGCTAACTATAAAGTATGTTTCTCTAAAATGACGTTTCCACATCAATTGTTTAGAGTAATGCTATTGGAACAAGTATATAGAGCCTTTAGAATAATGAAAAATGAACCATACCATAAGTAAATGAGGTTTTTACTAAAATTGTAAATATAATAAGGTTATAAGATATTAAAACTCTTACTTATATTCATATAGGTAAGAGTTTTATTTAAAATAAAAGAATAAAGTTTATTGATATATTTATTAAAAATAGGATATTATGGTACAATGAGAGTGTAAAATGATTAAAAATGTATTATAAGACGAGTTAATATTATTACATTTAAGAAGAATTATATAGGGGGTAAAATGGCAAAGCTATTAATTGTTGATGATGATTTAGATTTAATAGATATGCTTTCAAATTATTTCTTATTAAAAGGATATGAAATATATACAGCATATGATGGAAAAGAAGCATTAGATAAAATGAAGTATACTCCAGATTTGGTGATTCTAGATGTTAATATGCCTAAACTAAATGGTATAGATGTATGTAAAAGAATAAGGGATTTTACTCAAAGTCCTATTTTATTTTTAACAGCAAGAGCTACAGAAGAAGATAAAGTAAATGGCTTATTAGTTGGTGGAGATGATTATATTGTTAAACCATTTAGTGTTAGGGAATTGGAGGCTAGGATAGTTTCTAATTTGAAAAGAGAAGAGAGGTCAAAGTATTCTCATAAGATGATTTATACAGGGTGTATGAGTATAGACCTTATTTCAATGGAAGTATTTATAAATGGGCAAAGATTAGATTTAACAAAAAAAGAATATGAGATAATAGAGTTATTAGCATTGCATGAAAGGCAAATATTTAGCAAAGAACATATATTTTTAAAATTATGGAATGAGGAAAATGATAGTGATATTAAAGTAGTTACTGAATATATAAGAAGAATTAGAAAAAAGATTTATGAGTTTACAGATGAAAATTTTATTGAAACAGAATGGGGTAGTGGATATAGGTGGAAAAGGTTTGATAAGGAAACATCTAAATAAAAGGGTATTATCAATTAAAAAGAGTCTAATTTATTATATAGTTATATCATCACTATTATCAGTTATCATATCTATAGGAGTTATGAATGGGGCTAGAGTTATACAAAATAGTGTATGGAGTAAATATAAAACCATAGAAGAGTATAAGGAAATATATGATTTTTATAATAAGTATTATGGATATATAACCGAAGCACCGAGGATTAGCTCAAGTTTTATGAGTCAATCAGATAATATTATAGTAGAGATATGTGACTTTTTAGAAACATGGACATTATTAATAATAACGATAACTTTAAATAGCATAACATCATATTTATTTTTTAAGAGAAAGCTTAAAAAACCATTAGCGTTGCTAGAAATAGGAGCAAATGAAATATTTAACAATAATTTAGATTTTGAAATTGAGTATGATTGTATGGATGAATTTGGTAAACTGTGTAAATCTTTTGATAAGATGAGAATTCAATTAATAGATAATAATCAGAAAATGTGGAATAGAATTATAGAAGAAAAGGAGTTTCATGCATCAATAGCTCATGATATAAGAGTTCCACTAATGGTATTAGAGGGGTACGTAGAAACTATTTTAGAGTTTTATCCAGAAGACAACATATCTAAACATGAGGTGCTAGCGGAACTTAATAAATGTAATGTTCAAATTGCAAGGTTGAAAGAATTTGTAGAATATATGAGAAGAGCAGATGAGGTAAAACTACGAGATAGAAAAGATGAAAAGGTAAGTGCACTAAAAATAATTTATGATATTGAAGAAGAAAACAAAGTGTTTTATAAGAAAAATGGAATTGATATAAAGGTTCAACATAATCAATTTAAAGAAGATTTTGAAATTAATATTGATAAGTTCATATTTTTAGAGATTTATGAAAATATTATTACCAATGCAATTAGGTTTGCTAACAGTGAAGTTTCTATAAATATCAATATAGAAGATGAACAGGTTATATTAATTGTTAAGGATGATGGCTGTGGCTTTGAAAGTAAAATAATTAATGAAATAGACAGTGAAAAGATAAGAAAAAACAGCAATTATGCTTCAGGACATATGGGAATGGGGCTTTATATAACTAAACTGCTTTGTGATAAATATGATGGAGATTTAAAAGTTTATAATGCAGCAGATGGAGGGGCAATAGTTACTATAACTTTATATTTGTAAAAAATTCTACCCAAGTAATAGGGTAGAATTTTTTTTAGGCAAAATCACAAAAGTTGATTTTTTTTTGATATTTAGAATTTAAAATAAACTTGAAGGTAAGTAGTCGAGGTAAAAGATATGGGAGGAATATTTAGAATTTAAAATAAACTTTAAAATAAAGAATGGAGGCAAAGAATATGAGAGGAATAATAAAAATGACTATTAAAGATATGATAAAACAACCCTTTTATTATATTGGATTAATACTATGCTGTTGCTATGTATATGTAAATCTATGTCAATATTTAAATGTGCAATATTTTGAGAATGATAGCCAAATTGTTACCCTAGATGAAAATAGTATTTCAGATGCAGACATAATGAATGGATATATTCCTGTAAATGATAACGAAAAAGAACAACTGGCATTAAGTACAATTTATAAGAATTTAGTTGAAGAATTAGATGTAGAACCCAATGAAGCTAAAGAGGTAATTAAAGAGTATAAACAAGGGATTAGTATAGATGACTTTGCTAACTATTTAGATGAAAGTTATGGCTATAAGAGTGCAGAGTATGCTTTTTATGACGCTAATATGAAACAAGCAACTATAGAAGAAGCAAATAATTATATTAGAGAAAAACTAGGTGAAGAAAATTATACTGAGTGGTTTTCTAAAAAGTTTGTAGATTATTTTGGAGTATGCTTAATATTCTTTATGATAGCTTTATTTCCAATATTATATATGAAGGATTGTAAAAGAGATATATATGAATTGATTCATACCAAATCCATATCATCTATAAAGTATATTGGAGGGAAAGCCATAGCAGGTTTTTTAGCTATGATTCCAGTAATATTAGTAATAACTCTTTTTTATAATTTTTTAGCTATGAAGATTTCATATAAGTGGGGATTTAATTCTTCAATGTTTGATATTTTTAAATATGTAATAATATTTATTTTACCAAGTGTAGTGATGGCACTTGCAATTCATAGTTTAGTAACAGTTATATTTAAAAATCCACTGCCAACAATACCTATTATGATTTTATATATTCTTTATTCTAATATAGGTGCAGAAATATTAGAGGGTAATATTCATTATAAGACACATCCTTTAAGTATATTTATTAGATTCCCTGAAATATTTTTTGAAACTAAAATATCTTTAGGAATGTATATTAATCAAATATCATTATTAATAGTTTCAATACTTATTTTTATGATAGCAACTGTTGTTTGGAAAAGGAGACGTTTTTGATGAAGCAGGATTTAGTAATTGTAGTTAGTAAATATAAGTTATGGATTTGTATAATATATGTAATGCTATTATCTATAATTTTTCCATTAGCATATGCTGATGAAATAGGAGGCGTTATTGATCCATATAGTTCACTTTTGTCTATTCTTTTCTTTTCAGATTTATTTTATTTAGAGATTTTAGAAAAGAGGTATGAAGTTATTAAGTTAAAGTCTAAAGACGTTTTAATAGGGATAGTAAAAAGAAGGTTTTTTATAGCTTGGTTATTTGTAGAATTATTAGCATTAGTTCAATATAGTTTGTATTTAATGAAAGTCAATAATAATATAGGGAAAATGGATAACTTATCAATGATTATAATTACTTTAATTGCAACAGGAGTAAGTATCGCATTTTTCGGATATTTAACTGTAGTATTAGTGAATATTACAAAGAAAATTGGTATTGGCGTAGGAATAGCTGTACTTATTTGGTTCTTATTAAATTCAACTATTGGAATGAATATTTTTAAAAGTGCTAATATATTTGCTTTCTGTGAGTTTTTTACTAATGATTTAGATTATAGTTGGGTAATTGGAAAATTAATAGGAGCTATTATTGTATTATTTGGAATGACTGTATTTAAAAGCAGCTTAATTTATTATAAAAATGAGGTGAAGAGATATGACAATTAATATAAAAGGGTTAACTGTAGAATTTAATAATGGTACTAAAGCTATAGATAATCTAAACCTAAATATTGAAAAAGGAATATATGGTCTATTAGGAGAAAATGGAGCAGGGAAAACTACGTTAATGAGAGTTTTAACAACAATATTGCCAGTATCAAAAGGAAATATTTTAATTAATGGAATTAACTTAGAAAAAAATAATTATGAAATGATACAGAAACAAATTGGATATCTACCTCAGGAGTTAGAAGTATACCCAAGCTTGACAGTTAGAGATTCACTTGAATATTTAGGGAGAATGTCAGGAATACCAAAAAACATATGCAAAGATAGAATAGATTATTATTTAGAAAAAACAGGGTTGATAGATAAACAGAATAAGAAGAATAAACAACTTTCTGGTGGAATGAAAAGAAGAGTTGGTTTAGTTCAAGCTTTATTAAATGAACCACCAATTCTAATTGTAGATGAACCTACAACAGGATTAGATCCAGAAGAAAGGATAAAAATTAGGAACTTATTAGTTGATTTTGGAGAAACAAGAACTGTTATCTTTTCAACACATGTAATTGAAGATATAGCATCTACATGCAATAAATTAGGGATTATGCAAAAAGGTAATTTAATCTTTAATGGAGAAATAAGTGAATTGTTAAAGAATGCAGAGAATCATGTATGGAATTGTTTAATAACAAATGAGAAAGAAATATTAGAATTATCTAGATATGCAACAATATCGTCTAAGCAATATGTAAATGGTAATATAATGACTAAAATTATATCAGAAGAAAAGCCTAGAATAGATTGTATAAGAGCAGAAGTAACACTAGAAGATGCTTATTTATATATGATGAAGATGTATGAAATAAATGATGTTAGATAAAATGCTTTAAGTTTTAGAAATTGCAATATAAAAATTCTAAATATATAAAACTTTTTGATAATTTAAGAGATTCTAAGCATTAAATTACAATTTAGGGATTAGAGTTTGAGGAACAATAGTAAACTATTACGAAATAAATCTAAAATATAAATATATATTATAGTTAAGAATAATATATTGAATAAAAGATATTACTTATCAAGAAA
>OLNY01001825.1_pt1 | contig 15973 bp, 10 predicted proteins | sample 1671981 | NCBI WGS metagenome assembly OLNY01 (sample SAMEA3136632, study PRJEB25190) | human gut metagenome | biome: human gut; feature: human-associated habitat; material: faeces | place: Austria | collected 2013
ACGGCGCTGGCGGTGGGCAGCTTGCCCGCGCCCCGGCCATAGAACATCACGTCGCCCACGGCGTTGCCCTTGACCTTAATGGCGTTGAACACGTCCTCGACCCCGGCCAGGGGGTCCTGGTTCCCCACGAAATGGGGCTCCACATAGGCGCAGATCGTCCCGTCCTCGCGGGCGATGGAGCGGCCCAGCAGCTTCAGGCTCTTGCCGGCGGCGGCGGCGTAGGCCTCGTCGGCCAGGGTGATCTTGGTGATGCCGGTGGTGGGGACCTGGTCCGGCAGCAGGTGCCAGCCGTAGGCGATGGAGGAGAGGATGCACAGCTTCCGGCAGGTGTCCTTGCCCTCCACGTCGGCGGAGGGGTCCTGCTCGGCGTAGCCGTTGGCCTGGGCACCCGCGAGGGCCTCGGCAAAGGGAACATGGTCCTTGACCATGCGGGTGAAGATATAGTTGGCGGTGCCGTTCAAAATGCCGCAGATCTCCAGGATCTCGTTGGCGGACATGCACTCGCTCAGGGGCCGCAGGATGGGGATGCCCCCGCCCACGCTGGCCTCAAAGAGATAGACGGCGTTGTTCTGGGCGGCCAGGTCCAGCAGACGGCGGCCATGGGTGGCCACCAATTCTTTGTTGGAGGTGACCACGCTCTTGCCCTGCTTCAAGGCCCGCTCGGTGAAGTCCAGGGCAGCGCCCACGCCGCCGATGGTCTCCACGACCACGTTGACCTCCGGGTCATGCTCGATGACGGAGAAGTCCTTCACAAAATGCTTTGCAAAGGGGCTGTCGGGGAAGTCCCGCACGTCCAGGATATACTTGACTTCAATGAGCTCGTCGGCTTTTTTCTGGATGCCGGCGCCGTTGCCGGAGAGGACCTCCGCCACACCGGAGCCGACCACGCCGAAGCCCAGGATCGCTACTTTGACCATAATGATTCTTCCATCCTTTTCTGAGATTCCGATTTCTTTTTTCCTTAAATTTGTATCCGTTTTGTTTTGGGGAAGGACATCACCCCGCCAGCACCTCGCTGCGCAGCACGCCGTCCACGCTGTTGAGCTTGGTCAGCAGGTCCTGCAAGGACCCCTGCAAGCCGGAGGTCTCGGCGTTCACCGTGACCACGGCGCAGCCGTTGATGGGCAGGCCCTGGTTGATGGTGAGGATATTGGCCCCGGAGCTGGCAAAGAAATTCAGCATGTGGGACAAGATCCCCGGTTCGTCCTTCAGCATCATCTGAAAGGTCACGATCCGACCATGGAGCATATCCTGAAAAGGCCGGACTGCATCCTTATATTTATAAAACGCGCTGCGGCTGATGCCCACCAGCTGGACCGCCTGGTTGACGGTCTCTGCCTCGCCGGTGTCCAGCATCCGCCGGGCCTGGACTACCTTGTGAAAGATCTCAGGCAGGGCCTCCGCGTCTACGATGTAATAGTTGGGCGCTTTTGACATGGTTGCCTCCGTTTCATAGGATCATAGATCGTCCTTTGGATCAGTGCGACTGCTATTCTAACACATCTGTCCGCGTATGGCAACCCAAAGTGTTTGTCTGAACGACAGTTTTTCCTTTTCTTTTGCCGTCGTTTCGGTCATATCAGCAAAAAGCGGCCCCCGGAAGAAACTCCGGGGGCCGCTGCGGCGAAGGGGTTCAGCTTGCTTTGGGGATGGACCTCCCCTCCCGCCGTCTGCGGGGGGTGGTGGTCTCACCGCCGGTGTTCTCGGCAGGGGGCGTTTCGGCGGGGGGCGTGGTGGTGCCGCCGTTGTCGCCGGTGCCGGTGTCGGGGGTGGTGGTACCGTTGTCGGTGGTGCCGCCGTTGTTGTTGGTGGTACCACCGTTGTTGGTGGTCCCACCGGTGCCGCCGCCGTTCCCGTTGCTGTTGGAGGGACGGCTGCTCGGCGCCTTATGATAGGTGCAGGTGCCGGTGGGCGCGTCCTCCGGCAGGAAGGTGCCGGTGGCCAGATGGCCGGAGCAGTAAGGCCCGGGCAGCATCCCGCTGGAGAGGCAGTAGGTGACGGTCTTCAGGTTGTCCGGCAGGTCGAACTTCTTATATTCCAGGCCCTGGTGGACCTTGGACATGACCTGGTTCCACAGAACCGGCGAGGGATTGTTCAGGCCGCTGGCCAGTCTCTCCTGCCGGTCATAGCCCGTCCAGATTGCTGCGGTGTAGTAGGGCGTGTAGCCCACGAACCACAGGTCCTTGCGGGAGGTGGTGGTGCCGGTCTTACCGGCGATCTCCTGGCCGGAGAAGTTGGCTCTCTTACCGGTACCATTGGAGACCACGCGCTGGAGCATCTCGGTCATATAATAGGTGGTGCGCTGGGACAGGACGTTCGGTTCATCCTCCGTCTCATTGCGCAGCATGGGCTGGCCGTTGCTGTCCGTGACCATGGTGTAGGTCTTGGGGGTCTTATAGGTCCCTTGGTTGGGGAAGACGGCATAGGCCGCCGCCATATCCAGGGTGGTCACGCCTTCCGTCAGACCGCCCAGAGCCAGCTGGGCGCTGCCGATGTCGCTGTACTTCTGGTCGCCGCGGGTCAGGCTGCGGATGAGCTTGATGTGGAACTTATCCTGCATAAAGTCAAAGCTCGTCTCCGGCGTGACCATATCCAGGACCTTCACGGCCACGGTGTTGAGGGACTGCTCCACGGCATAGGAGACCGTGACGTTGCCGCGGTAGCCGCCGGAGGCGTTCACAGGCCAGTCTCTGCCGTTGATCTTGTCCACGGGGCTGTCCTCCACCGTGGTGGTGGGCTTGACCTTGCCCAGCTCGATGGCGGGGGCATAGACGGAGAGGGGCTTGATGGAAGAGCCTGGGGGCCGCTTACTGCTGGTGGCCCGGTTCAGGCTGCGGCTGACGGTCTTTTCGCCCAGGCCGCCGGCCATAGCCACCACCTGGCCGCTGACGTTGTCCACGACGGTGATGGCGGACTGCAATCTCTGGCCGCTGCTGGAGACCACGTCCTTATACTCGGAGTTCTGGTAGACCTCGTCCACCGCCGCCTGGACGTTCGGGTTCATGCAGGTGTAGATCTCCAGGCCGCCGGAGAAAACCTTGGTCTTGGCGTACTGCTCGGACCAGTTGTACTTGTCGCACAGGTCCTGGATGACGTCGTTGATGACCTGGTCCACATACCAGGAGTAGACGGTGTTCTTTTTCTTGGTGCTGTCGGCCTCACCGTCGCCGTCCTTGTCCTCATAGGGGTTGCTGAAGACCAGTTCTTCGGCGGCTGCCTGGTCGTGTTCCTCCTGGGTGATGTACCCCTGCTCCAGCATCACGTCAAGAATTTTCATCTGACGCTCTTTGTTGAAGTCCTTCGAGGTCTTGACCTCGCCGGTGTCCGGGTCTGTAATAGACAGGTGGCCCAGGGGGTCATACTTCGAGGGATTGTTGGTGATGCCGATGAGGCAGGCACATTCGGCCAGGTCCAGCTCAGAAACGTGCTTGCCGAAGTAGGTGTAGGCGGCGGTGTACACGCCGTTGCACCCCTGGCCCAGGTAGATATAGTTGAGGTAGGCCTCTAAAATATCGTCCTTGGTGTACTTCTTCTCAAACTCCAGGGCACGGAAGATCTCCATGACCTTTCGTTTCACGGTGACCTCATCGTCGCTGGTCATGTTCTTGATCAGCTGCTGGGTCAGGGTGGAGCCGCCCTGGATGCTCCGGCCGGTGAACATCAGGCTGATGGCCTTGGCCGTGCGGACCCAGTCCACGCCGTTGTGCTTGTAAAAGCGCTTGTCCTCAATGGCCACGGCGGCGTCCTTCAGATACTGGGGGATCTCATCCGTGGAGACCCACACGCGGTTTTCCTCGCCGTATAGGGTCTGGACCGTTTCATAGCTCCCCGTCTCCGGGTTTTGGGCCAGCACTTTACTGGTCAGGTTGGGGTTGAAGTCGCTCATGTCCAGGCTGGCGTCGGGAATGATGACGTTTTTAATGTAGGCCGCCGACATACACAGCAGCATAGCCAGGGTGATGACAAAGATGAGGACGATCGTCATCACGACCTTAAAGGCTCGGCCGTGCTTTTTTCGTTTTCGTCTTGTAGCGCCGCCCCGGCGGCCTCTGGGGTCTTGATCCCGGCGGTCGTAGGAGCGTGTGTCGCGATGTTTGTCCAATGTGACACCTCCGAATTGGAATAGGGACAGCCGCCGCAACCGCGGCAGGCTTCGATGCGGAATGTTGGAACCTCGCCTATTTTATGTATTATACCACAGGATTTCCATTTGTCTATCCGTGACGGAAAGATTTTTGCCGTCGGAAAGTTTCCCGAAATTTTCCGCGCTTTGCTCTTGCAATTTCACAGTATTGAGGGTACAATAACAGGCAGATAAACAAAGGAGAACATGGCATGAGCGAAGAATACGGCGCAAATTTCATCACCGTCACCGATGACGACGGCAACGAGTTCGAGCTGGAACATCTCGACACCATCGAATATAACGGCCAGACCTACCTGGCCTTCTTCCCCGCCGAGCACGAAGGCGAGGAAGCCCAAAACGAAGAGGAGCTGGGCCTCGTGATCCTCAAGACCGTCCTGGAAAACGGCGAGGAGATCCTCTCCACCCTAGACAGCGACGAGGAGATCGACGCAGTCTACAACGAGTTCATGAAGGAACTTTTTTCCGAGGACGAGGAAGAATAACCAAGGCCCCTGCATAACATCTTAATAAGACCGCAACAGCATGGAACAAGGTTCGCCCTGCTCGGTGCGTGGAAATGGACACTTTTAAACCCACATTTTTCAAACGGGACGCTGGTCTCGTGGTGTGGATCGCAGACCTCCCGGCCTTCGGGTTGGAAGAAGGGAGCGTGAAGCATCGCGGAGGCGACCCACCTGCCATCTCGTGCAGGTTTTAATTGGGTCCCCACGGCCAGAGCGGGGCACCTTTTTTCTCTTTTTTCCCTTGGATCGTTTCTGCAATTTTTCCATTCATTTTCCAAAGAAAATACTTTCTTGGGCAGGCACTCCGAAAGCGGGGGCCTGCCCGTTTTGCAAGTTCTCTTGCCCCAAAAAGAGGGTATTTTTGTGATTCTTGTCTGTATGCCCTCCCGCTTTGTTGCATTTCGACGGGACGCGCACGCTTTTGCCAAGCTGCGGCAAATTTCATTTTGACAAGGTGTACAATATGCCCAAAAACGGAGGGAAATTCTTGTTGGATATTTTCTCCTGGGAACAACTTGCCAGTTTCGTTTATCAATGCTATACTAAAGCCGTAGGCGGAAAGGCCACCGGATGTGGTAAATCCGCATAACAAAACATCTTTGAGTTTTTGGAAAGGATGCGACTCCCTATGATTAAAGATTTTGGTTTCATCATCCCTCAGAACTGTCAGTTCGGTGTGGGCGCTCTGAAGAAGCTGCCCGACTTCCTGAAGGCTGCTGGCTCTGACAACGTCATGCTGATTTCCGACCGTGGCCTGGAGGCTATCGGTGTTGTTGAGAAGGTCCGCAAGATCATCAAGGACGCTGACCTGAAGTACGCTGAGTACCTGGACGTTCTGCCCAACCCCACCACCACCATCGTGGACGAGTGCGCTGCCAAGTATAAGGAAGCTGGCTGCACCGCTCTGATCGCTCTGGGCGGCGGCTCCCCCATGGACGTGGCTAAGGCTGTCGGCGTTGTCGCTAAGTTCGGCGGCACCATCGGCGACTACGAAGGCGTCGGCAAGGTTCCCGGCCCCATCGACACCCTGATCGCTGTCCCCACCACCGCTGGTACCGGTTCTGAGGTCACCGTCGCTGCCGTTATCACCGACGAAGCTCGTAACTACAAGCTGTCCGTCCTCGGCCCTGAGATCTCCCCCACCTACGCTGTGCTGGATCCCGAGCTGATCATGACCGCTCCCGCTTCCGTGGCTGCTGCCTGCGGCGTCGACGCTCTGATCCACGCTATGGAGTCCTACATCAACACCGACGCTAACCCCTTCTCCATGGCTATGGCCGAGAAGGCAATGGAGCTGATCGGCGGCAACATCCGCAAGTTCGTCGCTCGCCGCAACGACGTTGACGTTGCCTGCGCTATGATGCTGGGTTCCACCTTCGCTGGTATCGCTTTCGCCAACAACCGTCTGGGCGACATCCACGCTATGTCTCACCCCGTGTCCGCCTTCTATCATGTCGCTCACGGCGTGGCCAACGCTGTCCTGATGCCCACCATCTTCGAGTTCAACGCTCTGGCTGCTGACGAGCGCTATGCTAACATCTATCAGTACATCACCGGCAAGGATGCTGGCGAGGACTTCGTCCCCAGCATGCTGTGCGACGCTCTGCATCAGCTGAACGCTGACCTGGGCATCCCCGCTTGCCTGGCTGACGTGGGCGTCCAGGAGGACAAGATCCCCCAGATGGCCGTCGACGCAATGAAGAGCGGCAACGTCACCGTCAACCCCAGAATCACCACCGTCAAGGACGTGGAGGCTCTGTATCACAAGGCTATGTACAAGTAATCCTTTCCAAGGATCACGTTCAGGAGACCGGCTTCGGCCGGTCTCCTTTTTTGTGCCCATTTTTCGCCATCAGGCTTTATCTTTTCCAAAAATCTGCTATAATAAGCCATAGATCTCCCGGCGCGGCACAGGCCGCGCCTGGCCTGAGGAGGCTTTTTCCATGAATGAACTGACCCAGCAACGACTTGACGCCCTTCTCCAAGCCAACAGCATGACGCCGGATCGCTTAGATCAGACGACCCTTTCCCAGATGTTCCTGGCCCAGATGCGCGTGGCCCTCTACGGCGGCGTCTCGTCCATCCCGGTCCTGCCCACGTTTTTGAAGCCCTTTGGCACGCTCCACGAGGGCACCCCCGTCGCCGTGGCCGAGATCGACGACCGGGAGGTGCGCGTAAGCTTAGTCACCTTTTCCGGTGGCCGGGCGGAGGTCACCGATGCGGACCGCTTTCCCGTCCCCGGCCGGGAGTACCCCGCGCCCTTGGCCGACCTTCTCTTCGCCGTGGCCGAGCTGGCCCAGCCCCTGCTGGACCGGGCCAAGGCCCTGGCCCTCTGTCTCCCCTTCCCCATCGACTACGACTGGCAGGGAGACGGTGCCATCCGTTCCTTCCCCGGCACCATGACGGTAAGCGACTTTGCCCAAACGCCCGTCCTGGCCGCCCTGGCGGAAGAATGGAAGAGCCGGAACGTAACGCCCCCGCCCATGACGCTGGTGAGCCTGCCCGCCGCCGTCCAGCTGGCCGCCGGGGCCTTGCATCCCGGCCAGAAACGCTATGTGAGCCTGACCTGGGGCAGCGTCTTTGACCTGGGCTTCACCGCCCCCGGCAGCATCGTGGTCCGCCAGGCGGGCACGCCCCCAGCCTTGACCCCCTTTGCCTGCGGTTTCGGCCACGCCCAGTGCGTCCCCTTCGGCCTGGTGGACCTGATCCTGGACCGGGACAGCTACGCGCCGGGGCAGGACCTGCTGCTGAAAATGCTCTCCACGGAGCACCTGGGCGACGTCTATCGCCTGACCATGATCAAGGCCTCCGAGCGCAAGCTGCTCACCTTTGGCGGCAGCCGGGACATTCTGTCCATGCGCCGCTTAGACCTGGCGACCATGACTGAATTTTTGGCCGATCCGCAAAACGGCGGCACCCTGGCCCACTACTTCCGGGAGGGCGAGGACCGCACCGTCGCCTTGGCTGTGGCAGATGCCGTCTTGGACCGAGCCGCCCGCCTGGCCTGCGCCGCCCTGGCAACCGTGCTGCAATTCATCGGGGCCGGGCAAGACCCGGAAGCCCCCGTTTGCGTTGCCCTCCACGGCGAAGCATTTTCCTGTCCCCCCCTGATGCAGGCCTTCCAAACCAGAGTACAGACTGAACTGGCGCAGCGCGGCCTGCACCTGACCCTCTGGCAAGGAGAGAACGCCCCCGCCGTCGGCGCGGCTGCCGCCGCCCTGTACGCCCTTTGACCCCCCTGAACAACTGAGAGGAGCCTTTCCCACCATGAAGAACCGAACCTTGATCGTGGCCGCCCTGGTCATGGTCCTCCTGTGCGTCGGCCTGATTTTCCTGGGCCTGCGCCATGAAAACGCCGGCGGCGGCCCCGGCCAGAGCCAGACCACAGACGGACAGACCGCCGACGGAGACACCCAGTCCCAGGCCCAGCAGGACATCACCGCGACCCTGGCCGTCTGCGGCGACATCATGAGCCACCTGCCCCAGACCAACGACGCCTATGACGCCGCCACCGACACCTACAGCTACCTCCCCTGCTTCCAGTATGCGAAAGCCTGGACGGAGAGCGCAGACTATACCGTCGGAAACCTGGAGACTACGCTGAACGGTCCGCCTTACTCCGGCTACCCCCAGTTCTGCGCCCCGGACGCTCTGGCCTACAACCTGAAAAGCATCGGCTTTGATCTCGTGACCACCGCCAACAACCACTGCATGGACAAGGGCTACAACGGCCTGTCCCGGACCCTGGACGTACTGGACCAGGCCGAGCTCAAGCACGTCGGCACCTACCGCACCCAAGCGGAGTTTGACGAAAACCACGGCGTGGTCGTGGCCGACGTGGGCGGCATCTCCGTGGCCTTCCTGGGCTACACCTACGGCACCAACGGCATCCCCGTCGCCGCCGACAAGGACTTCTCCCTGAACCGCTTCAACGTAGACTACACCGGCGACTGCGTCACCCTGGACCAGGAGAAGCTCTCCTCCGAGCTGGCCTACGCCGAGAGCCTGAACCCCGACCTCATCGCCGTGATGATCCACTGGGGCATCGAGTACCAGACCACCCAGAACGCCTATCAGGAGCAGGTGGCTGATTTTCTCATCTCCCACGGGGCCGATGTGATCCTGGGCAGCCACTCCCACGTCCCCCAGCCCATGGGCACCCGGACCGTCACCCTGGACGACGGCTCCACCCGGACGGGCTTCGTGGCCTACTCTCTGGGCAACTTCGTCTCCAACCAAAGCCCCGCGACGGTAAACGTCAACTACACCGACACCACCGCCATTCTCCGCCTGGAGCTGACCAAGAACGGCCAGACCCAGGAGACCACCGTCACCGACGTGAGCTATGTCCCCATGCTGGTCCTCAACCGCGGGACCGGGGTCCAGGACCAGTATCTGATCCTGGACGTCAACGCCCTCATAGCCGCCCACGACAGCGGTGACACCTCCGTGGCCACCGACGCGGTGTACAGCAAGCTGGAATATGCTCTGAACGGCTGCCACACCATTCTAGGGGCCGACTACGACAAGGCCGGCACCCCGCCCCAGACCACCTCGGCCTGATCCCATTCTCAACCAAAACGTCCGCTGCCTGTGCATGAGCAGCGGACGTTTGTATTATATATTATAAGGTATCCTGCATAGGACGCCCCCGGCGGGGCACTCTAGGAGCACACGTCAAAACACCGCCTCAATCCCCCTGGCGAAAGATTTTGGAAAAATAGCGGTAATAGGGCATCAGGCTCTCGTAGCCCTCCACCAGCACGTCTACCAGCTCCGGGCTGTAAAGCAGCGGCTCCACCGGGCGGGCGCAGGTGATGTCCAAATTCTTCCGGTTGTACCACTGGTCCAGGGGCGGCTGGGGGCTGCCCTTGGGGCGCTTGTATTCCTCCGCCTGAAGCGCGAAGCGGTCCTGCTTGGCAAAGGCGCGGGCCAGCTTCAGCATGGGCTTGGGGTCCGTGTCTACCGCCTGGCGGAATTTCGCCATCTGCGCGGGCTTGGCGTCATAAGCCCCCAGGCCGTAGGCATAGCCTTTGGGATAGATCTCAAACCAGAACACCGGCATGTGCGTCCAGTCCTCCCCCGCCATGCGCAGGGTGAACCAGAGGTTGGATTTATAGGGTCCCCGGCCATACAGCCGCCGCGCATCCCGATAGATGCGGCTGATGCGCAGCATCAGGGGCAGTTCTTCGTGGGCGGCAGTGAATTTTTCATAGACCTCTTCCCCCAGCGCCCGCAGAGGGGTCTGGACGTGATCGAGGTAGTCCTGCTTGTGGGCCTCGAACCAAGGACGCTCGTTGTTGAGCCGAACGCCCCAGAGAAAATCCTGTGTTTTTTCTGAAAATCCTAGAAACATCGTCGTTCCTCCTCTCCGCCGTATCGTATCACAGGTGCTTCTCCTTTTCAAGATTTGGCAGAATGTGGGGCTTTAGTTCATTTTATAACCCTTTTATAAAAACTTTTGAAAAAAATGCTTGCAAAATAAGAAACAAACCACTATAATGAGCGTTGGATAAAACTGGACCACTAGACACCATAAAATAGCCTGGTTTTTCAGGTATTTTGCCTGCTTTTGTGCGGGTTACCCCTTGCAAAAAGAAAGGTGTTGCGTTATGATGTGCGGTGACGGTTTTTTTCGTCCGTAGACTATGGCATGTTCCATTCGGAGCTTTGCCTTCTTGATATCGCACCTAAGGGAGGAACTTTTATTATGTTAGGCAACAGCATCAAGAAATTTGCACTGAACCAGGCCTTCAATTACATCGAGAAGGACCCCATCAAGAACCTGACCCACGTCATGGACATGGTCGATAAGTTCGCCGGCAGCGGCCCCCAGTCTTTCCCCCGCCAGCGCCAGGCGATCCGCGACGCCATCAACAACGAGGACTCCACCGCCCACGGTCTGGTCGTCCGTATGATGACCGAGATGGACCTGGGCTTCACCGAGACCCTGCTGTCCAACTTCTTCCTCAACGCCAGCATCACCGGCTGGAAGAAGCAGGACGAGTACCGCAACAAGTACAACTGCAACGTGCCCTGGGCCATCCTGCTCGACCCCACCTCCGCCTGCAACCTGCACTGCAAGGGCTGCTGGGCTGCTGAGTACGGCAACAAGCTGAACCTGTCCTTCGATGAGATCGACAGCATCATCCAGCAGGGTAAGGAAATGGGCACCTATTTCTATATCTACACCGGCGGCGAGCCCCTGGTCCGCAAGCACGACCTCATTAAGCTCTGCGAGAAGCACAACGACGCCATCTTCATGTGCTTCACCAACTCCACCCTCATCGACGAGCAGTTCTGCCAGGACATGCTGCGCGTGAAGAACTTCGTGCCCGTCATCAGCGTCGAGGGCTTCGAGGAGGCCACCGACTCCCGCCGCGGCAACGGCACCTATCAGAAGGTCGTCCACTCCATGAACCTGCTCAAGAGCCACCGCCTGCCCTTCGGCATCTCCACCTGCTACACCAGCGCCAACATCAAGGACGTGAGCACCGAGGCTTACCTCGACCAGCTGGTCGAGTGGGGCGCTTACTTCGTCTGGTACTTCCACTACATGCCCGTCGGCAAGGACGCTGTGCCTGAGCTGCTGCCCTCCCCCGAGCAGAGAGAGTATATGTACCACCAGATCCGTGAGCTGCGCGGCAAAAAGCCCATCTTCATGCTGGACTTCCAGAACGACGGTGAGTATGTCGGCGGATGTATCGCCGGCGGTCGCCGCTACCTGCACATCAACGCCAACGGCGACTGTGACCCCTGCGTCTTCATCCACTACTCTGACTCCAACATCCGCCAGAAGACCCTGCTGGAAGCCCTGTGCTCCCCCCTCTTCCGCGCCTATCACGACGGCCAGCCCTTCAACGACAACATGCTGCGCCCCTGTCCCATGCTGGAGAACCCCGAAAAGCTGCGGGAGATCGTCCACAAGTCCAGCGCCCATCCCAGCGATGTGACCGCCCTGGAGAGCGTAGACGACCTGTGCGCCAAGTGCGACGACTACGCCAAGAACTGGGCCCCCACCGCCGACAAGCTCTGGAGCTGCTCCCACCACTGCGGCACCTGCGGCCAGCAGGCAGCTGCCGAGAAGTAATTCCCCGCAGGGTGGCATGACCTGACAATTGTTTACAATTTGTACGTTGTTATTCCGTCGGAGAAATAGTATACTAACTCTGGTATGAAAACCGGAGGCCCGCGTGGGGTACATCCCCCGGGCCTCCGGTTTTTTTGCAAATTTTTTTCGGAGATCGGAGGCAGCGTATGCCGTCATCACAACCGCCGGGCGGTCCGTCCCCGCAAGGACTGACCAGCGCCCAAGTCCGCCAGCGGGTCCAGGCCGGTCAGGTCAACACCCCGCCGGACTCCCCCACCAAGTCCGTTCGGCGCATCGTTTTGGAAAATCTCTTTTCGTTTTTTAACCTCATCTTTTATGTGATCGCCGGGTTTCTCATCGCCGTGGGCTCCTTTGAGGAATTGGTCTTTCTGCTGGTCGTAGGGGCCAACACTGCCATCGGCATCATCCAGGAGCTTCACTCCAAAAAGAAGCTGGACGAGCTGTCGCTCCTCTCCGCCCCCAAGGCGACCGTCATACGGGACGGGACAGAACAGACCATCCCAACGGCCCAGCTCGTGCAGGACGACCGCATCCTCCTGGCCGCAGGCAACCAAATTTCCGCCGACGCCCAAGTGGTCTCCGGCTCTGTCCAGGTCAATGAATCCCTCATCACCGGAGAATCGGACGAGATCACCAAAGGGCCGGGGAGTGCATTGCTCTCCGGCAGCTTCGTGGTTTCCGGGCGCTGTCAGGCCGTCCTGACCCATGTGGGGGCGGAGTCCTACGCCTCCCAGCTCACCAACGAGGCCAAAAAGTCGAAAAAGAGTCACTTGCCGGGCATGATGCGCTCCCTGAACCGCCTGCTCCTGGCCATCGGCATCCTGATCGTCCCCATCGGCGGGGCCTTGTATTACCGGCAGACCTCCCTGCTGGGCCTGTCTGTCCGGGAGGGCGTGGAGACCACCGCCGCCGCCGTCATCGGCATGATCCCGGAGGGCCTGTACCTGATGGTCAGCCTGGCTCTGGCCGCCAGCGTCCTGCGCCTGGCCACGAAGGGAACGCTGGTACAGGACCTGAAATGCACGGAGACCCTGGCCCGCGTGGACGTCCTGTGTGTGGACAAGACCGGCACCATCACCCAGCCGGAGATGGCCTACTGCGGCCTGCTCCCCCTGACCACGGAGCTGGAAGAGACCGAGATCGAAGCGCACCTGTCCGACTTCGTCTCCAACATGGCCCCGGACAACGAGACCATGCAGGCCCTGCAAACGGCCCTCCAACGGGAGGACCCTCGCAAGGCCGTCCAGGTCCTGGGCTTTTCGTCGGAGACGAAATACAGCGCCGTGGCGTACAGCCGGGAGGACTGCTACGTTCTGGGTGCCCCGGAGTTTATTTTAGGGGCCTCCGGCTACGTCCCCTACCGCTCCCTGGCCGAAGAAGCCATGGCCGACGGCAGCCGCATCCTGCTCTTCGCCGCTTGCCTGCCCGGCCCAGAGGGGCGCGGCATCGCCGACGCCCGCCCGCTGGCCTTTGTGCGCCTGAAAAACCCCGTCCGGGAGACGGCGAAGGAGACCTTTGCCTACTTCCACGACCAGGGCGTGACGGTCAAGGTCATCTCCGGGGACAACCCCGTCACCGTCGCCGCCGCCGCAAACGAGGCGGGCATCCAAGGGGCAGATAAATATGTGGACGCCTCCACCCTGGAATCCTACGAGGACATTCAGAACGCCTGCGAAGAATACAACGTCTTTGGCCGGGTGAAGCCCAACCAAAAAAAGCTGCTGGTCCAGGCCCTCCAGGAAAACAAGCACACCGTCGCCATGACCGGCGACGGCGTGAACGACGTCTTGGCGCTGAAAGAGGCCGATTGCAGCGTCGCCATGGCTTCCGGCAGTGAGGTCGCGGCGCAGATCTCGGACCTCGTGCTGATGAACTCGGACTTTGCCTCCATGCCGTCTGTGGTGGCCGAGGGGCGGCGGGTCATCAACAACATCGAGCGGGCCGCGTCCCTGTATCTGGTGAAAAACATCTTTTCCCTGATCCTGGCCATCATCTCGATCACGGCAGCGTTTTCCTATCCCCTCACGCCCTCGCAGCTGACGCTGATGAGTCTCATCTCCATCGGCATCCCCTCGCTGATCCTGGCGCTGGAGCCCAACGAGAGCTTGGTGAGCGGAAAGTTCTTGCAGAACGCCATTTTACGGGCCTTGCCTGCGGCGCTGACGGATCTTTTCATCATCATCTTCGTGCTGCTGTTCCAAAAGGCTTTTGCCATTTCCAACGCGGAGATCTCGACGGTCACGGCGCTGCTGGTGACCATCGTGGGCTTCTTCATGGTCTGGAAAGTCGCAAAGCCCGTGAACCGGCTGCACCTGGGCATGATGGGCGGGCTGATCGCCGGTCTGGTGTTTATTGTGTTGGTCATTCCCGGCGTGTTCTCCCTGTCGCCGCTGTCCTTTGGGAGCCTCCTGATCCTGACGGTGTTCGTGTTGCTCATCCCGTCGGTGATCTGGCTGCTGAACAAGGGGCTGGAAGGCCTGGAATTGTTGTTGGCGAAAGTTGGGCGGCGTGATGCCTGACCTGCGGGCCGCAGGGGTCTGCGGCCCCTACGACGTTTGGGTCACGATCGCAATCTCGATTAAAAAAACTGGGTCCCTTGGTGGGACCCAGTTTTTTGGTGCTGTGAAGTTTTAGAGCGGGGGAAATTACTGCTCGTCGTCGGAAGCGGCGGCGGCGTTCTCGTACTCTCTGACCAGGCGGGCGGTATCCAGCGCGATGACCAGCTCCTCGTTGGTGGGGATGAGCAGAATCTTGTTAGGGGAGTCATCGGTGGAGATGATGGTTTCCTTGCCGCGGACGTTGTTCTTCTCAGGATCCAGCTTCAGACCCAGGAACTCCAGACCCTCCATGATCTTGGCACGCAGGGAAGCGGAGTTCTCGCCGACACCGGCGGTGAAGACGACAGCGTCCAGGCCGCCCATAGCAGCGGCGCAGGAGCCGATGCGCTTGGTGACCTTGTAGCAGAAAACGTCGATGGCCAGCTGAGCACGCTCGTTGCCCTCGGCAGCAGCGGCCTCCAGGTCACGGAAGTCGGAGGAGACGCCGGAGATACCCAGCATGCCGGACTCCTTGTTCAGGGCGCTCTCGACGCGCTTGCCGGAATAGCCGCGCTGGTCGACAATGTACTCGGTGATGGCAGCGTCGATGGCGCCGGCACGGGTGCCCATGGGCAGGCCGTCCTGGGGGGTGAAGCCCATGGAGGTGTCGATGGACTTACCGAACTTCACGGAGCAGGTGGAAGCACCGTTGCCCAGGTGGCAGGTGGCAATGCGCAGCTCCTCGATGGGGCGGCCCAGCATGTCAGCGGCACGCTGAGAAACATACTGGTGGGAGGTGCCGTGGAAGCCATAGCGGCGGACCTTATTCTCGGTGTACCAACGGTAAGGCACTGCGTAGATGTAGGCCTTGGGGGGCATGGTCTGGTGGAACGCGGTGTCGAACACGGCGACCATGGGGGTGTTGGGCATGACTTCCTTGCAGGCCTCGATGCCGGTGATGTTGGCGGGGTTGTGCAGGGGGGCCAGGGGGATACACTCGCGGATGCCCTTCATGACAGCGCTGTCGATGATGACGGAGTGGGTGAACTCCTCGCCGCCGTGAACGACACGGTGGCCCACGGCGTCGATCTCGGACATATCTTTGATGACACCGTAGTAGTTGTGGGTCAGGACCTCCATGACCAGCTTGATGGCGGCCTCGTGGTCGGGCATGTAACGGTCTGCGTCGTACACATCACCGCCGGTGGGGGTGTGCTTGATGTGGCCGTCGATGCCGATGCGCTCGCACAGGCCCTTAGCCAGAACGTCTTTGGTATCGGGGTCCAGCAGCTGATACTTCAGGGAAGAGCTGCCTGCGTTGATGACCAGAACTTTCATTGTGTTGTTCCACTCCTTAGTATGATATTTCTCAATGAGACAAAATCTTGCTCAGTTTCCCCGTTCGGGGTAAAATAGCTCATGTATTTTTATCATATCCCATTTTGCCCGAAAGGACAAGCGTTAAATCCCCGAATTTCAAACTTTTTCACCCAGGAGGTTGGGTCATGCCTACAATCGGTATCATCGCAGAGTACAATCCCTTTCACAGCGGCCACCGCCACCACATCCAAACCGTCCGCCGGGCCTTCGGCGCAGACAGCGCCATCGTCTGCGCCATGAGCGGAAACTGGGTCCAGCGGGGCCAGCCGGCCCTGGCGGACAAGTGGACCCGCGC
>OLNY01001833.1_pt1 | contig 15934 bp, 12 predicted proteins | sample 1671981 | NCBI WGS metagenome assembly OLNY01 (sample SAMEA3136632, study PRJEB25190) | human gut metagenome | biome: human gut; feature: human-associated habitat; material: faeces | place: Austria | collected 2013
CTCATTCAGGCGAAATCTCCCGCAAATTGTGATGTACATCTTGCAGAAAGCATTTTTCAAACACGCTCTAGACATGCTGTAGAAAAAATTCATGTAAAAATTAAGAAAATATATAGTAACAATAAATGTTGAGAAAAATAGCTGCAATATGGTAATATATTCAGACAGAAACTTATTTACAGAAGTCATTTACAGAAGAAAATTACAAAGCCACTATATGATTGGTGGTAAAATATGTGATTCACAATGAGATTTCCAGATGCAGGAGGGACAAAAGTGATATATTTTGATAATGCAGCAACAACATTGCAGAAGCCCGAAACAGTAGCAAAAGCAGTAGCGGAAGCTATCAGTAATCTTGGTAATGCCGGAAGAGGAGCCTATGATGCCGCTTTACATAGTATGCGAATGGCTTATGAAACCAGAGAGATGATTAATGAATTTTTTAACGGAGATGGACCGGAACAGGTTGCATTTATGTCGAATGCCACAGAGGCACTAAATACGGCAATTGATGGGATGTTACAGCCTGGTGATCATGTGATTACAACGGCGATGGAACATAATTCTGTGTTACGTCCCTTATATTTAAAAGAACAGCAAGGTGTAGCGCTCACTATTCTTCCAGTCGGAGAAGACGGAACAATTTCAAGTGAGGCATTTGAGGAGGCGATTCGGCCAGATACAGAGGCTATCGTGTGTACACATGCTTCTAATGTAACTGGAACGGCGCTGAATCTGTACCGAATTGGCGAGGCCTGCAAGCGTCATGGGCTGCATTTTATTGTAGATGCATCACAGTCCGCAGGAATTCTCCCAATTGATATTCAGGCAATGAATATAGATGCGCTGTGTTTTACGGGACACAAAGGATTATTTGGCCCGCAGGGAACGGGCGGCCTGTGCCTTAAAAAAGGAGTGACTATTCGTCCATTAAAATCAGGAGGAAGCGGAATCCATTCCTTTGATAAAGAACAGCCACATTCTATGCCGGAACTTTTAGAAGCTGGAACGATAAATGCACATGGAATAGCAGGATTAAAGGCAGGTTTAGAGTACATACAGCAGGAAGGTTTAGAAAGGTTATATACCAGAGAGGCTCTTTTAACAAAGACGTTTTATGAGGGAGTACGCCGTATTGACGGAGTAAAAGTTTATGGAAACTTTGATCAGGAAAAAAGAGCACCACTTGTAGCCTTGAATATTCGTAACGAAGATGCCGGAAAAGTTAGTGAAATACTTTGGGAAGACTATGGAATTGCCACAAGAGCCGGGGCACATTGTGCCCCGCTCATGCACGAAACTCTTGGGACAACTGAACAGGGAGTGGTTCGTTTCAGCTTCTCAAGCTTTAATACTATGGAAGAAATCAAGACAGCGATAGAAGCAATCCGGGAGCTGGCAGCAGAGTAAAAAGAACCTTATTTAAGAATACATTAGAATATGTATGGAAAATTGTTCCAACAATCTTCATGTCAGCAGAAGAGCCTTATATTAAAAAAGACAAAATGACGATAAAAATTTCAAAAAGGAACAAAATAATTAACAAAATGCATAAAAATGACAGGAATATAGATTGCAGTTTTGATATAATTATGCTATGCTAAATAAAGTGGAAACAAACCAAACACCACAGAAAAAAGGAGGAAATACAGTATGAAGAAAATTACAAGAATATTTGCATTAGCTCTGGCATTTGTGATGGCATTTGCACTTCAGGCACCAGTTAATGCGGCAGAGAAAGCAGCGGTGAATCAGGAAAAAGCACAGGCAACCGTACAGGCAGGCTCATTTACACACAGAGTCCAGTCATTATATTATAATTCTTCAACGAAAAAAGCATCTTTAACTATTGAAGTCAATTCTTCAGGGGTTTATAGATATCAGGTACAATTATTAAATTATAACAAAAAGAAAGTAGTTGCAACAGATGAATGTTCTCTGTATGCATTTTTCACTTTAAAGAAAAATCAGCTTTATTACTACAGAGTAAGAGCAACTTCTTATAACTATTCAACAGGTCAGTATGTTCCTGTTTCAAACTGGTCTTATGGGTATGGAATTAATACAGGAGTTTGTACAGTAAAATTATCAGGTAAGAAAGTAAGAATTAAAACTCCAAAGGTAAAAGGGGTTAAAAAATTTACTTTGTATATGTCAACGAATAGAACAAAAGGATACAAAAAGATAAAAACTGTGAAATCAGGAAAGACTATTACAGTATCTAGCTTTAAGAAGAAATCATTTAAGAAGTATAAAGACTACTATTATTATATCTCTTCTGCTAAGAAGCAGAGTAAGTTTGTTCATAGTTTTTATATAAGAACAGTGTATAGATAAGTTGTAGAGTTTGTTGCTCCGCCATACTGAAAAGATATTCAGTATGGCGGTATTTTGTCTTATGTTTCAGATTTTGTAAGAAGCAGATAGGTGAATTTGTTTTAGAAGAGTTTTTAAATATGTCTGTTTTTATATATTTATTATATGGATTGCAAATGTAGATAAGGTACAAAGAAAAGGAGTTTATAATGAAAAGTATAAGAAAACAAAACTGTATTTTAGCTATCGTAATGTTTGCTTTAATGTCAATATTAACATCTTTTCCTGTTCAGGCACAGACAATAAACCAAAAACAGGCCAAAGTAACCGTACAATATGCCAGCATACCTGCAAAAGTTGAGACATCCTCCAGTGGAGATATATTTATTACAGTAAAAAATATAAGCGATGATTACAGAGCAGATTATGATATGAGGGTGCTTAACAATAAAGGAAATGTTGTGGAAGTATCAGAGCAAAACGGTGGTATAACTTATTTTTCATATTTAAAGAAAAATCGTCTATATTATTATCAGATACGAGAGACACAGACTTCGGCTTATCCATGGGAAGAGGATTTTACAGGTGAATGGACGAAAAAAGTTCCATTTGTTATCGCTCAATATCAGCTCAGCCAAGTAGGCACTGGAAGAAAGGTACGCATTAAAATGCCGAAAATTTCAGGTGTTAAAAGTTATAAAGTATATATGTCCTATAAAAAGGATAGAGCCTGGAAAAAGCTAAAGACAGTAAAAGCCGGAAAGTCAATTGTGGTATCAAAATTCAAAGGCAAGGCACTTGCACGCAATAAAAAATATTACTATAAAATTGTGCCAAGTAAGGGAGTCAATGCAACAATTGGAGTAATTCGCTTTTCTAAGAAGAAATAATTATTTGTTTACGACTATTCGGGGCTATACAAAATATTTTTAAACAGTTATAATCGCTTTTAAATAGGCGCAATTACTATAACTTAAATATTTTAATGAAAAGAAAAGGACATAAGAAATGAACGAAAAAACAATGAACCTCATCAACAAAATACTTTACTACGTCATTGCGCCAATTCTTATATTAGAATTCATATTGACAGACTTACATATCATATCTTTCACTAAAATACTGTTTATCGCTTCTGTAGTAGTACTGCTTATATTGTGTGCCATTTCATTTTTCTATAAAAAGCAGCACCCGGATTATGAGTTCAAGGCAAACGAGATGTATACAAGAATTCTCTTTGCAATTATACTCCTTGAATGTTTCTACTCTGCCGGATTTTTCAAATGGTAGGTTTATTCAGTATCATATATTATCAGATGAAATAAAAAAGAACCATTGTATAGCAAATGATTAATAATCATTGCAAGGAAGATGTTTGATTGCATTTTCACTTGCTTTGATGAATACTTGCTATATAATGATTCTTTTTTATTTGAGACTTTGAGAAATTGTGAGACTATTCGAGGTCCTTTTTATCCTCTTACAACTGAATTATGCTAAAAATAATTTGACTTTTATGTAAAAATATGTTTATAATAACACAAGCAACTTGGAAATTTTATAAAAGAATCGGAGGTAGCGTAAGTGGTATATACAAAAAAGTTACAGTCTAAAGTCTTAGAGCGTGTTTAAAAAAAGAATTAGAAAAACGCTACGAAGGATACAAAGAAAAAATTATACGATGATGAATAGAAATGTATTTAAAAAGAAAGAATGTGAGGAAGAAAGTATGACAGTTGCCAAGTAAGAAGAAAAGAAATGGAGGTTAAAAATGTTTACGAAAGTAATGAAAGAAGAACTTATAGCAGGTTTATTAAAAATTTTCGGAAACAATATTTCAATGATAATTCTATATGGTTCAGTTGCGCGAAATGAATATACAGACGAAAGTGATATAGATATAGCTATCATATTGAAAAATGAAATAGATAACAAAACAAAAGAACAATTTATAAATTGGTCTGCGGATATGGATATTAGATATGATAGAGTTTTTTCTATTATAGATATTAAAGAATCCAATATTCAAAAGTGGGGGGATAGTTTACCTTTTTATAGGAATGTAAAAAAGGAGGGGATTGTTCTTTGGAAAGCAGCTTAAGAGAATTAGCAATGTATCGAATGGAACGTGCTTTTGAAATGTTAATAGCTGCAGAAGATAATTTAAAAATAGGACAATATAAAACTTCTTTAAATCGTTCATATTATGCAATTTTTCATGCTATGAGAGCGGCCAATATTATAAAAGGTTTTGATTCCTCCAAACATTCAGGAGTAATAGCTTTTTTTAATAAGGAATATTTAAAGGAAAATATTATAGATAGAAAAATGTCTCCAATAATAAAAAACAGTTCATTTTTTAGAGAAAAATCGGATTATGATGATTTCTTTATTGCAAGTAAAAAGGATGCAGAAAACCAACTGAAAAATGCAAAGATATTTTTAAGTGTAGTAGAGGATTATTTAAAAACGGAAAATCACAACCTTCTGGCGAATCCTCAAATCTCCCGGCATTAAATGGTGATTCTGAATTTAGCTAAAGACAAAACCCTGTAAAATAAATAGTCCCTATTTGTGGCCTTGGAGCAAAGGCCACAAATAGGGACTATTTATTTTACAGGGTTCGTCAGTTTAGACTAAACCTACTATTTTATTAATCAGCCTTTGGTCCTGCCTCAGCAATATTCTTAGGCATATTAGGATATTTCTTAGTAAAGTTATCCTGGAACATCTTAGCAAGCTTCTTAGCCTGTGCATCGTAAGCAGCTTTATCTTCCCATGTGTCACGAGGGTTCATGATTTCAGAAGGTACGTTAGGACATGTCTGAGGAATGTCTACGTTAAATACTTCATCATGTTTGTACTCTACATCATCAAATGTTCCGTTTAATGCTGCAGTTACCATTGCACGAGTGTATTTTAACTTCATACGGCTGCCTACTCCGTAAGGGCCACCTGTCCATCCTGTGTTAACAAGATATACTTTAGTGTTGTATTTTTCAATTCTTTCTCCGAGCATGTTAGCGTATACGGATGGATCCATTGGCATGAATGGTTCACCGAATAATGTGGAGAATGTTGGCTGTGGTTCTGTGATTCCACGTTCTGTACCAGCAAGTTTGGATGTGAATCCTGTTACGAAGTGGTACATAGCTGCGTTCTCATCTAATCTGGAGATTGGAGGAAGTACACCGAATGCATCAGCAGTTAAGAAGATAACTACTTTAGGGATTCCGCCAACACCAGGAATCTGTGCGTTGGAAATATAATCAACTGGGTATCCTACACGAGTATTCTCTGTAAGAGATCCATCATCAAAGTCAAATTCGCGAGTTTCGTCATCCATGATAACGTTCTCTACAAGGCTTCCGAACTTGATAGCGTTGTAGATTTCCGGTTCGTTCTCTGCGCTTAAGTTAATACATTTAGCGTAGCATCCGCCTTCGAAGTTGAAGATACCTCTGTCAGACCAGCCGTGTTCGTCATCACCGATTAATTTACGGTTAGGGTCTGCAGAAAGAGTAGTCTTACCTGTTCCGGATAAACCGAAGAATACAGCTGTCTCATGAGTTTCTGGATCCATGTTAGCGGAGCAGTGCATTGGAAGTACACCTTCTTTTGGCATTAAGAAGTTCATTACAGAGAATACAGACTTCTTAATTTCTCCTGAGTACTGGGAACCACAGATAACTACCTGTTTCTGTTCGTAGTCAACGATGATAGCTGCTTCAGAATGAGTTCCGTCGATTTCTGGAATACATTTGAATCCAGGTGCAACGAAGATAGTGAAATCAGCTTCGCCATAGTTCTCTAATTCTTCTGCTGTAGGACGAATTAAGAGTTCATGAATGAAAAGGTTCTGGCTTGCTAATTCGTTAATGATACGGAACTTTCTTGTGCAGACAGGATCAGCACCAGCCATACCATCAAAGATGAAGATTTCTCTGTTCTGAAGGTAAGCGATTACTTTAGAACGAATTGCATTGAACTTCTCCTGAGTGATAGGAACGTTAACGCTTCCCCATGCAATGTCATCATGAACAGAAGGAGTATCAACGATAAATTTATCTTTAGGAGAACGTCCTGTATATTTACCTGTAGTTACAACGAGTGCACCAGTGTTAGAAAGCTTGCCCTCGCCTCTTCTTAAAGCTGCCTCTGTTAACTGTGCAGGTGTTAAATTGCGGTAAACTGCTTTAGGATTCACAATCCCAAGTTTTTCGATACCATATGTTTCCATAGTATTACCTCCTAAGTTGTATTTAAATTAAACTATTGTACTTTTTATCGCGTACGTTGTCTATTGTACACTTTTTGTGTCGATTTTCCAATGAAAAAAGAATAAAAATCCCCAATAATGAACTTCTATTATTTTTTCAAACACGCTCTAGTATAACAATGCAGGATTGAAATGTCAATTATTCAAAACAAATAAAATGACCAATTATGAGTAAAAATATTAAAAATATTTAAAAAACGCGTGTATACAAGCAATATTTTTAAGGAACCTTGCTGAGAATTTCTGTTTCCTTTTCTATTTCCTGCCTTAAAATTGCAAAATTGCAAGAACCAACATTCAGAACTGCTTCATGAAAATCAGAAATTTTAAATGATTTTCCAAGAGAGGCAGCCATCTCCTTTTCTAATTTGTTTAATTCATAATATCCAATACTGTAAGAAAGATAAGTAGCCGGATTTTCAATAACGTATTGGTAAAGTTGTTTTGTAGCGGATTTATCAATTCCGTAAGTCTTTAAATAATCGGCCAGTGCATTTTCATCATAATTTTTATAATTCACATATAAATCGCTCAGAGAGGACAGGGAGAGTGAGAGCAGGTCATTATCCCGATATAGTTGGCGGAGCTGTGCCTGTGTTTTTTCATCGACATCTTTAAATTCTGTAAAATTATAGCTGTATAACTGGGCATAAGTCCCCCATCCTTCGTCATATCCGTCACAGTGAAGAAATGTACGGAGAGGGGAAGGATTCGTACTTAAAAAATAATTCGTCTGGTATAAATGTCCCGGATAGCCTTCATGGGCAAGTGTGGAAAACATTTCGTTGGACTCCACACGGTTGTTATTGATGTAAATAATATTTGCATCTTTACTGTCAATTGGAGGTACAAGATAAAATGCACAGGCGGAAGTGCCGGAAAGAGCGTTAGGAACATTTTTTAATTCATAAGAAATGTTCTTTATTTCCGGGAAATCCACAAGAGAATCGTCTTTTAACTGCTCCATGATTTCCTTTGGTTTTGAAAGTGTCGGAACCGCACTGAGATATTCTGTATACAGGTCTTTATTTTGTGTTGTCAGGGAAGAAATATCTTTTATCGTATCTTTTAACTGTGTTTCCAAAGCTGTGATACATTCTTCCGGGGACATGTCTGTTCCGACATCAGACTGGAGAAGAAAACGATAGTAGTCCTGGCCATTTTCATATTCGCAAAGTCTCTCTTTTGTGCTGTTATCAGATGTAGTATGTTTGCTGCCTGTAGAGACCTGTAAAGCAGTTTTTAAATGTTCATATGCGGGAAATACTTTATTTGTAATGAGTAATCGGTTATTTGCGGTGTAGCTTGCTTTCTGATCTTCACTTAAAGTATCAAGGGAATCCAGACGTTCCTCAAAACTTTCAACGAGAAGATTATTTTCTTCGCTTGCATTTAAAAATTGGTTAATCTGGTCGATAGTATCAGAGATTACAAAATCAGGGCTTACAATATCTGCGTTACGGCGCTCTTCCTCAAAATCAAGAACTTGCGTAAAAAGTTCTGGAATTTGATTTACAAGTGATAAATAATCTTTAATATCTTTTTCGTTGTCAAAACGATATTCGGAAAGAGTTACAGGAATATCCGAAGGTAATCCATCTGCACCGAAAGGAGAAGAATAAAGAATATATTTTTCACTCATAATAGTTTCATTTAGATAATCCTGAAAAATCTGCCAGGTAAGTTTCTGTTCTTTTGTCAGGCTGCTTGTTGGAAAAGTATAAAGTTCTTGAAGAAGTTGTTTTGAACGTTTGCAGTTTTTCTTTGCCGTATTCGAAGAAAGCTCTCCATAAGTGGGAGAGGGTTCCTTTTTAATACCGTAAGAAGACGGATCAGAGAGTTTAAAATGCAAAGTAATTGTGTTTTCGGTAGCGAATTCTTTAAAGCAGGAATCAAGAAACTGGTCAAATTTTTTCTGCTTTGAAGAATTATGTGCACTGGATTGTCCACAACCTGCTAAACTGACTCCGCAAATAAGGATAAGAAGTAGAAAAAACAAGTGGGTAAATAGTGCTTTAGACAATGGTCTGCGATGATTTTTCTTCATAGTCGGCCTCCTTTGATAGCATTTTTATATCGGAAGATAAAAAGTATTTGGTATTATACTATGAATTATACAGGAAAACTATTAGTTTTTCAGAAAAATAACCATAGACGAATATTCGGATTTATTCTATAATAATATGTACGCGCAAAATTACTCTGTAAATACAATTGCTGTATAAATCAGGGATAAAAGATTCTAAGGGTACATTAAGGAAAGTTGACGAACAGATAACAGACCTAATGACACAGGTTGCATAGGAGGTATAATAGATAAATGAGTAAGAAACCATATTACATTACAACTGCAATTGCTTACACATCCGGCAAACCTCATATTGGTAACACATATGAGATTGTTTTAGCAGATGCAATTGCAAGATTTAAGAGAAAAGAAGGCTATGATGTACGTTTCCAGACAGGAACAGATGAACATGGTCAGAAAATCGAGTTAAAGGCAGCAGAAGCTGGAATTTCTCCAAAGGAATTTGTTGATAACACAGCAGGAGAAATCAAGAGAATCTGGGATTTAATGAACACATCTTACGATAAGTTTATCCGTACAACAGATGAGGATCACGAAAAACAGGTTCAGAAGATCTTTAAGAAGCTTTACGATAAGGGTGACATTTACAAGGGACATTATGAAGGAATGTACTGTACACCATGTGAATCTTTCTTCACAGAATCTCAGTTAGTAGATGGCAAGTGTCCAGACTGTGGCCGTCCATGCCAGCCTGCAAAGGAAGAGGCTTATTTCTTCCGTATGAGCAAATACGCTGACCGTCTGATTCAGTATATTAATGATAACCCTGATTTTATTCAGCCAGAATCCCGTAAGAACGAGATGATGAACAACTTCCTTTTACCAGGACTTCAGGACTTATGTGTATCCCGTACTTCTTTCTCATGGGGTATTCCTGTAGACTTTGATCCAAAGCATGTTGTTTATGTATGGCTTGATGCATTAACAAACTATATCACAGGCCTTGGATATGACTGCGATGGTGAAAGTGGAGAATTATTTAAGAAATACTGGCCAGCAGACTTACATCTGATCGGTAAAGATATTATACGTTTCCATACAATTTACTGGCCAATCTTTTTAATGGCATTAGATCTTCCACTTCCAAAACAGGTATTTGGACATCCTTGGTTATTACAGGGTGACGGCAAGATGAGTAAATCCAAAGGTAATGTAATTTACGCAGATGACCTCGTAGATTTATTCGGTGTAGATGCTGTTCGTTACTTTGTACTTCACGAGATGCCATTTGAGAACGATGGTGTAATCACATGGGATCTCTTAGTAGAACGTATGAATTCTGACCTTGCCAATACACTTGGAAACCTTGTAAACCGTACAATTTCCATGTCTAATAAATACTTTGGCGGAGTTGTAGCTAACAGTGGAGTGACAGATGGATTTGATAAGAATCTTATGGACGTAGCATTAGATACAAAGCATAAAGTAATAAAATGTATGTCTAAGCTCAGAGTTGCAGATGCTATGACAGAAATCTTTAACTTATTTAAACGTTGTAACAAGTACATTGATGAGACAATGCCATGGGCTTTAGCAAAAGATCCTGCAAAACAGGACAGACTTGCTACAGTTCTTTACAATTTAGTAGAAAGCATTACAATCGGTGCTTCTTTACTTTCTCCATTTATGCCAGAAACGGCAGAAAGAATTTTTGCACAGCTTAATTCTTCCGAAAGAACTATGGACGAACTTGAAATGTTCGGTCTTTACGAATCTGGAAAGAAAGTAACAGACAAGCCAGAAATCCTTTTTGCAAGACTTGATGCAAAAGAAGTACAGGCAAAAGTAGACGAGATGAATGCTTCAAGACAGGCTCCAGCTGAAGAAGAGAAAAAAGATGACGAACCAGTAATCGACATCGAACCAAAAGAAGAAATCACATTTGATGATTTCGAAAAAATGCAGTTCCAGGTTGGTGAAATCATTGCCTGCGAAGAAGTAAAGAAGTCTAAAAAGCTTCTCTGCTCCCAGGTTAAGATTGGAAGCCAGGTAAAACAGATTGTTTCCGGTATTAAGAAACATTATAGCGCAGAAGAAATGGTTGGTAAGAAGGTTATGGTTCTTGTAAACTTAAAACCTGCGAAATTAGCCGGTGTACTTTCTGAAGGTATGCTCTTATGCGCAGAGGACGAAAATGGGGAATTATCCCTGATGGTACCAGAGAAGAAGATGCCAGCAGGCGCAGAGATTTGTTAATTAAATTCTGAGTTGCCGCAGGCAGGGGAGACGCTCCCGAAGAGAGGCAATACCCTATATTTGTGACTTTCGTCGCTGCAGGTTGAATGTTCGCTTAAACGCTCGCATCCAACCCTTGGTCTAAGGTCACAGCTATAGGGTATCTTCTCTCTTCGGGAGCGTTTATTTTCCCTGTGGCAAACCAGGGATTAAAGAGGTATACTATGATTTTTGATACACATTCTCATTATAATGATAAACAGTTTGATGCAGATAGAGCGGTCGTTCTCGAATCGCTAAAAGATGCTGGCGTGACACAGGTTGTCAATGTCAGTGCAAGCTGGAAAGACCTGATGGATACCTTAGAACTTATTTCGAAAGTACCTTTTATGTACGGTGCAGCCGGAATTCATCCAGACCATGTTGGTGAACTTAATGAGGAACGGATGGAGCAGCTTCGGGAATATTGTCACAGGGATAAAATCGTGGCAGTCGGAGAGATTGGCCTTGATTATCACTGGAATGTAGAGCCAAAAGAAGTACAGCAGGAGTGGTTTATCAGACAGCTTCATCTTGCAACAGAGGAAAAACTTCCTGTAATTATACATAGCAGAGACGCGTCGCAGGATACATTTGACATTATGAAAAAGGAACACGCCGGAACGACAGGCGGTGTAATTCATTGCTTTTCCGGTTCTGCTGAAATGGCAAAAGAATATGTAAAAATGGGTTATTACATTGGTGTAGGAGGTGTCGTTACCTTTAAAAATTCCCGTGTGCTGAAGGAAGTTGTAAAGGCAATTCCATTAGAGTGTATTGTAGTAGAAACCGACTGCCCTTACCTTGCACCGGCACCACACAGAGGAAAGCGAAATAGCTCTGCATATCTGCCGCTGGTGATTGAAGAAATCGCAAGACTTAAGGAAATTACAGCGGAAGAAGTAGAAAATGTAACCTATGAAAATGCTCAGAGATTGTATGGGTTAATTCATTAGGAGAACAGAAGGACAGACGAACTCTGGAAGAGAAAGAATCCATATCTGTGACTTTCGTCGCGGCGTGTTGAATGTTCGCTTAGCCGCTCGCATCCAACACTTGCTCCCAGGCCACAGATATGGATTCTTTCTCTTTTACATATTGTCCCTTTCTTGATTTCGTCTCTTGAATGAGATATCCATTTCATGTATTATTATCTTATTATAGAGAAACTAAGTAAAAATTTAAGGGGAAGACTTCAACATTGATTCCCCAAATATAAAATTGCTTTCAAAATCTTATGACAGTCCAAGGAGGTCTTATGGCGAATTTAGGAAACCCGCAGGAAACGATTGCAGTTTTACAGCGGTATGGATTTAATTTTCAGAAAAAATATGGACAGAACTTTTTGATTGATACGCATGTACTCGATAAAATTATTGGTGCAGCAGAGATTGGAAAGGATGATTTTGTTTTAGAAATCGGACCGGGAATTGGAACGATGACGCAGTATCTTGCGGAGGCGGCAAGGGAAGTTGTTGCGGTAGAGATTGATACAAAGCTGATTCCAATTCTGGAGGATACTTTAAAGGAATATGATAACGTTACAGTATTGAACGAAGATATTTTAAAGGTAGATATTCGCAAGATTGCAGAAGAAAAGAATGGTGGAAAACCAATTAAAGTCGTTGCGAACCTGCCTTACTATATTACAACACCAATTATTATGGGGTTATTTGAGAGTGAAGTACCACTGGACTCTATTACAGTTATGGTGCAGAAAGAAGTCGCTGACCGTATGCAGGTAGGCCCGGGAACAAAGGATTATGGTGCTCTTTCTTTAGCAGTACAGTATTATGCAGAACCATATATCGTGGCAAATGTACCGCCAAACTGCTTTATTCCAAGACCTGCGGTTGGTTCTGCAGTTATCCGTTTAACTCGTTATCAGGAAAAACCAGTTAAGGTAAATGATTCCGCATTTATGTTTAAGATTATTCGTGCTTCTTTTAATCAGAGAAGAAAAACGCTGCAGAACGGACTTTATAATTCAAGCGAACTTCGTATTCCAAAGGAAAAGACAGTAGCGGCGCTTGAAGAGATGGGGCTTACTCCGACAATTCGTGGAGAAAAGCTTTCTTTAGAGGAGTTTGCAAAGTTATCGGATATTCTTGGAAGATAAGAGCGTGTTTGAAAAATCATTCCTGCAATCTGCACGTCCCAATTTGCGGTATATTTTTACAGGATATTTGGTGGCATAAAAGTCATTCTGCAGAATACATTAGTGAAAAAAGGAGTATCATCATGGCAGATTATCAAAGGATACTTTCTTATTTGTATCGTTATGAAAAGGCAGAGAAAAAGGAATGCTTCGGGTTTGTTAAGGCAGAACAAAAGTCAGGCAGCCTTAAACTGACGATTCAGATAGACGATGAGCGTTTATTGCAGGGAATGGAGCTTAAATTATGTTTTTATGAGCGGCAGGGAGAGAGCTGGCAAGTCTGGCAGTTAGACACACTCATTACGCAAGAACATAAGGAAGAAATACATTTGACCTACCCTGCAGCTATGCTTCCGGCTGGTTTTCGGATAAAGGGACAGTCGGGAGTATTACTTTATTATCAGGATGCTTTTTATTACGGAAGTGTGTGGATTGGAGAGGAAATTCCGGCAGAAACTTTGGAGCCTCTTCGGTGGCATAAGATTGTGAATTCTGCAAAAGATAAATCTCAAATGCAGGAAAATAAATCTGGAAAAGATATTGCTGGTAAAATATCAGAAAAACAGACAGAGACAGAAAAGATTATTCCAGATAAGATGTCAGAAAAACAAAAAGTATCAACAAGAAATATTACTGATGAGATGTTACAGGAGCAACAAGAATCAGAGGAAAATATTTTAGAAGAAAAAGGTCAGATAAACACAGAGAGTTTTGAGGAAAAGGATTTTCAAAAGAGAGCTGAGAATAAGATAGAGAACATAAAATCAGAGGAAAACTTGCCTGATTCAGAAAATGATATAGCACATAGCAATAATACAAATATAGAAGAAAGTGTTAAAATAAAAGAATTTTCAGAAGATGGTATTGAATCAAAAAATAAATCTGAACTAGAACTAAAATCAGAGTTAAAGACAGATTCTGAAATAGAATCAAAATCAGAGTTAAAGACTGATGCTGAAATGGAATCAAAATCAGAGTTGAAGACAGATTCTGAAATAGAATCAAAATCAGAGTTAAAGACTGATGCTGAAATGGAATCAAAATCAGAGTTGAAGATTGACTCCGAAATAGAACCCCAAATAAAAATAGAAGCAGAAACTGAGCCAGAAGCCACTTCTGTTGTTGATAATTTTGAAAAAATGTGGATAAATGCAATGAAAAAGAACCCTTCTGTGGACAATATTTTTAATACCGCTTTTTATGAAGGATGCAGGATTTCAACCACGGATTTGGCACAGTTTGGGGAAGAAGCCAGCGTACTTAAAAGCAATCAGTTCCTTTTGAAAGGATATGGGAGATATCATCATATTCTGGCAGGAAAAGTAAGGTACGCAGGAGAAGAACGCTACTGTATCGGTGTGCCGGGAATTTATGAGAATCGGGAAAAATATATGGCAGAAATTTATCAGTTTCCAGTATTTTTATCACTTACAGAGAATCGTATGAAAACTGGAAGTTTTGGATACTGGTTGTATCTGCTGAGAGACGGAATATAAATCGACAGTTTGGCAGATTATTGCAAACGTATTTTTTGATGTGATTATGGTGATTTTATTGGGGGAAGGGAAGCTCCCATCTGTAGGCAGGAGGATATCACAAAATATTGAAATAAGTACGTCGCTATTTTACGGGACTATGAGTTTCATAAATGGGAGAATATTTTATGAGAAAATATACAGAAGACGAAAAATTTATGAAAGAGGCAATTAAGCAGGCAAAAAAAGCAGAGGCGATTGGTGATGTGCCAATTGGCTGTGTTATTGTTCATGATGGAAAAATAATTGCCAGAGGATATAATAAGCGGAATAAGGATAAGACTGTGCTTGCACATGCAGAACTTCTTGCAATGAAAAAAGCATGTAAAAAGCTTGGAGACTGGCGATTGGAAGACTGTACGATGTACATCACTTTGGAGCCTTGCCAGATGTGTGCCGGAGCAATTGTGCAGGCGAGAGTGACGAGAGTCGTTATTGGCAGCATGAATGCGAAAGCTGGTTGTGGCGGCTCAATACTTAATCTTCTTGAAATGCAGGAATTTAATCACCAGGCAGAGGTAGAAAGAGGAGTTCTTCAAGAAGAATGCTCGGAAATGCTCTCAGCATTTTTTAGAAAATTAAGAGAAATTCAAAAAGAAAAAAAGAAAAAGCGAAAGCTGATACAGGAAAAAAATCAGACTGATAATTAGAATTAAAATGTAGCACAAAGCTGGTTGCGAGACTGGCTTTGTGCTTCTTTTATAAAATTGTAAGTTTGAAACGAATAATCAGTAAAGTACTCGGCGATTAAGTGAACGAGGATTCCTGCCTGATTTCCTAAAGAGATAATAACTAGTAACATGTAAAAGTATGCTATGCATTGTATAACACAAATCTCTCAGCAAGAATGCGGAGGCATTCTTGAATAAAAAAGCGTCATAACAATAAAGATATATAACAATCTTCATTATTATGACGCTTTCTATTATGTGAATATAAAAATCGAATTATTAAAACCGTGCGGTCAGCTTTGTATGCTTACCAACAGACGTTACCTCTACAGTTAGCTCGAACCAGGCACCCTCACGGCACACAGGAGAGTCTCCTTAGTGCTGCTCCGTTCCCGACCTGACACGGTTCAGAGGTTCCTGTTGCGCGAGACCCAATTGTCAACACCACTTATAAAGGGCAGCTCCATCAATAAGACATCCGAGGCTGACCATCACTCCTGCTATAGCGGATTTCAGGTACAGGACGCCGCTAACTTCCCAGCTGCACGGTAAATATCAGTATACAGGATTTTTCCAGTTAAGTCAATGGTTTTTTGCTATTTAATTCATTGGAGAAACAACAGACGAAGCCATTGCCCCCAATAAGGCATATTTGTGATTTTAGTCGCG
>OLNY01001837.1_pt1 | contig 15914 bp, 17 predicted proteins | sample 1671981 | NCBI WGS metagenome assembly OLNY01 (sample SAMEA3136632, study PRJEB25190) | human gut metagenome | biome: human gut; feature: human-associated habitat; material: faeces | place: Austria | collected 2013
ACGAGATTCTGGTGCAGATCAAGGGCAGTGCAGAGATCAAGCAACGATTGGAGCGATGAAAATGATATACGCAACTGGCGATCTTCATGGAAACGTTCTCCGTTTCCAGCCGCAATACTTTCCAGAACAAGCATAGATGACCAAAGACGATTACATGATTACATGAGAACATAAGGCACTACATAGATGTTGCAAGTATTATGCTTGCGTACCAGCAGGTCTGCATTTATAATGAAAACAAACGAAACGGAGGGCTTGCAGTATGGAGCGCGCCACAAATTCCAGTCTGATTTTATATACAACGGAAGACGGCTTGACAAAAATCGAAGCTACGTTTGACCGAGATACGGTCTGGCTTTCCATCGACCAGATGGCGGACCTGTTTCAAAGAAATAAGTCCACAATTTCGCGCCACATCGGTAATATTTACAAAGAGGGCGAATTGGACAGAACTGCAACTGTTGCAAAATTTGCAACAGTTCAGATGGAAGGCGAACGGCAGGTGGAACGGCAGATTGAATACTACAATCTGGACGTTATCATATCGGTTGGGTACCGTGTGAAATCCCAACGCGGTGTTCAGTTCCGCATGTGGGCGACCGCGATCCTCAAGGAGTTCATGAAAAAGGGCTTTGTGCTGGATGATGACCGCTTGAAAAATCTCGGCGGCGGCAACTACTTTGATGAGCTGCTTGCCAGAATCCGGGATATCCGGTCTTCTGAAAAGGTATTCTGGCGGAAGGTGCTGGAGATTTATGCGACCAGCATTGATTATGACCCCAAGGCTGAAAGTACCGTTTTGTTTTTCAAGCAGGTTCAAAACAAAATGCATTGGGCAGCACACCAGCATACAGCGGCAGAGGGTATCTACCAAAGAGCGGATGCAGAAAAGGAGCATATGGGACTGACCTCGTGGCGCGGAGACCAGATCCATCGTACAGATGTTGAGGTGGCGAAAAACTATCTCAGTCAGCCAGAACTGGACGCGCTCAACAAAATCGTAACTGCATATCTGGACATTGCAGAAGTCCGCGCATTAAATCATGAGCCGATGTATATGAAGGATTGGCTGGAAACCATAGATGATTACCTGAAAATGACTCGCAGAGAGATTTTAACAACCAGCGGGCATGTGTCAAACCAGCAGGCATTACAGAAAGCCCATGCTGAATACGATAAATACAAAAAGCAGCAGGACCTGCGGCTTTCGCCGGTTGAGCAGAGCTTTCTGGACAGCGTAGAACAGTTGGAAAGACTAGAAGATCAAGCGCACTGAACGTAAAACAGGGCAAAGAGAAGCACGGTCACGGAACCGTGTTTTTCTTTGCCCTGCAAAATATGTGAGATTATCGGCGCGATGTATTCAGCAGTGCCGTTGCCCGTGCGTTGATTCCCATAAGCTCCCGCTGGATCTGCCGGTTCGCCTGACACATGGGCATCAGAAAATTCACAGCCTTTCGGATCTGTTGCAAATCAGAAGAAGTGAGCGCATTCTGATGCAGATGCTCCAGAACGCGACTGTAGACATCCTTTAAGGATGCGGACACGGCAGGCTGAAAGAAATAAGTTGAGATCAGGCCGCCAATCAGGGCGACTTCGGTATCGGTGTACTGCATGATTGCTCCTCCCTTGCAAGAATCAAACGAACGGGGCAATCATACCACAAAATATTGTATGATCCGGAACGCGCGAAGGAACTATTAAAAAGGGAAATGGATATAGGGCAGATCGCAGAAAAATACCGCGCATATAAAAACGGAGGTAGCGTGCCAGCTCTTCAAAGCATATTCTCAGAAGAACAGCTTCAATGGCTTTTTTCAGTTCTCCCGGAAGACATTCAACCAGAGGCGCTCGAGAACCCTTTTTCGCTATTCCGTGAAAATGCACTGCGTTTATTAGAATGTTGTCAGGATGAATTTGAAAAGGTATTTTATCGGACTTTGATTGATGAGCAGAAGCAGAGAAGCATTGCCTGCTTTACAGAGTCAAATGACAATTCGGCAATGTGGGGACATTACGCGGACAGCCATCGGGGCTTTTGCATAGAGTATGATTTTCAAAAAATTTTAACAGCCTGTTCTGAAAAGTGTGCGGACATTCAGCACTGTACCAGTCTGATGATGTCCCCTGCAATTGCGCCCGTGATATATGCGGATGTACGGTATGATGCATCCCAGATCATCCTGCCGCTGCTGCTTTCTCGTATGGCGGATTTGGCGCATACTGCAATCAAACCATTTTATGAAGATCTTTTGGTAATTGTAAAGAGCCTGCTTACAAAATCGTCGGTTTGGAGCTACGAAAACGAGTGGCGAATGATTTCCATGTTACCGGATAATACGCTTTTCTGCCCAATCTATAGTCTGAAACCGACAGCTGTTTACATAGGGGTGCGAACAGACGAGGAGGCAGCGAATACACTTTATCAAATATGCTGTGAAAAAGATATTCCGTGCTATAAGATGGTACCTGCATACCTGAGCGGCAGTTTTTCCATAAGACCATTTGAATATGAAACGCATATTGAGGTAGCGAATCGACTGAAGCAAAAAAGTATGCTATAATATTAGAAAATAGAATGGAGATGAGGATATGGCACAGAATGATCAGATACAGCTTTTTGAGAACAAGCGCATCCGTACTGCATGGGATGCAGAAAAAGAGGAATGGTACTTTTCTATCGTCGATGTAGTTGCTGTTCTGACTGATCAGCCGGACGCCCGACACGCCAGTACCTATTGGGCGGTATTGAAAAAACGCCTGAATGATGAAGGCGCAGGGCAACTGCTTACAAATTGTAAGCAGTTGAAAATGACTGCGGCAGACGGCAAAAAGCGTCTGACTGACGTAGCTGACACCGAGCTGCTGCTGCGCATCATTCAGTCTATTCCATCGCCAAAAGCCGAACCGTTCAAACTCTGGCTGGCACAGGTCGGCCGGGAACGCATCGAGGAAACCATCGATCCAGAGCTGACGATTGACCGTGCGCTGGAAACCTATCTCAAGAAAGGCTACAGCCGCGAATGGATCAACCAGCGCCTGCAAGCCATTCAGGTACGCAAAGAGCTGACCGACGAATGGGACGCACGCGGCGTTCAAAAAGGTGTGGAATACGCGATTCTGACAGACGAGATCACAAAAGCGTGGTCTGGAATGAACACGCGGCAGTATAAAAATCTCAAGGGTTTGAAGAAAGAAAACCTGCGAGACAATATGACGACGCTGGAGCTGGTTCTCAATATGCCGGCGGAAGCCACGACAACAGAGATATCCAAGCAGAAAGCACCGGAAGGTTTGCGGGAAAACGTCGAGGTTGCACGCTCTGGCGGTAAGGTCGCAGGCGATGCCCGGAAGGCTATCGAGCGGCAGACCGGCGTGCCGGTCATTACATCAAAAAGCGCCGCGCAGTTCAATCAGGTCGTGACGAATCTGATTGAAGCGACCGATGAGATTGCGAGTAAAGACAAGTCGAAAGAATAAATTACAGAAATCAGCCACTGTAATATGTTCATCTATAGTGTAGCGATCACACAGCTCGTCGCGAACTGCGCAAGTTCGCGACGACTTTTTATGCTCTGCATAAAAAGTCATCTCTCACTTGCTCCGCTGCTCCTCGCTTCAAACCTGTGACCGCTTCCGCTGGGTCACAGGTTTGTGCCGCCAACGTGGGAAGATCCATAGTGTTCACATGGCACAGCTCAGAAACGCCCCTTTTGGCACGAGCCCCCGCCTTGCGGCGAGGTCTCTTAGCCGGACGGGGCGTTTCTTCGCTTCTGCATCGCGACCGCGTTGCTGGGTCGTGATGCAGGGGTACGAAGTGCGAACTTGCTCCGCTGCTCCTCGCTTCAAAACTGTGACCGCTTCGCTGGGTCACAGTTTTGTGCCACCAACTTGGAAATTGATCCATAGGGTTCACATGACACGAAAAAAGAGCTTTTGTCCTGAGGGACAAAAGCTCTTTTTTGGGTGAAGCGTGCCTGTTACAGCCGGTCCAGACGCTGCATATAGGTTTCGGAATCCTCGCCGACGCAGCCGACCAGCAGATAGCGTCTGGTATATGGGTCGAATACAAAATGCTTGAGCAGGCGGAAGCCCTGCACCTTTCCGGTCGAACGAACGTGGGTACGCGGGCCGGTGCATTCGTGGATCACGTGATCGATACGGATATGACTTTCGTCCACATAGTCGACCGGTACGTCGCGTGCGATGACCTCCGCGATCTGCTGCTCCAGCTGATCCAGATCCAGCTCCGGCGCTGTGTCCGGGAAGGCAAGGATAAAGCCGTGGTGCACGTCATCATGCGAGCAGCGTTCCAGCTCCTTTGGCGGCAAAAAGCACTCGCAAAGATCCTCTGCCGTATGCGCCATCAGCCGATACGGCAGAGAGTCATAGGCGCGCTGATAGACCTCCTGCGGCTCCGGACCAAAAATCGTCGGACGGGTAATGATGATCTCCTCGCCGACACCGATCAGAAGGTTTGCATTTGCGCCCAGCAGGGGGTAGATCAGATCAAAATGCTCGATCACGACGCGCTTGCCGCGGCGCACGGCCAGCCGGATCGCATCCGCGAGCTCACTGAGCTGATGAAAGCCCATCTCAAAGCGGATGTCCATATGATAGGTATGCGGGGAAAAAAAGCCGGTCTCCGCATCCTGGTCGAGGATCGGCAGCGGGCGCACGTTGACGCCATCGTCATCGTTGGTCAGCTCAAGACCCGGGAACATCCCCTTGATCAGCACGCTTTTTCCTGAGCCGGCCTCCCCGATCACACCGATGATCTGGTCAAACGGCGATAAATACAGCTGCGCGAGCTGAATGCCCAGGTTGAAAATACGGCTTCTGCCGCGCGGGGCAAAATAGGTGCTGTAAATATGACTGTGCTGGATCGCGTTTTCCGGCATAGAGCAGTCCTCCTTTGCGTTTCTTCCAGTATAGCGCATGTTGTCTCTCTTGCAAATAGCCTGATTGTATTATATAATATCATCAAATTGATATATTACAAGGAGGAATTTTCATGGGGGGACTTTTGCATTTCGCCACGGCGGGAACGGACGAATCCGGCGACGTCGTCGTGACGGTCACACCGGCAGATCAGACACAGATCATTCTCCATACAGCGCTGCGCGCGCAATTCGGTGAGGCCATGAAGCAGACCGTCGGCGAGCTGTTGGATGCACAGCAGCTCACGGCGCTTGTCGAGCTGCACGACCGCGGTGCGCTGGACTGGATCATCCGGGCGAGACTTGAAACTGCGCTTGCGCGCGCACAGGAGGCTGACCGATGAGAAGATCCATGCTTTTTGTGCCCGGCAACACGCCGAAAATGATGACGAGCTGCGGCTTTTTCGGCGCAGACGCCGTGATCTTTGACCTTGAGGACGCTGTTTCCCCGACGGAAAAGGATGCGGCGCGCGATCTGGTGCGCTATGCCATCGGCAATCTGCATCTCTGCGGCAGCGAGGTCATCGTCCGCGTCAATTCCATTGAAACACCCATGTTCCTTGCAGATCTGGCCGCTGTTGTTCCGCAGAAGCCCGATCTCATCATGCTGCCCAAAACCTGTACCGCGGAGGACATCCAGATGCTTGCGCAAACGCTCGACCGGCTGGAAGCAGAAAACGGTCTGTCGGCGGGAGCTGTCGGCATCCTTGCGCTGATCGAAACGGCGCTCGGCGTAGAAAATGCGTTTTCGATCGCGTCTGCCAGCCCGCGGGTCCAGGCGCTGTTCCTCGGTGCAGAGGATCTGAGCGCGGATCTGCACTGCAAACGGACAAAAGAGGGGACGGAGATCCTGTACGCGCGGACGCGGCTGGTCATGGCCGCGCGGGCGGCAGGGATCGATGTATACGACACGCCTTTTACGGATGTTGACGATGATGAAGGACTCTGCGCGGACGCTGCGCTCGCAAAGAGCCTCGGCTTTACCGGCAAGGCGGCCATCTCGCCGCGCCATCTCGGCAATATCAACCGCTGCTTCAGCCCCACGCAGGCAGAGGTCGACCATGCGAACGAGGTGCTTGCAGCGCTGGAGGAAGGAAAGCGGCAGGGCCGCGGAGCGGTCGCGCTGCATGGCAAAATGATCGACGCACCGATCGCCGCCCGTGCGAAACGGACGCTTGCCGATGCGGAACAGATCCTGAAGCGGGGAGGGACACTTGCATGAATACGAAGCTGGTAAAAACCATCCGTGAGGCGATCGCGCTGGCCGGATTGAAGGACGGCATGACGATCTCCTTCCACCATCATCTCCGGAACGGCGACTATGTGCTGAATCTTGTCATGGATGAGATCGCAGCCATGGGCATCCGCGATCTGACTGTGAATGCCAGCGCGCTGTTTGACACGCACGCGCCGCTTTTGGACCACATCAAAAACCACGTTGTGCGGAAGGTGCAGACAAACTACATCTCCGCAGGGATCGGCCGGCAGATCTCCGCCGGTCTGATGGACGAGCCGGTCGAGTTCCGCACGCACGGCGGCCGCCCGCGTGATATTGCGCTGGGCATCACCCCCATCGATGTGGCCCTTATTGCCGCGCCATGCTCCGACCGCATGGGAAACTGCACGGGAAAGTACGGCAGATCCGCCTGCGGCAGCCTTGGATATGCGTTCCCGGACGCAATGTACGCAAAAAAGGTAGTCGTCATCACCGATGAGCTGGCGGAATATCCGCTGACCGGCTGGTCGATCCCGGAGATCTATGTGGACTACGTCGTGCAGATCGACGCCATCGGCGATCCGGCGGGGATCGTGTCCGGCACCACGCGCATGACGCGCAATCCCGTTGCGCTCGTCATGGCACAGACGGCGGCGCGGGTCATCCAGAATTCCGGGCTTCTGCGTGACGGCTTCTCGTTCCAGACCGGCGCCGGCGGCGCGACGCTTGCCACGGCCATGTATCTCAAGCAGATCATGCTCCGCGAGCAGATCCACGGCAGCTACGCGCAGGGCGGCATTACCGGGTATCTGGTCGATATGCTCAACGAGGGCTGCTTCCGGGCGCTGATGGATGTGCAGTGCTTTGATCTGAAGGCGGCGGCCTCCATCCGCGATAACCCGAACCACTGCGAGGTCGGCGCGGCGCAGTACGCAAGCGCCGGTGCAAAAAGCTCCATCATGGATTCGCTCGACATTGCCGTCCTCGGTGCGACAGAGATCGACACGGATTTTAACGTCAATGTCCACACCGATTCCTCCGGGCGCATCATGGGCGGCTCCGGCGGGCACAGCGATGCCGCCGCGGGCTCCAAACTCTCGATCATCACGGCGCCCCTGTTCCGCGGCCGGCTTCCCATCGTCCGCGACCGCGTCACCTGCATCTCAACGCCGGGCAAAGACATTGACGTGCTGGTCACACAGGCGGGGATTGCCGTCAATCCCAGAAGGGAAGAGCTGCGCGAGCGGCTGACGCAGGCCGGGATGCAGGTATTGGAGATCACACAGCTTCGCGCGCTGGCCGAGCAGATCACCGGCACACCGGCGCCGCTGCCGCCTGCCGGGCGTGTGATCGCAAAGGTCATCGGCCGGGACGGCACCTTGCTGGATACGATCGGAGAACGAAAGGGGGAGGAATGACGATGCGTGAGATCAGAGCTTCACACATCACGGACACCGTTGCGCGGCTGTGCGTCGAGGCAAACCGCCAGCTGCCGCAGGATGTAAGGTCGCGGATCTGCGCGGCCTATGCAGATGAGCCGTGGCCAATCGCAAAGGAAGTGCTCGGACGGATCCTTGAAAACGCGGACATTGCCGCCGAACGGCTGCAGCCGATCTGTCAGGATACTGGCATGGCCAGCGTTTTTGTTGAGCTTGGGCAGGAGGTCCATATTGCAGGCGATCTGAACGAAGCCATCCATGCGGGCGTGCGGCGCGGCTATACAGACGGTTTTCTGCGCAAGTCCGTGGTCCGCGACCCGCTGGACCGCGTGAACACCGGCGATAATACGCCCGCCATGATCTATTATGAGATCGTACCGGGGGATCGGCTGAAGCTGACTGTCGCGCCGAAGGGGTTTGGCAGTGAGAACATGAGCCGCATCGCCATGCTCCGCCCGTCGGACGGTCTGGACGGCGTAAAACAGTTTGTGCTGGACGCCGTGCTGCAGGCCGGGCCGAACCCCTGCCCGCCGATCGTAGTCGGCGTCGGCCTCGGCGGCACCTTTGACAAAGCGGCTCTGCTGGCAAAGAAGGCGCTGCTGCGGGAGACGGGCGGGCACAATGAGGATCCGTTCTACGCGGAGCTTGAGCGCGAGCTGCTCGAGCGCATCAATGCGCTCGGCATCGGCCCGCAGGGCTTTGGCGGCAGGACCACCGCGCTGGCTGTACACATGCTTTCCATGCCCACGCACATTGCAGGGCTGCCGGTCGCTGTCAATATCAACTGCCACGTGGCAAGACATAGAACGGAGGTGCTTTGATATGACGCTCAGACTGAAAACGCCGCTTGGCGAAGCCGATGCGCGGAAGCTCCGCGCCGGTGACAGCGTGCTGCTGACCGGCGTGATCTACACCGCGCGGGACGCAGCGCACAAGCGTCTTTGCGAGCTGGTGGAGGCAGGCAAGCCGCTTCCCTTTGACCCGATGGATGCAGTGGTCTATTATGTCGGTCCGACGCCCGCTGCACCCGGTCAGATCATCGGTTCGGCGGGGCCGACGACCTCCTATCGGATGGATGCCTACGCGCCCACGCTCATCGCGCTTGGTCTGCGCGGCATGATCGGCAAGGGCAGGCGGAATGCGGCAGTGATCGCCAGCATGAAGCAGCACGGCGCGGTCTACTTCGGCGCGATCGGCGGATGCGGCGCACTGCTCAGCAAGTGCATCAAAAAAGCTGAGGTCATCGCATATGAGGACCTCGGCGCAGAGGCGCTTCGGCGCTTGGAGGTCGAGGACTTCCCGGTCACCGTGATCATCGACGCCCTTGGAAACGATCTCTACGAGACGGGCCGCAGGGCATATCTGGAGCAGTGCAATGGAAAACAACCGCATTGATCTGTGCGCACCGGAAGGGGAAACGCCGATCTATGACCAGATCCGGCAGGAGCTTGCGGGCAGGATCCGTGCCGGAAGTCTCCCGGACGGCACACGCCTTCCGACCGTGCGGGAACTGTCGGAACAGCTGCATGTGGCGGAAGGTACGGTCAAACGCGCGTATGACGAGCTGGAACGGGACGGACTTCTGATCAAAACACCCGGGCGCGGCAGTTTCGTCTGCTACCACCGGACAGCCGATCGCCGGCAGGCGGCACAGGAGCAGATCGATGCGCTGCTGCAGCAGCTGCACCAGATGGGGATCAGCGTCCATGAAATGAAACAGCTCTTTGCGGACCAGCTGCGCCGCTTCTGTGCGCAGCAGCCCAAGCTGCAGGTCGCGCTGGTCGAATGCAACCCCGAGGTGCTTGCGCAGCTCAAAGAGCAGCTCCGGCATATGGACGGCATCGAGCTGCACACCCTGCTGCTCGAGCAGGTGCAGCAGCACCCCGGGCGGCTCGCGCAGCAGATGGATGTGATGATCACGACGACCGAACATGCAAAACAGCTTGCCGGGATGACCGGGCAGGCGGAAAAAGTTGCAAAAATCGCCCTGCGCCTGCAGGCGTCCAGCGTTGCGCCGATCGTAAAGCTTTCGCCCGGGCAGCGCGTAGGGATCGTCAGCCAAAGCCTGCGCTTCGGCGCGCTGCTGCGCAGCTTTTGCGACGAATATACGCAGGGGCTTCAAATCGCAGGACCGGCGCTTTTTGACCCGCCGGAATCGCTGTCTGCGTATCTGAGCGGCAAGGATGCGGTCCTTGTGCCGGAAGGCTATGAGAAGCTCTGCACACAAAAGGCGCTCGGGCTGCTGACACAGTTTGCGGCACACGCGCGCCTGATCTCCTGTTCCTACCAGATCGACGAGGGCTCTGCCATCTATCTGACCGAACGGCTCGAACGGCTTCTGGCAAATCGATCTCCGAAATGAATTTTTTTCTTGCGTCGCTTGCATGGCCTGCAAGCGACGCAAGTTTCGTTGCATTTCCGGAAAAACAAATTGACTTCCCCGTGGCTGAAGCTACAATAATAGGTAGAAACGGTCTGAAAATGAAATTTTCCAATCATTTTTTGAGAGGAGTTCCTTCCATGCAAACAGAGCAGACACGAAAAAAGGTGCTTGTGATCGGTGTGATCGGAGCAGACGTCCATGCCGTCGGCAACAAGATCCTTTATCACGCATTTACCGAAGCCGGGTTCGATGTCGTTAATCTCGGCGTTATGGTGTCACAGGAGGAGTACATCTCTGCAGCCATCGAATCAGACGCGGATGCCATTGTTGTTTCCAGTCTGTATGGGCAGGGGGAGCTGGATTGCCGCGGGATGCGCGAAAAGTGTGACGAGGCCGGCCTTCTCGGGATCCCGCTGGTCGTCGGCGGAAATATCGTTGTCGGCAAGCAGAAATTTGAGGATGTGGAAAAGCGCTTCCACGCCATGGGCTTTGACCGCGCTTTCCCGCCTGGAACGCCGCCGGAAACGACCATCGACGCGCTGCGTGAGCTTCTGCATATGGATGCCGCTGCATGCAGCGAGGCTGTGCCGGTATGAAGCCTGTTTTATTGACGGATTTCGGCAGCACCTATACCAAGCTGACGGCCGTAGACGTTGACACGGCGCGCGTGCTTGGAACGGCAGCTGCCTATACGACCGTACAGACAGATGTCAATGACGGCTTTTCCGCCGCGCTGCGGCAGCTTGAGGAGAAAACCGGCAGGCTCGAATACGCCGAGCGCTATGCCTGCTCATCCGCGGCAGGCGGACTGCGGATGATCGTATCGGGCCTTGTGCCGGAGCTGACGCTGGAGGCCGCGCGCATGGCCAGCCTCGGCGCCGGAGCAAAGCTGATCGGACAATTCTCGTTTGAGCTGACGGAGGATGATATCGACCAGATCCGGCGGGAGAAGCCTGATATCTTTCTGCTCGTCGGCGGGACGGACGGCGGAAACACGGCCTGCATTCTGCATAACGCAAACATGCTGGCCGCCATGCAGCCGGATTTTCCGATCATCGTCGCGGGCAACCGCTCGGCTGCGCGGCAATGCGAGCGGATCCTAGCCGGATGCCGCGTGCGGGTATGTGAAAATGTCATGCCGAAGTTTGGCCTGCTCAAAACGGAGCAGACGCAGGCCGCGATCCGCGAAATTTTTCTGAGCCGCATCATTCAGGCAAAGGGGCTCGACCACGCGGCCGAAAGGATGAACGACATCCTCATGCCAACACCGGCAGCCGTGCTCAAAGCGCTGGAGCTTCTCTCCAGCGGGTTTGGCGGCGAGCCGGGGATCGGCGAGCTGGCCGCGGTGGACGTAGGCGGCGCAACGACTGATGTCTACTCCATCTGCGAAGGAATGCCCCGGCAGATGAACACCGTCTACAAAGGGCTCCCGGAGCCGTATGCCAAGCGTACCGTCGAAGGAGACATCGGGATGCGCTACTCCGTTCTCGGCATTCTGGATGCGGTCGGTGCACGCCGCCTCGCAGAGCTGTCCAGGCTCCCGGAGCAGCGGGTGCAGACGCTGTGCCGGATGCTGAGTGAACAGACGGAGCTCGTCCCGGACTGTGACGGGGAGCTGGCGCAGCTGGATCATGCGCTGGCATGTATGGCGGTCAGCACGGCGGCAAAGCGCCATGCAGGGACGATCGAAGAGACCTATACCCTGCTCGGGCAGACGTTCGTGCAGGCGGGCAAGGATCTGACGGCCGTGCGGCGCGTCGTGGCGACCGGCGGGAGCCTGATCCATTCACCGCGTGTGCGCGAGATCGCGTCTTATTTTTGCTATGACCCCGCCGATCCGGCGTCTCTGCGCCCGAAAAACGCGGAGATCCTGATCGATTCCTCTTATATTCTCGCTGCAATGGGGCTGCTTTCCACGCATGATCCGCTTGCGGCGCTTCAAATTATGAAAAGGATGATCAGATAGATGGAAATTCAGAACAAAAAGCTGGACGAAGGCGTCTTCATGCAGGAACGGCAGGAGGTCCTTAGCCAATGGCCGACGGGAAAGGACGTAGACCTGCAGGAGGCTGCTGATTATCAGAAACGGCTCTCGCCGGAACGTGTCTTTTCCACGAAGCTTCTGGAGGCCAAGAAAGCGGGGCGGACGCTCATTCAGCCGCGTGCCGGCGTGCCGGTGATCGAGGAACATATCAAGCTCATGCAGTATCTGGAGAAGGAGGGCGAGGCCGACCTTCTGCCCACCACGATCGACAGCTACACCCGGCAAAACCGCTATGCCGAAGCGGAGGACGGCATTCAGGAATCCATCCGGCTCGGGCGCGCCATGCTCAATGGCTTTCCCGCGGTCAATCACGGCGTCGCCGGCTGCCGGCGCGTGATCGAGAGCGTCCACACGCCGCTGCAGGTGCGGCATGGCACCCCGGACGCGCGTCTGCTGACGGCTTTACCAGCTATGAGGGCGGCGGCATTTCCTACAATCTTCCGTACTGCAAAAATGTTCCGATGGAAACGACCATCCGCTCCTGGCAGTATGTTGACCGTCTGACGGGCCTGTACGAGGAAATGGGGATCTCCATCAATCGGGAACCGTACGGACCGCTGACCGGCACGCTGGTGCCGCCGTGCATTTCGCACGCGGCTGCCATCATCGAAGCGCTGCTTGCCGCCGAACAGGGCGTGCGCAACATCACCGTCGGCTACGGGCAGTGCGGCAACATCGTGCAGGACATCGCGGCCATCCGCACGCTTGAGGAGCTGACCGAGGAATATCTGCACAAATACGGGTACGATCAGGTCGTTGTTACCACGGTACTGCATCAGTGGATGGGCGGCTTCCCCGCTGACGAAGCCAAGGCCTTCGGCGTGATCTCCACGGGCAGCCTGATCGCCGCGCTCTCCAAAGCCACAAAGGTCATCGTAAAAAGCCCGCACGAAGCGATCGGGATCCCGACGATGGAGGCAAATGCGCAGGGGCTCCGCTGCACAAAGCAGGTCGTCAATATGATGGCAGACCAGATATTTCAAAACTCGCATCTGGACGAGGAAATGGAGATCATCCGCCGGGAGACGCGCTGTATTGTCGACAAATGCTTTGAGCTGGGCAAGGGAGATATCGCGCTGGGGGTCTGCCGCGGCGTTGTGGCCGGCGTGCTGGACGTGCCGTTTGCGCCCTGCCGCTATAACGCAGGGCAGATGCTTCCCTGCCGCGATAACGAGGGTGCGATCCGGATCCTGAACATGGGGAATCTCCCATTCCCGCAGGACCTGAAGGATTTCCACGCCGCGCGCATTGCAGAGCGCGCAAAATATGAAAAGCGTGCGCCGAGCTTCCAGATGGTCATCGATGATGTGTATGCGATCGGTAAGGGGCGGCTGGTCGGCCGGCCGAGAAACTGATGGATAACGACGGAGGTATTATTTATGATAATCAAAAATGTTGTCTGCGCACCCGGACGTACTGGCTTCTATTTTGACGACCAGCGCGCGATCAAGCGCGGCGCGGGGCACGACGGGATGTTCTATATCGGTCAGCCTGTCACCGAGGGCTTTTCCGCCGTCCGTCAGGCAGGCGAGGCGATCTCGGTCATGCTGATCCTGGAGGACGGCCAGGTCGCTTACGGCGACTGCGCGGCGGTACAGTATTCCGGCGCAGGCGGGCGCGATCCGCTGTTTTTGGCGAAGGATTTTATTCCTATTATTGAGCAGTACATCAAACCGTGTCTGGTCGGCCAGGAAGCGGACAATTTCCGTGCGCTTGCCGCAAGGATGGAAGCCATCGAGGTCGGCGGCAAGCGGCTGCATACGGCGATCCGCTATGGTGTTTCTCAGGCGCTGCTTGACGCTGTTGCAAAGGCGAGCGGGCGCATGATGTGCGAGGTCGTGGCGGATGAATACGGCTGCACGGTATCGGACCACCTGATCCCGATCTTTACCCAGTCCGGGGACGACCGGTATGATAATGCGGACAAAATGATCATCAAGGGCGCGCAGGTGCTCCCGCACGCATTGATCAACAACGTGGAGACGAAACTCGGCGCGCACGGCGAAAAGCTTCAGGAGTATGTGGCGTGGCTTCGTGACCGTATTTTAGCGCAGCGTCTGGACGAGCACTATGCCCCGGTCCTGCATATCGATGTCTACGGTACGATCGGCGCAGCCTTCGGCAATCATAACTATGCAGCCATGGCGGATTATCTGGCGGTCCTGGAGCAGACCGCAAAGCCGTTCCACCTGCGGATCGAAGGACCGATGGACTGCGACTGTGACCGTGAAACGCAGATGGAGGCGCTCGCGGGGCTGACCGCGGAGCTGGACCGGCGCGGCATCGATGTTGAGCTGGTCGCTGACGAATGGTGCAATACGCTCGAAGATATCAAGCTTTTCGCCGATCACAAAGCCGGTCACATGATCCAGATCAAAACGCCGGATCTCGGCGGCATCAACAATACCATCGAGGCAGTCCTCTACTGCAAGGAAAAGGGCATCGGTGCATATCAGGGCGGCACCTGCAATGAGACCGACCGCTCTGCGCAGGTCTGCGTGCAGTGCGCCATGGCGACACAGCCGGCACAGATCCTCGCAAAGCCCGGTATGGGTGTGGACGAAGGCTATATGATCGTCTATAACGAGATGAACCGGATCCTCGCGCTGCGGAAGGCAAAGGCAGAATAACTGCGAGGCCGCAGCGCCGATGCGCCGGGATCTCCATAACAGAAAAATCACGGCAGAGCCCAGCTTTCGGGGCTCTGCCGTGACTGATCTTATGAAACGGGAACTTATAGATGCAACTTGAGGTCTGTCTTGTCGAAGATCATGCTGCCCTGCAGATCCTGCATATGTCCCTTTCCTGCCTCGCGGGCGCGCGTGTACATGGCGTACGCAATGGAAATGTCCGTGTAGGCGAGGCCGACGGCGTTGAAGTAGATGAACTCCTTCTCATTTTCGCGGCCGGGCTTGCTGCCGTCCAGCAGCTCAACGATGTTGGCATAGATATCGCTGTCGCCGATCACGCCATCTTTATAGCAGCGGCTGACGGTCTGTGTGCGGTGCTTGACGGTCTGCCAGTCGTCGCAGACGATCTTATCGGCCTTCTGCACGACGGCGTATTCATCCTCCCAGCCGCCGATGTGGCTGTAGAAAGCGCCCTCCTTGATCCAGTCGGCCTTCAGAAGCGGCGCCTGTGCGCTCGTGGCCGTGACCAGAATGTCGGAATCGCGCATGGCCGCCTCCATATTGCCGTTGCAGGCGATGAACTGCATATCCGGGAGATAACGCGAAAGCTGCCGGATAAACACGGTCTCCTCCTCCGGGTATTTGGAGGCCAGCTTGCAGACCTTCAGGCCCGGACGCGCTGCTTTCATGCCGAGCAGATGCAGCTTGGCCTGCTCGCCGGCTCCGATGAAGCCGATCACCTCGGAATCCTCCCGCGCGAGCTTCCGTGCCGCGACTGCGCCCATCGACGCCACGCGCATATTGGAGCAGAGCGTCCCGTCCATCACGCAGACCGGATAGCCGTTTTCAAGACTCGACAGCACAATGATGGCCGAAAGGTTCTGCGTGCCGAATTTGCGCGGGTTCTGCGGGAAAACAGACACCCACTTCACGCCGCAGACGCCTTCCTCCAGAAGCGTCGCCGGGAGGCAGTTGATGCGGTCCTGCGTCTCCTGATCGAAGATCTGGACGATCTTATCCGGGAAAAGAATTTTTCCTTTTTCAAAATCAAGCAGCCCCTTTTCCAGTGCTGCAATGCTCATTTGCAGGTCAAATGCGCCTGCGTCGATCAATTCCTCCTGCGAAAGCGCGAGATAACGGATCGCGTGCTGCTGTTCCATATAGATTCTCTCCTTATCTTGGGCAGCACCGCGCAATTGCGCCTGCACGCTTCGGCGGATCTTTTCCGCCAATCCTGCGGTTTGAAAAGCTTGAAATATTGC
>OLNY01001843.1_pt1 | contig 15856 bp, 17 predicted proteins | sample 1671981 | NCBI WGS metagenome assembly OLNY01 (sample SAMEA3136632, study PRJEB25190) | human gut metagenome | biome: human gut; feature: human-associated habitat; material: faeces | place: Austria | collected 2013
AAGTATCCTCGTCACTTTTTTCAAAAAAAGTGCGCAGCATATCCATATTCAGCGTCTTGCCGAATCGCCGCGGGCGGGTGAACAGCGTCACCATCGGCCGCTCGTCAATGAAGAATCGAGTAGGGGGCGCTCCTAAATAAAGAGCTGACCTCTTACACCGCCGTGCCTCCCGACCGGTACACGGCGGTTCAATCGCATAAGTTCAAGAACTCGCAGCGGTAGGATACCAAAGTATCCTACCGCTGCGAGTTCTTTATTTGTATTATAATGGGATATGTTAAAACTTAACTTCCAGCTATTCTCCAATAGCCCAATCTGAAATGCCCCACTGGTATGCCTTATCGTCCGAAATTCCCAGCTCTCTTCTGGTTTCTTCATGGAACCTTTGGGAGAGTGCAAGAGCCGCGGCAGAATGCGCGGGGAGAATTGAAGGAATACGAAAAGGGACATAATTTGATTTTCAAAGATTCGATGGGGGAATATTGCAACCATCCACTAAGCGCTATTTTTGGGGTTAGAGTGAAGCATTCTTTCGCCTCCTCCCGTCGGGGTTGATAACAGTATAGCGCGTATAATAAGCATTGTCAAGGGATTTACTGTATTGTAGGGCGGACGTACAAACCGCGGCGAAACCCATCAGCTTCGCCTCGGTTTTTTGCAACGTTTGTTATAAACAGTAGTATCGACATCCTCATTTAAGGAGATACAGCACAATTCATTCGTCACTTTATCAACTCATTTGTGCGATATTACCTAAATATTCTTTTTTATATTATTCACATTAACTAAGATCTGTTATTAGTTTGTGATAAGATAGCTTGGAATCTTGATGGTATAAATACCCGCGTCAAGGTCTGCCACATCAACACAGCATTCTCCATTAGGAACAACATAATCATATTTTCCGGGCAGCGTATAAATCAGTCTACATTGCCTGTTAAAAATATCATAGACATGTGTTAATGGATCATATGCCACAATGAGCGAATCCCCAATTAGAATCTCATCATAATGGGCGGCAATTGCAAAGCCTTGACTTGTATCAATTATTCCTACCAATTTTTGCTCATTGTCATTCCTTTCAATAAAGAGCCAATGGACATTGCCGTCGTAAGATACTTCATCGTAAATAGGTGGAATGATCCATTCACCAAGGTCATTCTGTACTCCTTCTTTGCCAGAGGAGTCTTGGCAAATCGTATAATATGTAATACTGCTGGGAATTTGCACTTCGATAGGCATCGACTCTGTTTTTTGCGTTGTTGCTTTTTTGGTATCTGGATCATATCGAATCACTGAAAATATACACTGTTCCCGGAAGGTTTCTATATTGGGCTCGTCTTCGTTGTCAAGCACAACAATATAGTCCATTTCCCTCTCATTGTTAGAAGTTCCATAATAATTTGTACTTATTGAGTGATTGGATAGAGCGAGAAAGTCATATTCGACAAAATAAACAATTTCGGAATATTCTTCCAATTGTGTATAATATGGATCATAAATATCAAAATACAGAAACGCCGGACGGATAATCGCATTTTCTTCTGAAGCAGATATTTTAAAATGCAATATTGTTTGGAAACCATCACTAACCGCTTCCTGCAAGCAAATCGTTGTTTCACCAATTGTTGTCACCCATTCAAACGTTTGAACAGTTGATTCTGCTCGTTCCACCAATTCATCACAAAGCAACTTTTTTTTCAGAATGTCATGAATACTGTAGTAAGACCCAAATCGCTGCTGATACAGATTAAAGCCATCGTGTACTTCCGTCGCAATTGCAGGCACACAATTCAGCACAGAGCTCAAGCAACATAGTAACACAAGGATTCTGCGAATAAATTTCATGAAATCTCCTCCTTTGATGCGACGCACATCTCGCCAGTCAGTAAGAAATTCGTTCTATGAACTTGTAGCAACGATTAGGGACCTTCATTGGGAATCAGGGCTTCTTTGGTTTCTTCTCCAACTATTCCATCGACATTTTTTAAATTTGCGTTCCTTTGAAAAGCTTTTACTGCTGCTATCGTTGCTTCATCATACAATCCATTTTCTTCGCCGAAATATACCATCGCTTTTTTAAGCGCATATTGTAGATTTTTGATATATTGAGAAGGTACTGGATGATATGTAGAAATGACCTTCTTCCCAAACAAATACTCCTCAACTCTTGCTGTTGCGGTTACGTTGAATGCCAATGGAGAGCCTTTTGCAACATAATCGTCACGTACAAATACGAATCCTCCTTCTATGTATTGTGCTACATAGAATTCATGAGCACCCGTCTGCGTATTATGTTTATAGATATTAACACCAGTTGTTTTCGATTCATTTCCCGCTTTTAGAGAAATAGCATATCCAACATCATTAATAGGTGTAATGTAATAGTAGCCACCCTCGTGTAGCTCAATGCTTGAATCCACCACACAATCTTTACATTCTGGTACTGAGGAAGCTGCATCGCAGTCAGTATAAAGAGCCATGCAAAACGATGCAGATACTTTGGAGAAGCTTCCAGGAATAAATCCTGTCGGATCTTCATAATTAATCGCATCATTGTTGCAATATGAATATAGATTCCCGTTTAGCAACGCATCTTCATTCAAGAATCTTCCAACTACTGCATTATAGTACCGGCTCCGCAGATAGTACAGCCCAGTTTCCTCATCAAACACATACCCGCGATACCTAAACGGCTGCACCTTGCCCAGCGTTTCCGCCAGCTCGCCGGTACACCACAGCGGCGCGCCCCACGCATCATATCCGTAGCTGACGACGGCATTGCCATTCTCATCCAGAATCGCAACAATATCGCCCTGCAAGTTCTTGACATACGCATACGCCGTGCCGTTGTACACCACCACCGCCGGGCGGTTCTGCGCATCATAGAAGAAATGCAGCTCATCCGTGCCGGAAGTCATATGCACAACATTCTTGCCGTGCAGCGTGTACTTCGTCGCCACGCCGTTGACCGTTTTCTGCACGCGCAGCCCGTTCTCGTTTGTAAACGAACCGTGCATCTGAGCCACAGCCGCAACGATTGAAAGTAGAGCTATCCATCGCAGCTTCTTTCATGGAGGAAGTTGCGATGGACACTCTTAGATGAGTAGTTTTATTTCATGGTCGATGATAATCATGCAAAATGCGAACCGATACAATTAGCCGTGACTTTTCCAATAGCCGCACTTCAAGCCTGTCTTTTTTTAGATCAAACTCTGGAATATCGCCAGGGAATGCGAGCGGTTCCGGATAGCTACTCGTTTTCATCATGGAACCACAATACGGAAAATAGTGATTAGGAATTATAAATATACTGTTTACATGCAATACTCGTTGCTTTGTCCCATGCCGTATAAAATCCCATAACGGAACAACCACACATTTATACAAAAACAAGTACGCACATAGCGCAGCGAGTGCACCAAAGGTTAATTGAAAATGGACAAAATCAGCCGTTCCACTAAAGTAGTTTGCTCTGTATATTGTTCTGCAAATATATACGGCAAAAAAAGGAAAGCCCAGAAGAATACCGTGGATAACGCTTCTGCGAAGTCCCATTTTTCCTCTCCTTTCAATGTGGAGTCGAAATTATTCTGAAGAAATTTGCATCATAAACCAATTTGTCGTTGTAGAGTAAGTGGCAGGCATGATTGTATACCGAATAAAGAAATGGCTGGCAAATTCGTCAATTGGCATGTTCATAAATTGCTTAAGAGCCTCGTTGCGTCCTCCTGAAAACCACTGTGTCGCAAGTTCTTTACGAGCAGATCTTGGCATTTTATGAACTTTATAATTATGCGCCCGAAGGAGATTATCACTAATGAACTTTCCTAGAACATTGGCAAATGCGCCGGATGCAGCAGATAGTCCAATATTTTCTATTGCTCGACGATCGCCAGACAAGGCACCTTCAACATCCAATTCTCCAGCAATCCAACCATCAACAACATTTCCTGTAGCCCCCATTACCCCTGTCCACAAAAGTGATGAACAACCAATTCCAGCAATAGCACCGCCAACAGCTGCTCCTGCATATTTTTCAGCAGGTGAATCCAGGACAAACATATCCCAGCCGCGTTTTCCCTTCTGGTAGTTTTCAACTACATCATCAACGTATTCACTTGCACAGTTGACAATGGCTCCAACTACCGCACCAACCACCGCCTTGACTACCGTAGCTCCTATTGCTGCGCAAATGGCTGCCAGAAATTTCCCGTCAGCATCTGCATTCATTACTGGTGAATTTTTGCAGTAACAAAGTGGGTTGTGACTCAAAATACCATCCGAAGTTCCGCCAAGCCATCGATCAATGCACAGAAAACGGGAAATGCTTGCATGATAATACCTACTTCTTAGATAATACAGCCCCGTCTCCTCATCAAACACATATCCGCGATACCTAAACGGGTTGAGCGTCCCCAGCGTCTCTGCCAGAGTCCCACTCTTCCCAATGGGCATACCCCAGGCATCATACACATAGCTAACGACAACATTTCCAGCCGCATCAAGAATCGCAATCACATCGCCCTGCAAGTTCTTGACGTAAGCATAAGGAACACCGTTGTAAGCCACGACCGCTGGACGATTCTGTGCATCATAGAAGAAATGCAGTTCATCGCTTTCCCGCGTCATATGCACAACATTCTTCCCATGCAGGGTATAGTCCGTTACCACCCCATTTACTGTTTTTTTCACCCGCAATCCGTTTTCATTATACACAAACTGGGCGTCGGTGTCAACGCTCTGCATCCGCGCACGCCGCTATCGTCAATGATGGAAAGCAGGATTTATCCACCAAGCTTCCTTTGAAGAATGTAATTTCGCAGCAGCATTCTACTCAGGGAAGATCAAAATGAATCATCTTTGGAATGTTTAATTTGCAGGAATATCAAAGATGACCGTTATTCCATCGACTTGCTGTATTTCCTCAATCCATGCGGAAACATCGCCAATTTCTTCAGAGAATACATCTTCCCGGAAGTGCAGCATCAGGTTGTCTCCTGCTTCCAACGAATCTGGCGTAAACACATCATATCCGCACTGAATATACATAGAGTGTATGAAAACTTCTTTTACACCAGAATATGCAAAAGCTTCATCGCCAACAAACCTTAGTGTTTCAGGGAAAGCTACTTCTTTAAGACTCCATGTGTCACAAAATGCTTGCCACCCAATGCTGTGAATGTTCAATGGCAAATCAATATCTTCCAATAAAGTACATAGCGTGAAGGCATTTGAACCGATAATTAACAATGAATCCGGAAGATGCACTGTAGATAATCGGCTACAACCTTCAAATGCGTTGTCGCCAATCACAATCACACCATCAGGGATAAATACATCTTGTAAAAAGTCATTTTCAGAAAAAGCACCCTCACCTATCGCACAGCAACGAGTATCTACATAATATTTCGTCAGTTCAAGCTGCTCTGGATAAGAGACAAGGACACCATTGCAATAAGTAATGCCGAATGTATCAACGAAGCACTCGTTATTGCTCGTGTTACAGTGTTTACACACAGCGGTACTTGAAAATGAAAACAGGTCCATCAGCGTTGTGCAAATTGTTAAAACGAGTGCAATTGTTTTAAAATACATTATTATTCTCCTGATTTAATTTGTGTAGTTAATTCCTTTCATGTAGCCATAATGCGTAAATGGCCCATTTATTGCTTCAGATTCGGATAATTCACGAATTATTACGCCACCATATACGGATTCAATAACAGCATTCTCATATCCGTGGAAATAGTTACCAACATATACTGCAAAGTGCCCATCATCGCCAAATGGATTACGAAACAAGCCCATTCCAATTCTAAACTCAGTGTTTGCGTCGATTTTCCCTTTACCAACAACGTTTTTCTTCGGATCCGTTTTGTTATATACAGAGTTCCTATATGTTCCCTCAACATGCGTAGAAATTTTCAACGCCTTCACTGAACTTGCAGAATAATACCAATACATGGTATAACGATATATGCCAACACAATCGACACGACCATACGCAGTATCGTGATCATATTCCCATTCTTCAATCCGCATTTGCTCAAGAAGCGCCATGAATTGACAGACCTTCATTCGTCCATTTTTATAATTCTTTTTCTGGACATGCTCCATCTTATCCCCAAACTCACCAGCGAAAAGTAGGTGTTCTTCACCGCATTCTTCGCAATATGAACAAGTAACACATGTGCCAGATGTATCTAAAAAATAAATCGGGTTGTTTGAACAGTATGTATAGCCATTGTGAGCAAAATTTTCTGTTTTGAGCAACACTGCATCGGAATTGATAAACCGGCAGATTCTTATCGAATAGTACCGGCTCCGCAGATAGTACAGCCCTGTTTCCTCATCGAACACATACCCGCGATACCTAAACGGCTGCACCTTGCCCAGCGTCTCCGCCAGTTCACCAGTGCACCACAGCGGCGCACCCCACGCATCGTAGCCGTAGCTGACAACGGCATTGCCATTCTCATCCAGAAGCGCAACAGATTCACTGGACAAGGTTCGTATTCGTTATATGGAACAGTTTTTCCTGCTTTTGGGGAGATTTTGTTGCCAGCCCGTCGGCGGCTTGTGCGCGGGGTACAGGACGCGACGGACTGGCAAAAACTATTTATAAGAGGGAATCATGGAAAGCCAGTATACTTATAATAGATGCTTTCCTTTTTTATCGTACTCTGGCGTCCACTTTTGCATTTCCAGCGTTTCAAACGTAATATCCGCCTTGAACCGCTTGCCCGTCAGAAACGTGCAGCGATATGGGCGCGCTGATTTGGGTTTTGTCACGTTGTTCTTCGATGAATAGAAAATTCGCAAGCCACCCAAAAGTCTCATATCCGCCAGTCGCGGGTCGCCAAAGCTGGTTCCTTTCATCTCAGGAATCAGTCCGTTATCATACCACATTTTCACCGGATATGCATTTTTGAAAATTATCTTTCTATTTTCATCTGGGTAATTTCCTTCATGCACTAAGTAAAGTGTCACTTCACGATGCAGGATGTCATATTCAATATTCGCAAGCAGATGTGAACCAAACTGATCCTCTTCAAACTGCTCCACGAAGTTTTTTGGCATTTCTTGCAAAATGCGAGGATAAATTTCCCGCAGATAGATGGCTACGTATTTCTGCCCGATTTCCCCAATACGTCCATCGTCCGACAGATAGAAGCTCTCGTCAATCACTTCGCCAATGTTCATTGTTTTCCTTTCTTATGGAATGTCCAGAGTATATTGCTTTCGCCTAAACAAATCAGATATACCACAAGTGTTATTGAGACTTTGAAAAAAAGAACCTGCTGATGATTTTACAGATGTGTAAAGGCTTGCTGCACCTTCTGCTAAAGAAAAATCAAATGTACCAACGGTTGGTGTAGGTGCGCTCATCAATGCGATAGTATCCAAAGGGAAACTATTGTATTGCGGAAGAGCTATACCAACCTCACAATTGGATACAAAATCATCGTCCTTCCAGCCAAGGCCTTCCCAAACTTCTTTAAACATGACATTCCCATCGCCATCTCTCGGCGGCCATTTTTCTCTAATTTTCTTATCTTTTCGAATAAGTTTTAACTTCTCGCACGTCATCTTTTCCTTCACACCATGATGCATACTACCATCTGCATTAATACTGAATTTTTCACTGTTTCTTTTATTTTTCCAAATGAAGATGTGGCAACCATTCCCCCGGTCCTATCAATTTTCCATGATCTTTATCAATCCTAAATTTCCAAGGTTTAGTATCGGCATCTTCGTCTTGTCTGAAACCATCGTAATCAACACTACATGGTGCTTGGTTACTGCAATACAGAAAAATATTGCAATTATCTAAAATACAATCCGCATTAACAAACCGCCCCCACTTTGGGTTATAGTACCGACTCCTGAGATAGTACAGCCCCGTCTCCTCATCAAACACATACCCACGATAGCGGAACGGCTGCACAGACCCCAGCGTCTCCGCCAGCGCCCCGCTCTTTCCAATCGGCGCACCCCAAGCATCATACGCATAGCTAACAACGACATTCCCCGCCGCATCGAGAATTGCAATCAGATCGCCCTGCAAGTTCTTGACATAAGCATAGGGAACTCCGTTGTACACCACCACCGCCGGGCGATTCTGCGCATCGTAGAAGAAATGCAGCTCGTCCGTGCCGGAAGTCATATGTACAACATTCTTGCCGTGCAGCGTGTACTTCGTCGCCACGCCATTGACCGTTTTCTGCACGCGCAAGCCGTCCGCGTTGTAGACGAACTCCGCCGTCACGCCCGATTTCTGCATCTTTTGCAGCTGCCGGCCGTTCTGCCAAGTGTACGTCCACGTTCCGTCATGCAGCGGATTGCCAATCGCATCATAGGCAATGGCGTTCCCGTTGACCGCCGTGAGCTTGTCTCGCCAGTTCGCGTCACCGTATTCGTAGGTAACAGTTTCCAGAGGATTCGTCGTATTCTTGTAAGCAAACCGCTGCTTCTGCAAGATATTGCCGCCAATGTCATAGCTGTACGTCCACGTCGTGCCATCCGCACCAGAGCGGGTATCGCTGTGGTCGTTGACCTGAATCAGCTGCCCCAGCGCATCGTAGGTGTATCCCGTCCACTTGCCGTTCAGCGTCGCACTCGCGATGTTGCCATTGTCGTCGTAGCCGTAGCCACAATTGCACCCCGGCTGGGTAATCGACGCGACGAGATTCGTCACGCTGCCCGTGCCGTAGCCGCCCGCCGCGAAATGGTACTCGCTCGTGAACGTCTTGCTGCCCAGCTTGACCGCCGAGAAGGTCGTTCGATTCAGCTTGTCAATGGTCGTCGTGCTCTGCCCGATTTTCCTGCCACTTGCACTGTACGTCAGCGACGTCGGACGATTTTCGTCATCATAGCCGAATTTCGTCCCATATTCCTGTCGATTTTCACCCACTTTCTCCGTGAATTCGCTCAGGTTGCCGTACACGTTGTCGTAAGCGACCTGTCCCGTGTAGACGTGCTTCGCGTCCTCCGACGTTTTCACACGCACCGGGCGATTTGCCAAATCGTACTCGCTCTGCGTCGTCCGATTCAGCAGATTGTCGCGGACTCGTGCCACTTTCCCCTGAGCGTTGTAGTCATACTCGTATCGCGGCGCGGTTTCCTCGCCGTACACCACCCCCGTCACGCGGTTGAAGTCATCGTACCGACTGCTGACTTTCGCCCCGTTGCCGTAAGTCGTCGCGGTCAACGTGCCGAAATTCGGCTTCGTCGGATCGTTCTGATACGCACTCTGCGACAAGGTCTGACTGCCGACCTTGACCGCTGTCTGACGCCCCAGCGCATCCTGCTCGAAGCTGTACACCACGTCGTTCGCGGCGTTCCCGTCCGTATTGTGACGAATTCCGACCAGATTCCCACGCTGCGCGTCATAGGTATATTCGATGTGAGCAGACGGATTTCCTGCTTTTGCGCGTGAAACAATTGGTGTGTTCGTGTGATTTCCTTGACTTCTCCCCTACCCTATGATAGAATCATCTGGGAGGGACGAGAATGGCGACTTCGGAAAAACAAATGGCATATGACAAACGCGCATATCAGGTATTTGCATTCAGAATAAAGTCTGATAGCAAAATGAATGAGTGCCTCGAACAGGCTGTAAAGAAAACAGGTGAAACGCGGACTGTCTATGTCCGCAACGCACTAATTCGCAAACTCGCCAAGGACGGCTTCCTGCCGTCCAAAGAATAATAGCATACAGGTGTGAAAGGACTATTGTGAAATATTGGCGGAAATTTGTCAAGGAGGCAGAAATCATGGCCAATAAGTGGGATGCAACAGAAAAGGGTAAGGCTTGGCATAAAAAGTATCAGGTCAACTATCCTGAAACTCGGCTTCGTTTGCGTAAAGATTCCGGAATCCCTAGCGCATTAGAAAAAGCCGCTGCGAATACTGGCATTCTTGCAATTGAATATCTCCGTCTTGCAGTCGCCGAGCGTCTGGAAGCAGAAGGGTATAACCCCGAATATGAAAAGACTCCATGTCGGAAGCCTTTTTGACGTTTTTATGAATAGTATTGAGCCTACAAACATCATTTTTAGTATAGCTATACTGTATAGAGAGGTGTCATTCATGGCTATAGGTTGCTTTTTGAAGTTTGGTAAGTTTGCACATCTGAAGTCGTTGTCTGAGGGGCAGCTTTACTTTTCCCCTATTCAAACGCTTCGTGCAAGAGAGGAAGAGTTTCAAAAGGGTATTGGCGATAAATATGAAGGCGGTTTACAGATGGCAAAAGGAGATTTTCAGCTTAATTCTGTAGATAAATCGATTCCGCTTCCAAACTGCACTATGAATTTTTCCTTCGAACCTCTGGATAATGCACTTGTTTTCTGTTTGTCTTTCTGTTCTAACGATGAATGTTCTGTTTGCACAGATGGGAAACTTCGCCTAACTATAGTTCCTGAACGTCTTAAGTGGTTTAGAGAACACTTTAACAACTATGATTCTGTTGCAGTTATCAAGGATCCAAATACATTCATCGATAATATGGAAAAAGCGTTTCCCTGCGGACTCAAACACCATGCAATAAGTTATCCGGACAAAGTTATTAGGGAGAGCGGGATGCATCCTATAAATATCCTATGGAATTTGGCTACTAAGGGTGAAAATATGGTTCCATACAAAAAATACTACGTAACATCAAATGATATGAACGAGTTTCTATTCTATAAGGATTCAGACTTCGCAATTGAAAATGAATATAGATTTGCTCTTTGCGATGAATCTCAAAAAAGTTCTGAGCCTAAATTGTTTTCTGTCAATATAACTGCACCCATAGAGATACTTCCAATTGATACACTTCTATCAAACGGCACTGTATCCTGTTGAATTGATAAGCAAAAAAGAATCTAACATACAAATTTATATTACGCTTATCATTACGAAAAAACTTTGGATTTTAATGTAGTGGTAAAAAACGAATACGTAAGCGTTGGAAAGCTCGAAGCCCGATGGCAGCTGTGCCGTTTATCTTATCGTATTGTTTTATTTTGATTGGGAAAAATCGCTTCCACGAATACTGATTTTTCACTACGCGGCAATAGTCCTGATACACGCCGCTGACATCCGGCTGGTGGTCATAGGTGATCGTCTCCGGATTCCAGTCCTCCAGCACTTCCTTGCACATGATGGCTGTATCCGCCGTCGGTGCGTAGACGTTGCGAACACACAGTTTCGCGGACGTGATGAAGTGGTTCGCGCCCAGACGCGGCAAATCCACAACTTTCAGATCAGTCAGACGGTTGCCGTAGTAATTCGTGTTGCTGATCCACAGCCGCTCGTCGTGCGAGAAGTTCTGCGTCGAACCTTCCTTGACGTAGGTATCGAGGATGCCTGCGGCATTTTCTGCGCTATTCGCGCTGTCCGCGAACGTCGCAATCGGGCTGTATGCCTGCGCCGCCATCTGCTGGCGCTTTTCGGCGGAAAGTTCCACCCACTGGTGCGTCGCCGCGTCGTACTCGTGCACCGGCGTGGTCTGCACCACCGCCCGAAAACGGTTGTTGCCCAGCGCGTACACCTTGCCGCAGCGAGTGCGGAGGTGTTTCAGTTCCTGCTGAGCCGGAAACTGAATCTGTTCCTGATTGTTTTCTTGGTTACTCATATGTTTCCTTTCTTTCTGTGCGCTCCTCTGGCGCACGTTTTTTTCTATCGAAGGGTACGAAAAAAGCCCCTCGCGCCGTGCGCGGGAGCCTCGCTGTATCTTTCGATGGTATGATTTTAGCACACTTTTGTGTGGTTAGCATCCGCGATTTTAGACAGGGCTGTGATGATTGTGCTTATATCATACCACATCCTTTCGCCAAAATCAACACAATTTTGTCCAACCTGCGCTCAAAAGCACTGCAACCACAAACAAATTTCCATCGCATCAGGAAGCTATCCGTTTTGCGCAGCGTTTTTTTTCATGCTGTTTCTTGGGATACGTCTTGATACAGATTTTATGATTTTCAAAGCTGCACAGCTCCGCAAATCAGTCATCCGCCTGATTTTCAAGTTCACCCGACCGTTTACAAGTACATTATACCCGATTAAACGAACAATGTCAACGGAGTTCTGAATAATGTCACTTCAAAGCAGCACATTGCTATTTTCTTTGACAAAAGCGTGCAAACAGATTATTCGAACAGCTTTCTATTAGAGTTAATGACATCATCCAATTCATCCATGAACATACAGGTAATGATGCACTGATACCGCAAATACCGCTTCATCACTGCTGTACCGAAACCCGCATACTATTTCCAGATGAAAATGCGCCAAGATGCGCAGTGGATTTTTGCATTCTGGCTAACGCGAATGAAACGCAGCGTAGCAGCGCTACGCTAAGTGGAATGAGCGGACGCCAGAATCAAAAAAACACAAGCAGATGGCGCAGGTGAATCTGGAAATAGTATTGATTCCATAAATGCGGCGGACAGCAACGGCGGCATATGCAGGCTGATTACGATGCGCGTAATTTGCCGAATATCATACCGAAAGTTGTCATCGCTGCACATTCGGCTGATGGTTGCTTCACTAATTCCCGACCGCAAGGACAGCTCCTTCTGTGTTCCGCAGCGGTCATGAATCAGCTGCACAAGGGCGGCAGAAGGGCGGCGCGGAAAGGTTTCAAGATACTCCGCATTTTTCTCATCCAGCGCTTCTTCGCTCAGATTCTCATCCAAATCCAAGGAGCAAATCAGCGTATACGAATCCTGATATGCTTGATCCGAATGCAGCTCCCCCACGCCGTAACTGCCTATAACACGCTTGTATTCCCGATGAAATTTCAGACAGCATACATCCACATGCCCGCGCGCCCATTCCGTCAGCACCGCGCCGCGCTTGTTCTCCTGCCGAACAATACCTGGCATATTCAAGCTGACATGTCCATCGGCATAAACGTAGCGTTTTTTTGTCAATCAGCTCTCGGAAATCTTCTTTCTGCTCATAAAGATCAAGAAACTGTGTTCGGCTGATGACGAACGTATCGCCGCTGCTCACACTCTCGCGGTCAAACGCAAAGTTTGCAATATACCGTCCGTTCACATAATTGAATGCACCCTTTGCCGCAGGTGAACCCAGCCAAATCAGCCGCGTCCGAATCAGCCCTTTGGATACTTGCTTTTCCTGTGCAATCTGGTAGATGACATGCGCGATTTTGTCCCCCGGATTGATGTTCTGATTGACCACTTCCACCCAATATTGATGCACCATAGGCATCAGTACAGGACGCGGCAATGCAGCAGCCGTGCTTCCATAACTCGCTTGACGCTCCACCCAGCGCACATCCTTGGCTGCTGGACGCGAAGCACGATCCGCTTCTTCATATTCTAAGAGCCGCAAATCGGCGCTGTGCAGCGCTTGCAGCGTGAAAAACATCGTGTGCCATTCATAATGAATGCACTCATGGAAAATTTCTCGTCCGTCACCGTCTGCGCGTTGGAATGACTTTGCATTTGAATTGAGCAGAATGGTTTTCGCCGGAATAACCATTTCTTCCATCACTGTTTCGTCGCCCACCTGTCTCTCTGCCCGCGTGATTCCTTCTTGGAAAAACAGAATCGCTTCCGTCCTCCGATTTTTGAACAGCGGCGCACTGCTGATTTGCAATTCCATTGCTTTTGCGAGCTTCCACGCCGCCCGCGGCTGGTAGGCTGTTACCGCTGTTTCTCCCAGATAGGTTTTCAGCATATTCTAAACTTGCAGTTCCATATCATCATACGAGAAAATCGGCACTAAATACTTGGACAGTTTCGTCCAGCCCTCCCGCTCCGGAGATTCATCCAATAAAACCGTTGATTCCGACAGCCACTGAATCGTCCCGTCCAGCACAAAATCCGTACTCAAATACATGTTTTCCACGAAATAGCGTGGCAGTTCACCGTTCTTCGATGTACCGATTTTCAGCCGAACATACAAGTCCGCCGACATCTTCGTCCGGCTCTTGCGCCAGAAATCCGCCTTCACGATTTTCGATTCCTCATGATGGAGAAACAGCCGTGTGCCTTGTGTACATGATGGCAGCTGTGCTTTAAACCCAGGAAGCTGCTTTTCCACCTCGCACAGCATTTCTGACCAATAATGGTTGGTGATATAGGTGCGCATATCCTGCAGCATCGGCACCATTGCGACCTTCGCTTCGTTACTCATTGCCTTGCCTCCTTCGCTGTCCCCGCCTTTTTGCAAATTACGTCAGGCAAACTGTTGTTCTTATGTTGCCAGTGCTATTAGAACATTTACATGCGCTATAAGCATTGTTGTTCTTGCTGCACTTTGCCTGACAGGCATATCATACACCATACTTATTGGCTTTGCAAGCATTTGCGAAAGTTTGTTCCCTTTTCGTGAATCCTGCTGAATTTTGGCATATGTGGCATAGGCAATTTGACGATGTTTTGTTCGCATATTGGTATGTAACTGCTTCGGATGGACGGCTATAAAGAGACGCAATTGGGAAAATGCGGAAATCGCCTTATCTCCGGCGGAGCAAGTCTACGCTATCGCTCCGCTTAACCCATTCAATTCAAAACGCAATCAACTTCATCAGTTTTCCTCTGCCTGTCCGCATCCATCCCGACAGGGGACTGGACAAAGAACTGCGCAGCGGTGACCTCTGTCATAACAACATCGCCGCGCAGCTTCTGCGTCAGATACCCCTTGACATACACCCGCGCACCGGGTTTCAGCGTCTGCACCGCCCAGTCCGCAAGGCGATTCCACGCATGAACCGTGTAGGTTTCGTGAATCACCTGCTGCTGGCGGTTGCGGTGCGAATGCCGCAGCTGGCAGACGACGTGCGAGGTGTCACCCGTCGTGGGTGTCTTGACGAGAGTGAGAATCGTACCGGAAAGGAAAAGTTCGTTCATGGTTAATACCTCCTGTTAGTAGCGTGTTAGAAAATTGTGTAGTAGGTAGAGGGGGAATAAAAGCCAGCCCGTCATCGACTTGTGCGAGGGGCACAGGACGCGACGGGCTGGCGCAATATTATTGTTATACGAGAGCAAATATCTTATTGAAGTGAATAATCAAGTTGCAAGTGACTATATTAGTAGCAATAGTATATTTTCACCATCGCATGTCGGAATAGCAATGCCTTCACGTGAGTTTGGAGAAAAGTACATAATCTCAGTAGCTTTCCCATCAATAAAAAATGCACTTTCAATCTTTTGATAAAAGCCATTTCCGGAATATTTCGTCTCATGATAATATATATTGGGAAGAGAATCTTTTTGAGGATTATCTTCTGGAAGAGCAGAATTGTTGATGTATTGAGCACATTTCACTTTATCATCATTTACAAGTATTGCAAGGTAATCACCAGAATTTCCTTGAGACAATTCCACACGTCCAGTTTCAATGTCCCATCTGTCCACCATTGTAAGTCCTGTTGTGTCAATAGCAGCATAATCTGCTGTCTTTTCAGGAGTCATCCGTGAAAGCAAAAATGGACAGTCCAAATTGTTGAGTACTGCAACGATTGCTTCATCGTGCATGTTTTGCTTCACCTCTTCGGGAGAATATGGCTGAAAAACAAGTGCAATTAAGCAGACAAGAGACAATATCTTATGAATCACCAATCATCCCTCACAATCATATATACAATGTCGCTATCATAGAGTTTATCCCATGCGCCATTAGAATTGGGTGTCATTCCATCTGGAAGTGTTTGAATTGGCGTCTGTCCAGGTTTATGTGTCCAAATTCCATTATCTAAGCGCATAAAATGGTAATCACCCACTATAGCATAGCCATCTGCATCTGCTATGCATCCCGTTCTTATAGCACTTCTCACAAAAGCGGTCACTCCTTTACAGCAGGTGTATAATAGGCATAGGAGATGATAGAAATGCTG
>OLNY01001844.1_pt1 | contig 15852 bp, 11 predicted proteins | sample 1671981 | NCBI WGS metagenome assembly OLNY01 (sample SAMEA3136632, study PRJEB25190) | human gut metagenome | biome: human gut; feature: human-associated habitat; material: faeces | place: Austria | collected 2013
TGCGACGCGCACGGCAGCTCACCGACCGCATCCGCGCCAGATTCGCCCAGACGCTGGTCGGACAGTCCGACTTGCGCGAAGCGCTGATCGCCACGATGGTCGCAGGCGGACACATCCTCATCGAATCCGTGCCCGGCCTGGCCAAGACCACCGCGGCCCAGACGCTGGCCACCTCGGTCTCGGGAACGTTCCGCCGAGTGCAATGCACGCCCGACCTCATGCCGTCCGATCTGGTGGGCACCCAGGTGTTTGACTTCTCCACCCAGCGGTTCTCCACCCAGATCGGCCCGATCCACGCCAATTTCGTATTGCTCGACGAGATCAACCGTTCCAACGCCAAAACGCAGTCGGCGATGCTTGAGGCCATGGCGGAAGGCGCCACGACGATCGGCGGCGAACGCATCGAGCTGCCCAAGCCGTTCATGGTAATCGCCACCGAGAACCCCATCGAGGAGGAGGGCACGTTCAACCTGCCGGAAGCCCAGATGGACCGATTCATGATGAAGGCCGTCATGACCTATCCCAAGGCCGACGAGGAGACGAGCATGCTGGCGATGCTCACGCGCCGCGGCACCGACATGTTCGATCCGAAATCGCTGCCGTCCGACACGATCACTATTCAGGATGTGGAGTTTCTGCGCAAATCGGCGCGGCGCGTCCATGTGTCGGAGGCGATCATGCGCTACGCCGTCGATCTGGTGGCGACCTCGCGCGGTGCCGGAAACAAGCCGCTGAAGGGCCTGAGCTCGACGGTCCGCCTCGGTGCGAGCCCCCGCGCGTCGATCGCCTTGATCCGCAGCGGGCAGGCCAACGCGCTGCTCGCCGGCCGGGATTACGTCATCCCCGAGGATGTGAAGATGATGGTCCACGAAGTGCTCAGGCACCGTGTGATCCTGACCTTCGAGGCGCTGGCCGACGGCGTGACCAGCGATCAGGTGATCGATCGGATCGTGGAAACGGTTCACGTCCCATGATCGATGGCTCACACCCCTCACACTCCTCATCTTCCGACGACCGGATCCGCCGGAAGATCGAGGCGCTGGGCAATTCGCTGAGCCTTCCGACCGTTCGCAAGGCGCTGGGCGTCCTGGAGGGCGAGCACGCCTCGAACCGGCGTGGAGGCAATGACGACCCGATGGACATCCGCGTCTACGGGCCGGGGGACGAGGCGCGTCTCATCGATTGGAAAGCCAGCGCCCGTCTCGGCCGCCCGATGGTCGTGCAGCATGCGCGCCAGGCGACCAGCCAGGTGTGGCTGCTGTGCGATGTCGGCGAGGAGATGACCGGAGGATGCGCGTCAGGCGAGCCGGCCTACGCGGTCGCAGGCAACGCGCTGCGCATGTTCGCCGCGCTGTCGCTGCGGCGCAGCGATGACGTCTCCCTAGTGTTCGCCGATGCCCACAGCATCACGCGCATGCCGTTCAACGGCGGGTGGTTCGAGCGCACGCTGGACGACGCCTTGCGGCGGGATTGGTCATACGGCCGCAACATCGACGCTCTGCTGGATTACGCGCGCCGCATACGCGACCGTCAGGCGCTCATCGTGCTTGCCACCGACGAGCTGGCCCTGCGCAAGCGTCACATCGACGTCATCGGCGCCATAGCCGCCACCCACCCCGTGGTGCTGATCACCGTGGCGACGGCCAACCCCTTCGACCCGTCCGAGGCCGCCCGCGAATGGTATGACGGAAAATCCGGGCGCCGCATCCCCGCCCTGCTGCGCAACGCGAAGGCCGCGGAAGAGGTGGCGCTGCATCGCAGATACGTGTGCGCCGCTCTGGAGCACGAACTCGCCAAACGTGGTTCGCGAATGATCCGCGCCGCGTCGAGCGACATGATGTTCGATGCCTTCGTGCGGCTGGTGTCGCGTTCGCTCGGCCGTTCCATCCGCAATCAGCTGCGTGTGCCGCCATCGCTGAACCTGACGTCGGAGGTGCCTGCATGAACGTCATGAACGGTTTCGTGACCTCGTCGACGCTGGCCGCAGCCGTGGACGTGAACGACCTGCATCCCGTGACGGACGTGCCCGTCGCGTCTCTGCTGCCCATAGTGACGATGGCGTGCTTCATCGCGTTGCTGATCCTGATTGTGGCGATCGTCATCATGTCCCGTCCTCGACGTGCGAAACGCGTAGCCGCTCCCCGAGGGTCCCACAACGCCCTCGCCCCCGTCTCGCAGTGGAAAAGCCGCGTGCATGACATCGTGGAGCGCAACGGGGCCGGGAAGCTCTCGCGCGAGGACGCCTTCGTCGAGCTCGCCGCCGTGGCGAGGGACTTCGCGTCGCAGGCCAGCAGCGCGGAGCTCGGTTCGACGACACTGCAGGAGATCGCGTCACGTTCCGCAGGCTCCCTGGCAGGTGATTCGGGAGTCCACGGTTTCACGCTGCTGCGCCAGACCATAGCCGCGCTGTATCCGCCGGAGTTCGCGAACGCCGAGTTCAACGCGCAGGCGAAGGACGCCACCGTGGAACAGGCCGCCGACTGGGTGCTGAACCTTGTGGAAAGGTGGCGCTGATGACCACGAACGACATGAGCATCCATTGGCTGTGGCCGTATGCCGCCGTGGCGGCCGTGCTCGTCGCGGCAGTGCTGGTGGCCGTCATCGCGATCTTCCGAGGCCGCAGGCGTCCCCCGCGGGACGGCATGCCGGTATACAGTCTTGACGACGACCTCAATACCGAGCATGCATCGCATCTGTTCCATCTGTGGCGATTGCTGGGGCGGATCGCCGTGGCGGCGCTGGTGGCGGCGCTGGCCATCTGCACGGTTCTTATCGCCAGACCGGCGCATGTGGACCGCGACGCGGAACGCTCCAGCAGTCGCGACATCGTGTTGTGCCTCGACGTATCAGGTTCGGCGCTCCCCTATGACCGGGCGGTCATCGAAACATATCTGGAACTGGTGAGCCATTTCCAGGGAGAACGCATCGCCCTGAGCATCTTCAACTCGACATCGCGCACGGTGTTCCCCCTGACCGACGACTACGACCTGGTCTCCAGCCAGCTGACCAAGGCGGCGGACGCGCTCCGTGGCGTCGAATCGCAGGACGACATCGACAAGATGAGCGACAAGGACTACCAGAAGATCGCCGATTGGCTGGAAGGCACGCAGAACCGCAAGAACTCGACATCCCTGATCGGGGACGGGCTGGTCAGCTGCGCCGCGATGATACCCGGCTTCGCCTATGGCGACACGTCCGGCGCCACACGGCAGCGCCCCGCCTCGATCGTGCTCGCCACCGACAACGTGGCGTCCGGCACGCCGACGTATTCACTCGCCCAGGCGCTCGATATGGCCGAAGCCTCGCATATCAGCGTGGACGGCCTGTTCTCCGGGCCACGCCAGAGCGAGGGCGACGCCACAACCACCGAGATGAAGCAGCAGATCGAGTCCCGCGGCGGAACGTTCCTCACCCAGTCGGGCTCATCCGACATCAACGAGCTGGTGAGGCAGATTGACAGCCGGCGTACCAGCGAAAGCCGACGGTCAAGACAGGCCGCGTTGATCGACGCGCCGGGATGGTGGACGCTGATGCTGGTCGTGCTGCTTGCGATATGGATGATGCTGGCATGGAGGTTGAGACGATGAGACCGATGACATTCGCCCCGGCTCTGGGTTGGATCGCGGGCGGCGCGATCGCGGCGCTCATGCTGGCGTTCGCGGTCGCGGTGGTCGTCGTGCATGTGCGATGCAGGCGCTCCAGCGATGAGACGCTGACCGCCTGCATACGCAGGGTGATAATGTTCCTGCTCGCCGCCGTGATGATGCTGATGCCCAGCATCGTGACGACCACCACCAGCCGGGCTATCAATGCCACCGATGTCATGGTGGCGGTCGATGTCACCGGATCGATGGCGGTCAAGGACGCGGAATACGGCTCATCGGGCACAATCAGCCGTCTTGACGCGGCCAAGCGCATCGTGAAGGGCATCACGTCGACGTACGCCGATTCCAGTTTCGCCGCATTGCGCTTCGGCGCGAGCGGCACCCTAGATGTGCCGTTGACTCCGGACTCCATCGCCATTGACGGCTGGGCCGACACGCTGGCCGTCGAATCCACGTCCACATCGGCCGGATCGAGTCTCGACACGCCGCTCGACCAGCTGATGCTGTCGCTCAAATCAATCAGGGATCAACATCCCGATGACATCATCGTGCTGTATGTGATCACGGACGGCGAGCAGACCTCCGACACCGCACGCCGCAGCTATTCTGCGCTGAGGCGGTACCTTGACGACTCGTTCACCATCGGCGTGGGCTCTGATGCGGGTGGCAAGATACCGATGGCCAGCGACGGCACAGCAACGGGGCAGCAATCCGACGGGCAGTGGGTGACCGACCCGACGACCGGCAAGCCGGGAATATCCAAGCTCGACGAGGCCACGCTGGAATCCATCGCCGATGAGATGGGCGGCTCATACCTGCACGTGGACGCCTCGCACACCATCGAACAGGCCGTGTCCGCCAAGGCATCAAGACAGTGGAGGCTCACCCAGACGGTCAAACGGCGGGAGCGTACGATTCCCGTGATATGGCCGTTCGCCGTGGCGCTGAGCCTGCTGCTCGCCTGGGAGATCGGCGCATGGATCGCCATGTCACGGAGGATGCTATGAAATCCCGGAAATCAACGAATCGTGCGATGAAAAGCAATACAGTGAAGAAGCGCGAGGCGAACGGCCGCGCAGCGAAAGACCGCGCAGTAGCGCGCACTCCGCTATGGTCGCGCATCCTGATCGGCATCGTCGCGATGGCCTGCCTGTGCGCGGGCATCGCGGCCGGCGCGAACCTCATCGCTGTCACCGCATTCGACGATGCCACCTCGCAACTGAACGGCAATCTGAAGGCCGCTTCCAAGGATGACGCCGACCTGTCGACGCTCAGCGCACTCCAGCAAAAAGCCGACGCCAGGTTCGCAGACGCGGCCGCATGGTCCGCGTTGCTACTGCCGCAAGTCAAGAACGTGATCGACACCAACGCGTCAGTCTCCGCCACGCTGACCGAACGCATCAACGCGCAGCTCCAGAAGCAGCAAAACACCGAAACCTCCAACGCGCAGACCGCGCCCGGATCGGACGGCAACGCCAAGCAGAGCGGCGGTCTGACGCAGGAGCAGCGCAAGCAAGTGGACGACCTACTGAAGTCGAATCAGCAGTCCAACTCGCAGAACGGCTCCAAAGGCGGTAAGGGCAAAAGCTCCTCCAACACAAACTCCACCACCAAGCCATGGTGATTGGCCCGGGCGCCGCCTGGTTCCAGCTGTCCGGTTCCGGCTGCCCGTGTACCACACCACACGATTTTCGACGGTTTTTGGGCTGGTGTGGCAACGCCGGTATCAGAGCGTTTTCCCGAATCATTGGAAAATGGCGGTTTCTGTGATTCGCTTTCTGCCATACCACGTAATGAGAAGGCTCACATTCCATTGTGTGGCACAACAAAAGCCACACAATGCATTTTTCCCATGTTTTTCCCCTGGTGTGGCCATCCCGGCACAGCATCCTTAGCACGGCAATCGGCGGCGAAGTCAGGTCGATTCTCCCCTGATGGAAAGACGGGCCACGGCACAAGTGGCGCTGCGGATGAGAGGCACCCGGGACCGCCCCAGGCGGCTTCGCCTGCAAACAGCCCCTCTACTCGCTTCACGGCTCAGCCCGCCAGCGAGGGCACCATTGCGCATCACTCCATTCAGTGCTCCGCGACGGCGCCGGTCTCGTCGTCCACATTTGCTGTGGATGACACGCCGAGTGTGTGGATAAGTCGGGAGCCTTCGACCACATGTTCCGCTCCGCTTGCGCGCGGATGGCCGTGCATGCGTTCATGGAACCATGAGCACCTGCACTATCTTCAACGGCGCGTTCCCGATATGGGGGAACGCGATGGCGTCGATCGCCGGCGCCAACTGCCCTTGCCGCACCGCTGTCGGGTCCAGCCGGGAGCGCATCGGCTCCCTGCAACGGCTGACCTCCAACGCGCTGGAACAGTCCAGAACCGCGATGGCCGCCGCCAAGAACCTGGATTGGACCGGCAATGCGGCGACACTGTGCGCACGAACATTGGACCGCGATACGAGGTTGGCGGCATCCATCGACGACCGCGTGCGGCAGACCGGGCAACTCGCCTGGAGCGGAGGCTCATCATGAACTGGATGGTCACTTCGTCGATACACGGAGGCACGCAATACGCCCCGGCAACCCGTGAACGATATACGGCCGCCGTGGCATCGCTGCGCAATCAGGCGAAGGAGATGAAGGGCGCGGGGTTCTTCTGGTCGGTGGTCCACGACCAGCTCAGAAAGGACCGTGCGAGCGCGGCGCTCTGCCCTGCGCTGGCCGGCAGCGGCGGCGATGGAGAACCCGGTCACGTCTCCATGCCATATGCGCGTCTGCTGGAGCAATGCGTCACCCACGCGCGGGAGTGCGCCACGCTCGCCGGGGACCTGGAACAGGTCGCCGATCTGATCGCCCGCGCCCACAGCCTGTATGACGAAGCGGAGACCAAGGCGGAGACGAAACTTCGCAAGGCCGCGCAGATCATGACGACCGTGCTGCCCAGCGTCGGATGGAACACGCTGGGGATGCTGTCGCTCTACGGATTCATCTCAGGCTCCATCAAGGACGGCAAGCTCAACCCCGTGCGGGCGCTCGATGCCACGTCGAAAATGGATGAGGAGCTGCTGGCATCGCTGGCGGGACGCATCACGAACAACCGCATCGCGCACATCCTCGGCGGTACCCAGGTCGCCGGCGCCGCGGAACGCATCGCAAAGTACACGTCGAAGTTCAAGAACGCCATGCAGGGCAACAAACTCACCGTGCGTGAGGTGCAATCCACGTCTCAGGTGGCCGGGGCCTCGCATTCCGTGGCCTCGTCCATGGAGAACCTCCGACGGCTCGCCGAGGAACGCCTGGGCAAGATCACCCTTAACAGCGGACTCAGTTATGCGACGATAGCGGTCCAGCGATACCGCCGCTCCGATGGGACGACAGGCTGGCTAATCCTGATACCGGGCACGGACGGGCAGGACGATTCGCCGTTCGGATGGGAGCAGAACCTCGAACTCATGAGCTCCAACGCCAACCGACGCAGGAACGCGGACAGCTTCCGCATGGTCGAGGAAGCCATGAAACAAGCCGGCATCGGCAAGGACGAGCCGGTGGCATTGGTGGGGCATTCCCAGGGCGGCATCGTGGCCGCGGCCCTGGCCTCCGACCTGAAGGACTCCTACGCCATCGATCACGTGGTGACCGCCGGCTCTCCTGTCGCCAACCATCCGATACCGCCCAAGACCTGGGTGACCAGCATAGAGATCGAGGACGAGCTCGTCGCCTCGCTCGATGGCGGCCGCAACCCTTCGACCGAACAATGGCTCACTGTAAGGGGCAAAGTCATGCAGACCACCGGCGTCACGCCGCCGACGGTGAACGCCGACGGGTCGTGCACGCCCGGCCAGAACACCGGTTCGGTCGAGTCGAACTACGCCGGAGCACTGGTGGCCGACGCGCCGAAGACTAAGGAGATATCCCATTGGCTCAAATACCATCAGGCCGCGTACCGCAACGCCACCGATCTCGGCTCGCCCGCCGTGGACGCGCACGAACGGCATTTCCAGCAGATCATCGACGGCGAACTCATCGACACCCGATACTACGAGGGGCGCATGTCGCATGACTGACGGGCGTGCACGCACCGGAAACACGGGGGAAACAGCAGTCAGCAGACGAAAACGAGAGGAGAACGACATGCCGGGACGAAGAAGGCATCAGGAACGGGGGCGAAACGAACACGCATCGGTTTCGCATCAGGTTTACGGCTGGAAGTAATCTGGGATGCTATGAAGCTTACTGACATCACCCCCGCAATTGCATTGACCCCGCTCGACGGACGCTACCACAAGCAGACCGCACCTCTCGTCGAATATCTGAGCGAGCCGGCGCTGAACCGCGAGCGCATGCGCGTCGAAGTCGAATGGATGATCCTGCTGGCCAACGGCTTCGACGGCAACGGCAACCAGCCGATCGTCGAAGGCGTGGAGCCGTTCACCGACGCCGAGATCGCCTTCCTGCGGGCCATCCCCGAGGACTTCGGCGCCGAAGGCATCAAGCAGCATGCCGCGCACGAGGCCGTCACCCACCATGACGTGAAGGCCGTGGAATACTACATCGACGACCAGCTCGACAAAGCGCCGGCCGAGCTCACCCACATCAACGACGCGCTCAAGACCCTTGTGCACTTCGCCTGCACCTCCGAGGACATCAACAACCTGTCCACCGCCCGTTGCGTGAAGAACGCGATGGAGCAGGTATGGACGCCGGCGTTCAAGGAGATCATCGACCACCTCGCCGCCAAGGCCGAGGAATACAAGGACAAGGCCCTGCTCTCCCTCACCCACGGCCAGCCGGCCACACCGACCACGCTCGGCAAGGAGCTCGCCGTCTACGTCTACCGTCTGAACCGTCAGCTCAAGCACATCGAAAACCAGGAGTACCTGGGCAAGATCAACGGCGCGACCGGCACGTTCGGTGCCCACTTGGCCGCATGCCCGGATGTCGACTGGATCGCTGTCTCCCGCGAGTTCGTCACCAATCGCATGGGCCTGACCTGGAACCCGCTGACCACGCAGATCGAAAGCCACGACTGGCAGGCCGAGCTCTACTCGACCGTCTCCCACGCGAACCGCATCATGCACAACCTGTGCGTGGACGTGTGGATGTACATCTCGCGCGGCGTGTTCGCCCAGGTGCCCGTCAAGGGCGCCACCGGCTCCTCCACGATGCCGCACAAGGTCAACCCGATCCGCTTCGAGAACGCCGAGGCCAACTTCGAACTGTCCTGCTCGCTGCTCGACACGCTCTCCGCCACGCTGGTGGAGTCCCGTTGGCAGCGCGACCTGACCGATTCGACCACCCAGCGCAACATCGGTTCGGCGCTCGGCTACTCGCAGCTCGCCCTGTACAACCTGATGGGAGGACTCAAGTCCATCCACCCGAACGACATCGTCATCGAACGCGAACTCGACTCCAACTGGGAGGTGCTCGGCGAGCCGATCCAGACCGCGATGCGCGCCTGCGAGCTCAAGGGCCTGCCCGGCATGGACAAGCCGTACGAGAAGGTCAAGGAACTCATGCGCGGCCATGAGATCAGCAAGGAGGCGGTCGAGTGCTTCATCGACCAGCAGTCCTTCGACCCCGCCACGGCCGCGCGGCTCAAGGCGCTGACCCCCGCCACCTACACGGGCGTCGCCGGCGCGCTGGTCGACTTCGACCGCTGAGCCGTCCGATAATTCCCATTTCCATCGACGATCAATCAGCACAGGAACGGTGATGAACGATCAGACGATAACCGCAACGTCCGGCGATGACGATTCCAAGGCGTCGCCGGACGCGCGTCCGATGAGCGACGACGTATCCGGCACCACGGCCCACCCGGTCATCGAGGACGTCGCACCGCGCCGCATCCACGATTTCGGCGATCTGGTCCACGCCGTCTCCGCCGTGCTGCTCGCGGCGGTGGCCATACTGTCCTCCATCTACCTGAGCGGTTTCGTCACGGGAGTCGAGTCCGATGCCCACAGCGCCGGACGTGCACTGAACTGGATGGTCGATCTTCCGACCTCGATGCTGCAGCAGCTGACCATCGTGACCATCGCCGTTATGGCCATCGTCCAGCTGCTGGTGGGACGGGAGTGGCTGCAATCGGCGTTGGCCCTACTCGCCATGTTCGGTGGCCTAGCGACCGTCTGGGGCATATCGATGGCCGTGTCGACCTTCGGGAACTTCACATTTATCACCGCGCTGAGTTCGCCGAGCTCGATCATCGGAACGGGACTGCTGCCGGACTTCTACGCGGGTTCCGCGGCATTGTTGACCGTCGCGGGGCCTCGGCGTACACGATCGACGGTCAAATGGGGATGGAACATCCTCTACATCTCGTCGGCCATCCTGATCCTGCTGTCGATCAACTCCGTGACCGGAGTTATCGTGTCCCTGTCCGTAGGCCGGCTGGTCGGCATGCTGATCCGGTTCGCAGCCGGCACCAAGAACCAGGGCGCATGGGGCGAGGATCTCGTGCAGGCGCTCAACGGCATCGGACTGCATATCACCTCGCTGAAGCGCCGCATGGACGTCGACCTGTCCCATGGCTCCCTCGCCTCGACCCTCGACGACGATCTGGTCGAAGGATCTCGACTGTACGACGCCGTGGATGATTGGGGACGGGCCTTCGTCGTCTCCGCTCTGGACAGCCAGGCGCGCACGGCGGGCTACGTCAAACAGCTGTGGCAGTGGGTCCGGTTCACCGGCGTCGCCATGCGGCGCGACCGCTCGCCGAGAGAGGCGACCCAGCACCATATGGCGATGATTCTGGGATTGCGCAATGCGGGCCTGCCCACCCCCAAGATCTACGGCGTGGCCGACACCGGCGAGACTTCGATCCTGGTGCTGCACGGCGACGACATCATGCACGAGTGCAACCTCAACACGTTGTCCGACAAGGACGCCATCGCATTGCTGCGTTTCCTGTCGGTGGCGAACAAACGCGGGTACACGCATCGCCGCATCACGCCGGACACCCTCGCGCGACTGGAATCCGGCACGCCGATCATAGCCGGATGGCAGAACGGGGACGATGCCAGCGCGGCCCCGAACATCGCACTGGACCAGGTGCAACTGCTGTTGCTGCTCGCCGTGCTCATCGGCCCCGAACGCGCGGTCACCGCAGGCCGCGACGTGCTCGGCGACGACACGATGATCTCGCTGACCCCATTCATCCAGAAGGCGGCCGTTCCCGCCGGCACACGGGCCCTGCCGGGCTGGAACAAGCACATCGTGGACGACATGCGCGCCGAGATGCGCGCGCTGGCCCCGCAGGAGACCGCCGAGGCCATGGAGCCGGTGTCCCTGTCCCGGTTCAGCCCGCGCTCCTTTATCGGCATGGTGCTGCTGATCGTCGCCGTCGTGGTGATCTTCACCCAACTGAAGCCCGACGAGGTCATCTCCGCGGTGAAGAACGCCAACCCGGTGATGGCGATCGTCTGCCTGATCTTCGAACTCATCGCCCTGCTCGGCTCCGCGCTGGAGCTCGGGGCCTTCATCGAACGCGACAAGCGCAACCCGCTCGGCATCTTCATGTCACAGGTCGCGCAAGGATTCGCGATGGTGTCCATGCCCGCCGGCGTCGGACCCGCATTCGTGAACCTACAGTTCCTGCGCAAAAGCGGCTACCGCAATACGACCGCCACCGCGATCATGAGCGCCGTCATGGCCGTGTATTATGTCGGCACAGTGCTCATGCTGTTCGTCATCGGCATATTCACAGGCAGCGACGCGCTTAGCAGCATGATTCCGACGAACACCCTGATCGTCATCGTCGGCATCGTGCTGATGGCGCTTGCCGTGGCGATGATGATCCCGCCCATCCGGCATTACGCGACGGACAGGCTGCTGCCCCTGGTCAAGGCCTACGCACGGCAGCTGATCGACGTGCTCACCAATCCCAAGGAGCTGTCGTTCAGCGTGCTGGGCATGCTGATCCTCAACGTGGCCACCGGACTGGAATTCTGGGCGGCGCTGCTGGCGTTCGGACAGATGACCAATCCGCTAGAGACACTGTTCATCTTCCTGGTCGCCAATGCCATCGGCTCCGCGGTGCCGACCCCCGGCGGCCTCGGTGGCGTCGAAGCGGCGCTGACGTTCTCGTTCGGCGCGGCAGGCGTGCCCGCGGGCATCGCGCTCTCCGCGACGTTGCTGTACCGTGCGCTGTTCTACTGGCTGCGAATCCCTCTCGGTGCGCTGTCCATGCGCTGGCTCGACAAACACAATCTCATATAACCGCCCAACAACCGGAAAAAGTGTGGAAAACCCTTAAAAAATGCGGCGTTTGCCTACATCATGCGCTATCATCATTGATGAACACCGGGGATTCGGCAATCGAAGCCCCCAGATCAAAGAAGGATGCTTTATGGCATACAACAAGTCTGATCTCGTTTCGAAGATCGCCCAGAAGTCCAATCTGACCAAGGCTCAGGCTGAGGCCGCCGTTAACGCTTTCCAGGACGTGTTCGTCGAGGCCATGCAGTCCGGCGAAGGCCTGAAGCTCACCGGCCTGTTCTCCGCTGAGCGCGTCAAGCGCGCTGCCCGCACCGGCCGCAACCCGCGCACCGGCGAAATCATCGAGATCCCGGCGACCTACGGCGTGCGCATCTCCGCCGGCTCCCTGCTGAAGAAGGCCGTGACCGAGTAAGTCCGGTTCGTGCCATTGTCACCGATTTCGATATCATGGTGAACAAATACAGCCCCTGACCAATGAAGAGTCAGGGGCTTTTCCGTATCTGGGCTTGGGCTGGGGCGCCTCCGGTCGGCGCCCCCGGTCGACTTCGCCGACGGCTCAGCCGCCAGCGGGGCGTTATAGCAGGTTCATCAGGTGTTGGACGTCGGCATTCGCCTGGTATTCGAAGGGGTCCATCAGCACGACTTCGCTGCGTTCAGGAGCCATGACGGACAATCGCGTCCAGTCGCAGGAGAACCGGCATTGCGTGGACAGCGCCTTGGCGACGAAGGCCCCGCGCAACGCGGCACGGGTATCGGCCGGCGGTTCCGAGACGGCATACTCCACCTGCTGGGGCGTGGCCAGCTGCCGCATCACGCCTCGACGCAGCATTGACGGATACAGCGAACCGTTGACGATGTCATGGTAATCCATGTCCAGCCGTTCGCGCATGGCGTCCGTCACTTCGCCCTTGCGGCGTTTCAGCGCCTGGAACAGGCGGTATTTCGCCGCCCAGTCGACGCGGTCCGACAACGCTTCCACATCGCTGGCCTCCAACTGGTCAAGAACCAGCGACCATGCGGAAAGAATCTGATCCACGTCCGTGCGCGGCAGTGCGTCGTCAACGGCATCATGATGACGTTCCATGAAATCACGGACGACGGCCTGGTACCTGCGCTGCATCTGCACGGCAGACACCGGCTCGGAGCCGTCAGCAAGACGAAGCCGGGCGGTCACGCATGTCAGATCGGCGCTGACCGCACGGTTCGCGGCACCGGGATCGGCCAACGCGCACGACGCGAAACCGGAATCCTCACCGAGCCGGGCGGCCTCCTCGATGACGCAGATAATCAGATGCGTCACGGCGAGTTTCATCCATGTCGCCCATTGCGAACGATTGGAGTCGCCGATGATGACATGCAGCCGGCGGAATTCATCCGGATCCGAGTGCGGTTCGTCACGTGTGTTGACCATGGGGCGCGACCGCGTCGTCGCCGATGACACCGCCTCATCCAGATAGTCCGCCCGCTGCGTGATCTCGAATCCCTGATCGGTGACCCGCCCGGCTCCGGTGTACAGCTGCCTCGTTATCAGGAACGGCAGCAGCTCGTGCTCGACGGTTTCCAGAGGCACATATCGGCGTACGAGATAGTTCTCGTGACACCCGAACGAGTGGCCCGCCGAGTCCGCGTTGTTCTTGAACACGTGCACGTTCACGCCGTCCCCGTACCTGGCACGAAGCCGGGCCTGCGCGCCGAGGGCCAATCCGGCCATGACCCGCTCCCCCGCCAGATCCTGCAGCAAGGCGTCCATCGGATCGCGGGCCTCGGCGGTCGCATACTCCGGGTGGGAGCCGACGTCGAGATACAGCCGCGAACCATTGGTCAGGTACGTGTTCGTGGAACGCGCGCGGGACACGACAGGCTGGAACATCATCATCGCGACCTGCGCCGCGTCGACCGGATGGTCCGAACCCGTCACCGATACGCCGTACTCCGTCTCCACGCCGAAAATGCGGGCGAATCCTTGGAACTGCGAAGACCTCCGCGCTTCCTGCCAACTCCCGTGATTGCCGCTGTCACGCAGCTGCGGCATCATTCGCCGCCTTTTTGCACGAAGCTGTTCACGTACTCCTCGGCGTTGGATTCCAGCGTGGATTCGATGTCGTCCAGCACCGCGTCGAGAGCGGCCGCGTCGGTCTCGGCCTCGGCCTGTGCCGCCATCGACACGTCATTCAGCTGTTCGTCGGTGTCCTGCTTCTGCGAGGACGACCGCGTGTGAGCGAATTCCTGAGGCATATCCGTCCCTCCCTTTCCTTCCGGTTTTCTTCTTCCGCCGATGCCGGCACAGGCCGGACATCCGGCATGCCGTCACCGAATCGCAGACATCTGCCACGCACGCACGTATTCGTCACCGCCGGCAGACGCCTGCATATGTCTGTATGCGCCCGATCACTGCAGATACGGCTGCAGCTCGTCGTCGATCAGGCCGTTCGACGCCACGACATCGTTCTCGCGACGCCAATGGATCAGCTCGCCGTTCCACTGTCTCAGACGCCCCTGCGCCTCCCATACCACGACGGCACCGGCCGAGACGGCCGGAACATCCCACTTGTGCAGGTGAGGCTCGAAATAGGCGTCGTACGTGCCGTCGGCCACCTTGCACAAATCCATCGAAGCCGGACCCACTCGCTTGATATCGGCCGGTTTACCCGCGATGGAGGCTACCGCGGACAGGGCCCGCTTGGACTCCTCCGGCACATACGACATGCCGTAGCTGACCACGGAGCCATCCAGCGTCGCAGTGATCGACGGCATGACCTTCTCGCGCTTGTCGCCGCCCACGGGGTTGCGGCGTATCCTGATGGCGCCCTGGCCCTTCGCCGCCATGTACGTGATGCCCATGGCGGGCGCATGGACCACACCCATGATCGGGCGCGCATGGCAGTGCTCGTCGAACTCGAACAGTGAGATGGTCACGGTCCATTCGGCCATGTTGCGGATGAAATTGATGGCTCCGTCGATATTGCCGACGCACCAGTACCTCTCCCCCGGCTGGTTGTCCTCCGGACGCTCCTCCCAGAAGCCCTGGAACGGTTCGATTTCGGACAGTCGCGCGCGGGTATAGCGAATCAGCCGGGTGTTGACCTCGCTAGTGAATTTCGTCTCGCCGGGCGACACCATCGTCGTGGATAGGTCGTGGGGGTTCACCTGCTCCTGAAGGGCGTGCCTGCCGGCATGCCGCGCCACTTGGGCGACGGCCTGTGTCATTTCTCGCAAATCCATGTCTGCATCAACCTCGTCTGTCGGTCGTTGTCTCTGGTCGTGGCGTTCGCGCCTTTGATCGTCATCGCTCGCCATCATGGCTGCCCCATGATGCGCATCGGCCAGTGGTGCGCTCACGGTAATGCCATTTCATGCCTGTATCGATATTACCTTCCGGCGGTGATGTTCCGATCGATTTGCGTTATCAGCTCATCGGCGTTTCGCGTGCCGTCCACGAACGCGGCCATGTGCGCCTTGTCGAAGGCGCACGGATCGGACATGTCGAGCGAGCACAGGTCGGACGGCCGGACGATCGGACGGCTCGCATTGCCGTACGACTCCTCCCCCGTCTGCGGCGCATCATGCCTGCGGACGGTCAGATGGGACCATGAGACAGCGACCACCTGGCTCGCATACCGGTTCACGACCGCGGCACGCAGCCATGCGCGCGTGGTCTGCGGCGCATTGCCAGCGGCATCGGCGACCTGCCGGTCGTCGACCGTGCGCTCGGTGCGCGACCTGACCTTCTCGAATATCGAGCGGACCGGGTCCAAGGCGGCCCACCCCAAGTCGATCGCCCGCAGTTTCGGATCGTTCCACGACAAACCGTGCCTGCGGCGCAGACGCTCCAGCAGCTGCCATTTCATCAGCCATTCCACCCGCGACGCCTCGGGTTGCATATTCAGTCTCGTATCGTCGTCGGCATGCCGGATGGCGGCCACGTCGGCGAGTGCCTGCCCCCACAGCGCCATGATGCCGGTGGTGGGCTTGTCCGGCCACAGCGGCTCGCCGCGCGTGTCGGTGCCGTACACCAGCGCCCCCATCTCGTA
>OLNY01001856.1_pt1 | contig 15742 bp, 12 predicted proteins | sample 1671981 | NCBI WGS metagenome assembly OLNY01 (sample SAMEA3136632, study PRJEB25190) | human gut metagenome | biome: human gut; feature: human-associated habitat; material: faeces | place: Austria | collected 2013
CGCTCTGGTCGGCCACGGAATCGCTGGCAGCGCGGATGTGCAGCCGCAGGGTATCGGCACATACCGCATCGCCGGTGTGCAGCTGGGTGCGGCCCCAGGCCGCCGCCTGCCACAGGCTGCACAGCAAAAGTCCGAGCGCAAGGCAGATGCACAGGTGCTGCATCTGCCGCCGGGAAAGCATCTTACCCATAAAAAAACAGACCCTTCTTCTGGAAATGATATCCAGAGGATGGGTCTGTAAAAGGTGATTTATACAGCTGCTTCGAGCGAATGCGAGATGACTGAGAGGGCTCAGTTCTTCAGCGACTGCATGGGAGCCGGCAGGCGGCCGCCGCGGTTGATGAACACCGAGGGGTCGTGGCTGTTTATCGGCATGATGGGGCCGTAGCCCAGCAGGCCGCCAAAGTCCAGCACCTCACCGGCTTTGCGGCCGATGGCGGGGATCACACGGACGGCGGTGGTCTTGCTGTTCACCATGCCGATGGCGGCTTCGTCGGCGATGAGGGCACTGATCACGGCGGGGGTGGTGTCGCCGGGGATGATGACCATGTCGATGCCCACCGAGCAAACGGCGGTCATGGCTTCCAGCTTTTCAATGGTCAGGCAGCCGATCTCGGCGGCGTGGATCATGCCGGCATCCTCGCTGACCGGGATAAAGGCACCGGACAGGCCGCCCACATGGTTGGAGGCCATCACGCCGCCCTTCTTCACGGCATCGTTCAGCAAGGCCAGGCAGGCGGTGGTGCCGCAGCAGCCGCAGGTCTCCAGACCCATTTCTTCCAGAATGTTGGCCACACTGTCGCCAATGGCCGGGGTGGGAGCTAGAGAAAGGTCAATGATGCCGGCAGGCACACCCAGGGCCTTGGAGGCAAGGTTTGCCACCAGCTGGCCCACACGGGTGATCTTGAAGGCGGTGCGCTTGACCAGCTCGGCCACCTCGTCGATGGGAGCATCCTTGGGCAGGCGGGCCAGGGCGGCACGCACGGCACCGGGGCCGGAAACGCCTACATGGATCTCGCAATCCGGCTCACCGGGGCCGTGGAAAGCACCGGCCATGAAGGGATTGTCCTCCGGGGCGTTGCAGAACACCACCAGCTTGGCAGCACCGATGCACTGACGGTCGGCAGTCAGCTCACTGGCCTTCTTGACAGCCTCGCCCATGAGCTTGATGGCGTCCATGTTCAGGCCTGCCTTGGTGGCACCGATGTTCACAGAGCTGCACACGATGTCGGTCTCGGCCAGGGCACGGGGGATGGACTCAATGAGCCGACGGTCACCGGCAGAAAAGCCCTTGTGCACCAGAGCACTGTAGCCGCCCACAAAGTTCACGCCCACCTTCTTGCCGGCAGCGTCCAGGGTCTTGGCAAAATCCACCGGGTCTGCCTCCGGGCAGGCACCCAGCAGCATGGCAATGGGGGTAACGCTGATGCGCTTGTTGATGATGGGGATGCCGTACTCGGCACTGATGTGCTCCACGGCAGGTACCAGGTTGGCAGCCTTGGTGGTGATCTTGTTGTAGATATTCTCGCAGGCCTTTTTGGGGTCCGGGTCGATGCAGTCCAGCAGGCTGATGCCCATGGTCACCGTGCGGACGTCCAGGTTGTCCTGGGTGAACATCTCGATGGTCTCAAGAATATCACCGGTGTTAAACATACTCATAGCAGTGTTGTACTCCTTTGCTCGGTCAGATGGTGTGCATGGCGTCAAAAACTTCCTGCCGGGTCACGTTGATCTGCATCTTCATCTCAGCAGCCAGGGCATCGGTGCGGCGGTGCAGTTCCTCGTGGCCTACGTTGCAGTGGCTCAGGTCCACCAGCATGATCATGGCAAACATCCCCTGCAGGATGCTCTGGGTCACGTCCTCGATGTTGATGTTCAGCTCGCTGCACAGGCCGGAGACCTTTGCCACCACGCCCACAGTGTCGTGTCCCATGACAGTAATAAATGCTTTCATCGTTTCCACCCTCGTTTTCTTGTGATTGGATCGTGCCGCAAAAAGAGCCAGCACACGGTTACTCTTTCAGTATAGCAGATTTGGCAAAATTTGAACACACTTTTTGTAAAAAAGAGCAGATTGCGGGTGCAAAAGACATTCTATGCAAAAAATGGTGTGCATTCCGGCAGAGCTTGTGCTATACTTATATTTAATTTCCCGTAGGGACCTGCAAAAAGGGCTTTTCTGTGGGATTCCGTGTAGAGGGACAAGAAGGAGTATACAACAATGGAACAGCTTTTGAAGATTCTGGAAGACAACGCGCGGCTGCCCATCGAGGACATTGCCACCATGCTGAACAAATCCCCCGCCGAGGTGGCGGCCATGATCGACCTGGCCCGCGCGCAGGGCATCATCAAGGGCTACAAGACGCTGGTGGACTGGGAAAAGGCCGGGGTCAACCGGGTGGAAGCCGTCATCGAGCTGAACGTCAGCCCCAAGAAGAGCCGCGGCTTTGACGAGATCGCAGCCACCATTGCCGCCTTTGACGAGGTGGAGAGCGTGCTGCTGATGAGCGGCGGGTACGACCTGCAGCTGGTGATCAAGGGACAGACCTTCCAGGAGATCGCCCTGTTTGTGGCAAAGCGCCTGAGCCCGCTGGATGACGTGCTGTCCACCGCCACCCACTTTGTGCTGCGCACCTACAAAAAGGAGGGCCGCCTGTATCAGGACGATGAAATTGACGAAAGAGAGTGCACGGTGCTGTGATGGACTACGATAAACTGATCGCGCCTGCCGCCCAGGCCATGCGGCCCTCCGGCATCCGCAAATTCTTTGATCTGGCCGCCGAGATGCCGGAGTGCATCAGCCTGGGGGTAGGCGAGCCGGACTTCAAGACCCCCTGGGCCGTGCGGGAAGCCGGCATCGAGAGCCTGGAGCACGGCCGTACCCGGTACACCTCCAACGCTGGCTTAAAGGAGCTGCGGGCCGAGATCAGCCGCTATCTGGAGCGGCGCATGGGCCTGCGGTACGACCCCATGCGGCAGATCCTGGTGACGGTGGGCGGCAGCGAAGCCATTGACATGTGCATCCGCACGCTGGTGCAGCCCGGGGATGAGGTGATCATCCCGGAGCCCTGCTTTGTGTGCTACGAGCCCATCACCACCCTGTCCGGCGGCGTTCCGGTCCATGTGGCCTGCCGCCAGGAGGACGAGTTCCGCCTGCGCGCCGACGCCCTGAAGGCGGCCATCACCCCCCGGACCAAGCTGGTGATCATGCCCTTCCCGAATAACCCCACTGGCGCGGTGATGGAGCGGGAAGATCTGGAAGCTGTGGCCGAGGTACTGCGGGACACCAATGTGATGGTGCTGTCGGATGAGATCTACGCCGAGCTGAACTATGGCCTGCGGCCCCATGTGTCCATTGCCTCCCTGCCGGGCATGGCAGAGCGCACCGTGGTGGTGAACGGCTTCTCCAAGAGCTACGCTATGACGGGCTGGCGGCTGGGCTACGCCTGCGGCCCGGAACCCATCATCAAGATCATGACCAAGATCCACCAGAGCGCCATCATGAGCGCCCCCACCACCAGCCAGTATGCCGCCATCACGGCCCTGCGGGACTGCGATGGCGAGATCGACCGCATGCGCGACGAGTACAACATGCGCCGCCGTCTGGTGGTGCGCTCCTTCAACGACATGGGCCTGACCTGCTTTGAGCCGCGGGGCGCGTTCTACGCCTTCCCCTGCATCCGGTCCACCGGCATGAGCAGTCAGGAGTTCTGCACCCAGCTGCTGGAGCAGAAGCATGTGGCCATCATCCCCGGCGACGCCTTTGGCGCATCCGGCGAGGGCTACTGCCGCGTGTCCTACGCCTACAGCGTGGAGCACCTGACCGAGGCGCTCAAGCGCATCCGGGAGTTCCTGCAGGAAAACGGCCTGGTTCAGGGCAACTGAGGAGGGAATGCTCCATGCGAAAGCAGAATGTGGTGACCGTTCTGGCCCCGGCAAAGCTCAATCTGGCGCTGGACGTGGTGGGCCTGCTGCCCAATGGCTACCATGATCTGGACATGACCATGCAGGCCATCACCCTGTACGAGCGGGTGGTGCTGCGCCGCAGCCCTTACCTGAATCTGCGGCTGCCGGGCAGTCTGGTGGCTCCCAACAACAAAAATACCGCCATCAAGGCGGCGCTGGCGTTTTTCCACTACACCGGCCTGCTGGCGGGGGTGGACATCACTATTTATAAGAATACCCCGGTGCGGGCAGGCATGGCCGGCGGCAGCGCCGATGCCGCCGCCGTGCTGGTGGGCCTGAACGAGCTGTACGGTGCCCGGCTCTCCATGAGCGAGCTGTGCGCACTGGGCGCGTCCATTGGCGCAGATGTGCCCTTTGCCCTCATGGGCGGCACCTGCCGGGTGCAGGGCGTGGGCGACCTGCTCAAACCCCTGCCGCCGGTGCCGGACTGCTGGTTCACGGTGGTGATGCCGGACTACGGCGTGTCCACTCCGGAGGCCTTTGCAGCCTACGACAAGGTGGGCAGCACGGTGCACCCGGACTGTGAGACCCAGGAAGCCGCCGTCCGCGCCGGAGATCTGGACGCGGTGTGCGCCGCTGCCGGCAACGCCCTGGAAGAGTGCAGCGGTGCCAAGGACACCGGGGCCATCAAGGCTCTGCTGCGTGAAAAGGGCGCTGTGACGGCTCTGATGACCGGCAGTGGGTCGGCGGTGTTTGGCATCTTCCGGGATGAGACATCCGCCCGCGCCGCAGCAGCGGCGGCAAAGCACCGCTGGAAGCAGGTGTACACCGCGCAGCCGGACAAGGGCGGCGCGCGGGTCGTCTGATCTGTCCATGAATAAACCTCCTTCCCACGGGGCAGAATGGCTCCAAGGGAAGGAGGTCTTTTTTGTGCAGACCTTTTATAAAATCTGCCTGATCCTGATGATCGTGGGCGGCATCAACTGGGGCCTTGTGGGCTTGTTCCAATTCGACTTTGTGGGCTGGCTGCTGGGCGGCAGCGCCTCCATCTGGTCCCGTATCGTGTTCACGCTGGTAGGTCTGGCGGCCCTGTGCGGCATCCCGGGGCTGTTCACCGAGGAAACCGAGGAATAACAGAACGGCTGCTGCACAATAGCGTGCAGCAGCCGTTTTATAGCGTACAGATGTGCAAATCTTAAAAAAACAGCCTTGACAAGCATTTTTCACTATGCTATATTCTGGCAGTAAGCAGGGCATCCGGCTCTGCAAGGCTTTGGAACAAGCAGGGCACTCCCGTGGTGGGGGTGTCCTGCTTTTGTGTAAGCATCGGTCTGTTTTACCGGTCGTTATCCACATCGTCCCACCCCACCAGGTCCGGCAGGGTGAGGGTCTCGTCCGAGCAGCGGGTCCGGGGACCTTCCGGCCCGGCGGCCAGGGTGGAGGCGACCTCCCGGGCAATCTCCCGGATGGCGGTGCAGTCCTCCGGCAGGTCGGTCTGGCTGCGGCCGGAGTGGATGAACAAGATCTTGCCCAGGTGCCCCACCACCAGCGTCAGCGGTAAAATCTGCGGGGCAGAGCTGTCATAGCGATAGCCCTGCTCCTTTGCAGTCTTGTAGATGCGCTGGGCGGCAAAACTCCAGCTCCGCAGGCCGCGGGCCTGCTCCACGCCCAGATAGCTGTACAGCACGCCCGGTGCGTCGCAGATGATGGGAAACGGAAATTCAGCCCCCTGGGTGGCCTGCGCCACCGTCCGGGCCGAGGAGCGCACCACGCAGGCCAGCCGGACGCCCCGCAGGCGGGCGTAGGTCTTGAGGTAATGGGTCAGATATTCCCGCGTGACCGGGTGGTCAAAAGCGGGCAGAAAGATCATGACCAGAGGCTGTTCCCCCTCACACAGGGCGTAGAAATCGTTGCCGGGCTTTGTAGGGGTGTCAAAGGTAAAACGGGGGATCGAAGTGCCCACCAAGTGCTCAGAACTCATGCCACAATTGCACATCCTTTCCGGCTTGCCGCGCACCGGAGCGCACAGTGCCCGGTGCAAATGTTCCGATATAAAAAAATCCACACACTGTCCCGGCAGGGGGCAGCGGTGGATCAAAACCTATAAAAGATCCCGCCCGGTCGTCTGCGGCCAATCAAACCTACCCTTGCGGACAGGTGGGTGCCCTGTCGCCGGTTTCACGCTTCCTCATCGAGCCTCCATGGTCGACCCATGGCGGGGAGGTCTGCATTCCACCGGAGAACTCCGGGCTCCCGTTGAATGATTAGTAGGATCATATAAACCGCAACAAATCGAGCCGGGCAGGAAGTCTTGCCTGGTAATTTGGGGGAGGAAAACGATCAGTCGATCTCGTAATCGTCGCTCAGGCGCTGCTCAAACAGCTTGCTGACCTCCAGCAGAGTCTCGTCGTCCTCTACCACGTCCAGATATTCGCCTTCGTCGTCCTCGCCAACGCTCAGGATCACCAGCTGGGCATCCTCTGCGTCCTCTTCATTTTCGGTGTATTCCACCACAGCCAGATAATGCACGCCCTTGTGGTCCAGTGCGTCGATCACCTCAAAGGTGACCTCGTTGCCGTCCTCGTCCTCAAGGGTCATCAGGTCGGGCTGATATTCCTCGTCCTCGGTATTCGGGTTCTTGATTTCGTCAGACATAGATCGTGTCTCCTGTATCGTGTCATAAGACGGGCTTTTGTGTACCGGCCCGTCCGGTCTGCATATAGTGTAGCGTTTTTTTGCCTGCTCGTCAAGATGCTTTTTCGCACAGAAATTGCTTTGCAAATTTTCACCAGTTTGCTCTCGCACTGCGGCACGGAATATGGTATACTATAGCTCTGGAATTTTTTCGTGTCCGGCGGGCACGTCTGATACAGCATATGGAGCGAGGGGGAAAACTATGCGTAAAAAACGATGGGCGGTACTGGCACTGGCCGCGGTGCTGGCACTGGCGGGCTGCAGCTTTGGCGGTTCCGGCGGGGGCGGCACCACGGTGCAGAAGATCGACCGCCCGGCGGTGGAGTCGGCGGAAGAGCAGTTCACGCACCCGGCGGCAGGGGACACCGTGGCGGTGTTCGACACCTCGGCGGGCGTGTTCAAGGCAGTGCTCTTCCCGGACAAGGCCCCGCAGGCCTACGACAACTTTACCGGCCTTGTGCAGCAGGGCTATTACAACGGCCTGACCGTCTCCCGTGTGGAGAGCGGTTTTGTGGTGGAGGCCGGGCAGGGCACCGACGGAAAGGGCACCACCATCTGGAGCGGCAGCCGCTACCCGGCGGAGACCACCGACAGTCTGCACCACTACTCCGGTGCGCTGTGCATGGGCGTGGATGCTTCCGGCGAGTGCGCCAGCGTGTTCTATGTGGTGCAGACCCTGCCGGGGGACCAGTCGGTGACCCAGGAGCTGGTGGACAAGATGAACGCCTCGGGCTACCGTGCCGAGGTGGTGGCCGCTTACCAGACTGTCGGCGGCGCACCCTATCTGGACTACACCGATACCGTGTTCGGGCAGGTGTACGAGGGCATGGACGTGGTGGACACCATTGGCCAGACCGGCGTGGACGAAAACCAGAAGCCCACCGAGGACATCACCATCAACAGCGTGAGCATTGAAACGTATCAGTGAACAAAAGGGCACCTGCCATATGGCAGGTGCCCTTTGTGCTGCGCCCCTTTTTCGTGAAAACATTCTTTCTACATCAGATCTCCCCGGGGTGCTCCTTGCGCCAGGCAAGGTAATCGTCCAGGATCACCGTGGCGCTGACGGAATCCAAAATCTCCTTGCGGCGGCTGCCAAAGGTGCCGCTCTCGTCCAGCAGGTCGGCGGCGGCGCAGGTGGTCTGGCGCTCGTCCCACATGCGCACCGGCAGGCCGCTCCAAAGCTCCACGGTCTTTGCCAGCTTGCGGCTTTTTGCGGCACGCTCGCCCTCGGTGCCGTCCATGTTCAGCGGCAGACCGATGACGATGAGCTCGGCCCCGATCTCTTTGGCCACCTCGCACACCCGCGCGGCCACCTTGTTGCGGGCCTTGAGGGTGATCTGCGGGGTGATGGGCGTGGTCAGGAATTCGGTGTGGTCACAGGTGGCAAGGCCGGTGCGGCTGTCTCCGTAATCAACGGCTAGGATCTTCATGCAAACGTCCTTTCTGTGCAGTCTTTTTTCTCAGTGTACCACAGCCGCCGCCCCATTGCAAAGAAAACCGTAGTTTTGCAGGCGGTTTCGTGTTACAATAACGGCAGGACATCCCAAACGACAAAGGAGGAAACAGCATGCTCAAACTGGTTCTGGGCGGCTCCGGCAGCGGCAAGACCACCCTGCTGTATGCCCGCATCAAGGCGCGGGCCGAGGCCGGGCAGCGCAGCATCCTGCTGGTGCCGGAACAGTTCACCTCCAGCACCGAGGGCCGCATCTACCGGGAACTGGGGGACGCGCTCTCCGGCATGGTGGACAGCTATTCCTTCACCAGCCTGGCGGAGCACATCCTCTCGGTCGAGGGCGGTGCAGCGGTGCAGACCCTCTCGGATGCGGGCCGTGCTGTGCTGGTGCGCCGCACGCTGGAAGAGCTGCAGGACACGGTACAGTATTATTACCGCCACCGGCGCAGTGCTGCGTTCTGCCAGATGGCCGCTGAGACCATCGACGAGCTGAAAAGCGCCGGGCTTTCGGGGCAGCAACTGTACCGGCTGGCCCAGGGATGCGGTTCCGGCAGCGGCAAGCTCACCGAGCTGGCACTGATCCTGCAGGGCTATGAAACGCTGCTGGCCGGCACCGGTATGGATCCCTCCGACCGGCTGGAACTGGCGGCGGACCGGCTGGAAGCAGCCCTTGCCCGGGGCAGCCTGCCGGAGTTTTTGCAGGACCGGGCCGTGTTCATTGACGAATTCGATACCTTCAACGCCCCCAAAAAGCGGCTGCTGGCGGCACTGCTCACGGCACTGCCGCAGGTGACGGTGGCCCTGTGCGATGACGGCGCCCCGCTGGTGCCGGGGGACACCGGGCTGTTTGCCGGAGCCAAGCAGGTGGCTGCCCAGCTGCGGCAGCTGGCCCGCAAAAACGGTGCTGATGCGGCAGTGCCGGAGCTGCTGCGCCGCGACCTGCGCCATAAGGATGCGCCCGGCCTTGCGGCTGTGACAGAGCTTTTGGAGGCTGGCACCTGTGAGGTGCCGCCCGCTGCGCCGGAGGTGCGGCTGTTTGCCGCTGCCAGCCGGGAAGAGGAAGCCCGCTGCACCGCTGCGGCCATCCGCCGCCTGATGCGGCAGGGCGTGCGCTGCGGCAAAATGACCGTGGTCTGCCGCAATATCCCGGATTACCGTGCGGCCATCCGGTACGAGTTCCGCATGGCAGATATCCCGCTTTACTGCGATGAACCCACCACCCCGGAGTTCAGCGCCCCGGCTACGGCGGTGCGTGCACTGCTGGCACTGCTGCGCGGTGCGGATATGACCGAAAACCTGACCATTCTTGCCAAGACCGGCCTGTGCGCTCTGACCGAGCCGCAGGTCTGCGCGCTGGAAAACTATGCCTATACCTGGTCACCCAATGCGGCGGCATGGCGCACAAAATTTGAGAAAAGCCCCAAGGGCTTCGGCGAAAATGAACTGTCCGATGAGGATGCAAAAACGCTGGAGGATGCCGAGACTGCCCGCCAGCTGCTGGTAACAGCCGTGGACGAACTGCGCAGCAAGGTGCGGGGCGGCAGCGCCGAACAGATCAGCCGGGAACTGTATTTCTGCCTGAAAAAGCTGGGTGCAGAAGAGCAGCAGGCAGCGCTGGTGGAAGCCGTCCGCACTGCCCGGGGCATCCCGGCGGCAGAGGAAGCGGCCCGCGAGTGGAACGTGGTGATGCAGCTGCTCAACGAGATGGCCCACCTGCTGGGCGGGCAGGGTGTGACCTTTGCAGAATATGAGGACTTGTTCAGCCTGCTGCTGCGCTCTTCGGACCTTGGGCACATCCCGCAGACGCTGGATGCCGTGGTGCTGGCAAGCGCGGGCAAAATGCGTCTGGACGCGCCGGACTATGTGTTCGTGCTGGGCCTTGCGGAGGGCGAATTTCCCTGTGCACCGTCCGAGACGGGCCTTCTGACCCACGCCGACCGCGATGTTCTGATGGCAAAGCAGATCGATCTGCCGGACTGCTTTGAGAACCGCGTGGTGCGCGAGCAGGTGTGCGTTTACAAAGCCCTCACCGCACCGGCAAAGGGGTTGTGGCTCAGCTGGCCCAAGGGGCAGGGCAAGACCCTGTGCGCAGCGCTGGAACCCATCGTGGAGGCCCTGCACCCGGCGGCACCGGAGCTGGAGCTTCCCGACCTTGCAGCCACCCCCGCCGATGCACTGGATACGCTGGGCGGCTGGCCGCTGACCGACACGGAACGCGCCAGCCTGACTGAGGCGCTGCGTCTGCCGCAGACGGATGCACCCCGGGGCCTTGCGCTGCTGCGCCGCATGGAGGAGGACCCGCCCCGGCAGGTGAACGACCTGTCCGCGCTGAGCGGCCTGCTGGGGCAGCGGCTGCGCATTTCGCCCAGCCAGCTGGAAAAATACTATACCTGCCGGTATGGCTATTTTTTGCAGTATGTGCTGGGCCTGAAGCCCCGCAGACGGGCCGAGCTTTCTGCCGACCAGAGCGGCACCCTGATGCACTGGGTGCTGCAGATGGCGCTGGACCCGCACCCGGATGCGGATAATCCCTGCGCCGGGCTGGCCCCATTTCTGGAGCTGGACGATGATGCCATGGCAGGCCTTGCCGGCCTGCTGGTGGACGAATATGCAAAGCGCTATCTGCCGGAGGATACGGCCCGGTTCGCCTATCTGCTCTCGCGGCTCAAAAAAAGCATGACAAGCCTTTTGTGCTACCTGCGGGACGAACAGAAGCAGTCCTGCTTCCACCCGGCAGCCTGTGAGCTGCGCATCGGCTCCGGGGAGGACGCCGTGCCCGGGCAGGTGTATCATCTCTCGGACGGGCGCACCGTGCAGCTGGTGGGCACGGTGGATCGTGCCGACGAGTGGGTGGAGGAAAACGGCACCCGCTGGGTGCGGGTGGTGGACTATAAGACCGGCACCAAAAAACTGAACCTGAAAGAGGTATACTGCGGGCTGGACTGCCAGATGCTTTTGTATCTGTTCAGCCTGACGCGGGATAAGAGCGGCCGCTTTACCGGTGCGGAACCGGCAGGCGTGCTGTATCTGCTGGCAGACCCGGCCCCCAAGACCACCAACCGCCAGCAGGCACAGCAGGACGTGCAGTACGAGCTGGACGGCCTTGTGAGGGACGAGCAGAAGGTGTTCGATGCCATGGATGCGGATGAGACGGGCCGCTACCTGCCCTTTGGCTACCGCAACGGTGTACCCAGCCCCAGCCAGAAGGATAAGCGTGCCGATATTGCAAAGCTCAACCGCATCCAGCTGCATCTGGATGATCTTGTCACCCAGATGGGCCAGCAGCTTTACGATGGGCAGATCGCTGCGGAACCGCTGGTGGCAGGCGCAGGCAGGAACCCCTGCGTCTGGTGCGACTACAGCTTTATCTGCTGCCACGAGACCGGCATCGGCGAGCGGGCACTGGAAGCCCCGGCCAAACCCTTTGAGCCGGAAGAGACTGAGAACGAGAAGGAAGGTGAGCAGGCATGAGTGAACCCAAATGGACTCCGGCCCAGCGCGCTGCTATTGAGGACCGGGGTGGTGCGCTGCTGGTGAGCGCAGCGGCGGGCAGCGGAAAAACAGCCGTGCTGACCGAACGCGCCGTGCGGCTCATCACCGATCCGGACCACCCGGTGGATGCGGACAAACTGCTCATCGTCACCTTTACCAATGCGGCGGCGGCAGAGCTGCGGGCCCGCATCGGGCAGGCACTGCTGCGGCTCAGCCAGCAGCAGCCCCACAACACGAGCCTGCGCCGCCAGCGGATGCTTTTGCAGCGCGCACCCATCTGCACCATTGACGCGTTCTGTCTGGACCTGCTGCACAAGCACTTTCAGGCACTGGACATCCCGCCGGACTTTGCCCCGGCAGACCCCGGCAGCGTGGAGGTGCTGCGGGCTTCGGCGCTGGCCGAAACGCTGGAAAATGCCTACCGCGACCCGGATTTCTGCGCCTTTGCAGACCTTTACGGCAAGGGCCGCACCGATCAGGCCGCAGGCAATACCATCCTGCATGTGTACGATTTTCTGCGCGCTCTGCCGGACTACGACCGCAGGCTGGACGAATATCTGACACCATGGCAGCGGGAAAACGGCTTTGCTTTTACCTGCTGGCATGACCTGCTGCTGGCGGAAGCGGCCCGCTGCGCAAAGGCCGCGCGGGAACTGCTGACGGCAGCACTGGCAGACTGTAAGGAAGATTTTGTCCTTGCACAGGCACAGGCCGAGGAAAAAGGCAAGACCGCTGCTTCCAAGGCAAAGGCCGTGGCCGGTGTCAACGATAAATTTGCAGAGCCGCTCTCCCGGCTGGAAAGCGCCGCCGCCCTGCTGGGCGAGGTGGAACGGCTGGCTGCGGCAGGGCAGTGGACACCGCTGTACGATAAGCTGACACCCTATGTGCTGGGCATGGAGGAGATACCCGGCTTCAAGGGCATGAAAAAACGGCTGACCGGCGATCATAAGGCGGCGGTCAGGACCCGCGCAGACGAAGCCGCCAAGCTGTTTGAGCACATTACGGAGCTTGTCTCCTGCAGCGAGGAGGAAGCCGAAGCCGACCGCAGAGCGGCCCTGCCCCGGCTGCGGGCGCTGTTTGCCGCCGTGCGGGATTTTGATGCCCGCTTCTCGGCAAAGAAAAAGGAGCGCAAGCTGCTGGAATTCAGCGATTTTGAGCATCAGGCCCTGCGGCTGCTGCGCACACCGGATGGCGTGTGCACCCCGCTGTGCCAGAGCATCCGGCAGAGCTATGCCGCCGTGATGGTGGACGAATATCAGGACACGAACGCTTTGCAGGATGCCATTTACCGCTGCCTTGCTTCCCCGGCGGGGGATGACCTGTTCCTTGTGGGCGACCTGAAGCAGAGCATCTACCGCTTCCGTCAGGCCGACCCCAGCATCTTCCGGGCTAAGCTGAACGCATGGACACCGTTGCCCAGCGGCACTGCCCGCCCCCGCCCGGAGGAGGGTACGGCAGGCGGAAACGCTCTGCTGGCGCTGGATGCGAACTTCCGCTCCGCCCCGCAGGTGGTGGCAGGCATCAACTTTATCTTTGAACAGCTCATGACCCCCCAGCTGGGCGATACGGCTTACGGTGACGGCCAGCGGCTGGTGTGTGGTGCACCCGGCGACTACGCCGGCAGCGTGGAAGCGCACTTCCTGCCCGACGACACCGCTGAGACCGACGCGGCGTGGATCGCCCAGCGCGTTGAAGAACTGGTGAAAAACGGCGAACCAGTGCGGGACGGCAGCTCCACCCGCCCGGTACAGTACGAGGATTGCTGCATCCTGCTGGCGGCGCGCGGCGACTTCCTCGCTTATGAGGAAGCGCTCACGGCCCGGGGCATCCCGGTGTATGCGGATGCGCGCGAAAACCTGATGGAAGCAGCGCACATCCGGCCGCTGATCTCGCTTTTGAAGGTCATCGACAACCCGGCGCAGGATATCTACCTTGCCGCCGCCATGCTGGGGCCGATGTTCGGCTTTACGGACGACGACCTTGTACGCCTGCGTGCCCAGAGCGCCGCAATGCAGAAAAAGGCGCAGGAGGAACAGGGCGCGAAGGAAACGGGCAAAAGGGCTTCCCGCATGAGTCTGTACGGCGCAGTGCTGCAGGTGGTGCAGAATGGTGATGAAACTTCGTTCACCCGAAAGGTGAAAGACTTTTATGACCGACTCGCCGCACTGCGGCGCATGGCCCGCAGTGCCCCGGCAGAACAGCTGCTGGAAGAGATCTTTGTCTCCACCGGCTATCTTGCTGCGCTGGGCGTACTGGAAAACGGTGCGCACCGCCGGGAAGATGCCCGGCGTTTTGCGGCTTTCTGTGCACAGACCGGTGCAAACGGCATCTCGGCGCTGGTGCGTGCCATCGACGCGGCGGCGCAGGCCGGTTCTACCGGGCAGGACACTGTGCCCGGCGGTGCGCGGCCTGGCTGTGTGACCATCATGACCATCCACCGCTCCAAGGGTCTGCAGTTCCCAGTGGTGTTCGTGGGCGACACGGCCCGGCACTTTAACCTGAGCGACACTTACCAGCCGGTGCTGCTGCACCGGGAATACGGCGCGGGCCTGCGCCTGCGCCCGGAACAGGGCGAGAGCATGTACAAGACTGCAGCCTACGCAGCCCTTGCCAGCGTCCATGCGCAGGAAACGCGCAGCGAGCAGATGCGCCTTTTATATGTGGCGCTCACCCGTGCACAGGATAAGCTGATCCTCACGGTGCCGCTGGGCATGACCAAGACCGGCAATCCCTTTGCCAAGGCGGCAGCATTCCTTGCTGCGGGCGCGGGAGAAACGCTGAACCAGCAGGCGGGCAGCTTTGCCGACTGGCTGCGTGCAGCGCTGCTGGTGCATCCCTTCGGCGGACCGCTGCGGCGGCTGGCAGGAGATCTGGAACTGCCCTTTGTGTTTACGGAAAGTGAGATCATGGTCACGGTGCAGGAAGCTCAGCCGGAGCCGGAAACACCGGAACAGGAACCGGAAGCGGCAGAGCCTGTCCCGGCAGACCCGGCATTGGTGGCTCAGCTGCAGGAGGGCTTTGCATGGCGGTATCCGGCGGCAAAACTGGCTGCGGTGCCCGCCAAGGTCAGCGTGACCAGCATCGTGCACAAGGCCGAGCAGACCACGCTGGAACGCCCTGCTTTCCTCTCCAAAGACGGCCTGACTGCCGCCGAGATGGGCACGGCTCTGCACGCTTTTCTGGAACATGCGGACTTTGCCTCCCTTGCTGCTGCCAAAGCGGCGGGCACGCTGGAGGAAGCCATCCTTGAAGAGCGCCAGCGGCAGGTGGACACCCGGCTGGTGGCCCCGGAAATTGCGGAAAAACTCAATGCAGGCCGCATCCGCCGCTTTGCCGAGAGCGAAGCCTTTGCAAAGATCTGCGCAGCCGAAAAGGTGCTGCGGGAGCTGGCCTTCATCACGGCGCTGCCCGCGTCGGCCGTGCTGACGGCACAGGGAGCTTCCGCGCAGGAAGCCGCCGCCGTGCAGGATGAGCAGGTGCTGGTGCAGGGCATTGCAGACCTTGTGCTGGTGTTCCCGGATCATCTGGAACTGCTGGATTACAAGACCGACCGCCGCAAGACCGAAGCGGACTTCCTGAGCGCCTACCGCCCGCAGCTGAACCTCTATGCCCTTGCCATCGATAAGCGCTTTGCGCCGAAGAAGGTAACGTATAAGGGCATCTACTCGCTGGAGCTGGGGAGGCTGATCGAAGCGTAGGAGAACGTCGGTGCCGCCCACTCCGTCCTGCTTCCGCTCGCCAGTCCATCCAGCGTGAGAAGCCCTCGCACTTCCCGTTAAGGCTTTTTGGTCGATTTTAATTGCAGCCTACACTTTAGACCATGGCTTCGCGTCATCCTGCCGGAGTGGGCGGCACCGATGCCCGGGCAGATGCTGCTCCCTGATGGCCTGCCTTTCGGAAAAGTCATATTTTTCCCGCAAAACGCATAAAAAGTGCTTGACAGCGCTTTCTGCCTGTGGTAGAATAACCGAGTAAAGAAAGCAGCTACGGCCTGTGCCGCGCTCGCCTTGCGAGGGAAAGATCCCCCGGGCTATACCTGAAGGCAGTTCATTATGAGTGGACTGCGGCTTTGAGTGAATTTTTGCGCGGCTGTCCTGAAAATGGGCGGCCGCGTTTTCTATGCCAAATATTGCAACAAAATGGATTTTGTTTGGAGGTGCATTCATTATCGCTACCGCTGGAAAGTCGAAGGAA
>OLNY01001864.1_pt1 | contig 15659 bp, 15 predicted proteins | sample 1671981 | NCBI WGS metagenome assembly OLNY01 (sample SAMEA3136632, study PRJEB25190) | human gut metagenome | biome: human gut; feature: human-associated habitat; material: faeces | place: Austria | collected 2013
CCGATAAAATCTGATCTTTTTATGTTTTTAAAAATCCTTCATGAAACAACCCTGTAAAAAAAATCAGAGAAAATGAAAAAAATTAAGTCTAAGACTTCCTAGTGAAAGAAAATCATGCTATACTGTGGTTACTGTGACTAAACACAACAGATGTGAAAAGAAGGATGTTGTAAATCTTTGTTTTATAATAAAAGAGCAAATTACACAGAAATAAAAGATGAAAGAGGTGTCCATAATGAAAACAGTAAAGGTAGCAATTCTCGGACTTGGAACAGTTGGATCCGGTGTCTATAAACTGATTCAGAAGCGTGCTGATGTGATGGAGAAGACAATCGGCGCTCAGATGGAAGTGAAGAAGATCCTTGTTCGTAATATAAATAAGAAGAGAGAGGGCGTAGACGCTTCTCTTTTAACAGATAATTGGAACGATATTATTGAAGATGAGGAGATTCAGATCGTAATTGAAGTTATGGGCGGTATAGAGCCGGCGAAGACGATGATCCTTGAGGCGCTCAGAGCCGGTAAGAACGTAGTTTCTGCGAATAAGGACCTGATCGCAGAGGAGGGACATGTACTTCTTGCAACAGCTGAAGAGAATCATGTGGATTTCCTGTTTGAGGCAGCAGTTGCCGGAGCAATTCCGATCATTCGTCCGATGAAGCAGTGCCTGGCAGTAAATGACATCTCTGAAGTTGTCGGTATCGTGAATGGTACTACAAACTACATCTTGACAAAGATGACAGAAGAAGGAATGGATTTCTCAGACGCACTTGAGAAAGCACAGGAGCTTGGATTTGCTGAGGCTGACCCGACATCGGATGTAGAAGGTCTTGATGCAGGACGTAAGGTGGCGATCATGGCTTCTATCGCGTTCCATTCCAGAGTCGTATTTCCTAACGTATTTACAGAAGGAATCACAAAGATCACAGCGAAAGATATCGAGTATGCGAAAGAATTTGACAGTGTGATCAAGCTGCTTGGCGTAGCACATAACACAGAGAGTGGAATTGAAGTAGGTGTTTACCCAATGATGATCCATAAGGAACACCCGCTTGCATCTGTAAGAGATTCCTTTAATGCAGTTTTTGTTCATGGAGATGCAGCAGATGATGCAATGTTCTATGGACGCGGTGCAGGAGAGTTCCCAACAGCCAGTGCAGTTATGGGAGATGTGATTGATGTTGCGAGAAATATGGCATATGGCTGCAATGGAAGAATCAGCTGTACATGTTATAAGAACCTTCCGGTAAAAGACATCGGGGATGTGAAGAATAAGTTCTTTATCCGTATGCAGGTGACAAATGAACCAGGTGTTCTTGCAGCAGTTGCAGAGGTATTTGGTAATCATAAGGTTAGTATCACAAGAGTTGTTCAGGAACATACACAGCCACATCAGGCGGAGCTTGTTATTGTAACTGAGAGTGTAAAAGAGAAATACATGAAGCAGGCGTTAGAGGAGCTTTTGGCACTGCCTAGCATTCTGGAAGTGAGCAGCATTATCCGCGAGTATTAATCAGAAGAAGTAGAAATCAGACAGAAGCTTACAGGTTTATCAGATGTGATGTTTACTGTTCACACGATGTGCGACCAGCAACGCATCTCGCCATTTTAAATCGCCTTTGGCGATGGGGCGAGATGCATTCAAGTCAAAACACGCATCCTCCGTGTCAATCAGCGGAGTGATTGACACGGGAGTGAACAGTAACGATGTGATGTTTCTATATGAAAGAAGAATCATTGGTCAAGAAGGAGAAAAATAGTTGAGTTACGCAGATAAAGTATTTATTGATATGTGCAGAGACATTATAGAGAATGGAACAAGCACAGAGGGGGAGAAGGTACGCCCAAGATGGGAGGACGGAACACCGGCATATACCATTAAGAAATTTGGAGTGGTCAACCGCTATGACTTGTCTAAGGAATTTCCGGCACTGACTCTTAGAAGAACCGGGATCAAGAGCTGTGTGGATGAGATGCTCTGGATCTGGCAGAAGAAGTCGAATAATATTAATGATCTGAACAGTCATATCTGGGACAGTTGGGCTGATGAGGATGGTTCGATCGGAAAAGCCTATGGATATCAGATGCAGGTGAAGCATCAGTATAAAGAAGGCATGATGGATCAGGTAGACCGCGTGATTTATGATTTGAAGAATAATCCGTATAGCCGTCGTATTATGACAAATATTTACGTGCATCAGGATCTTCACGAGATGAATCTGTATCCATGTGCATATAGTATGACATTTAATGTGACAAAGGAAAAAGACAGTGACAAGCTTACACTAAATGGAATTCTTAACCAGCGTTCTCAGGATGTCCTTGCGGCAAATAACTGGAATGTGTGTCAGTATGCAGTATTGCTTCATATGTTGGCGCAGGTATGTGACATGAAGGTCGGAGAGTTTGTTCATGTGATCGCAGATGCACATATTTATGACCGACATGTTCCGATGATTGAGGAACTGATCTCAAGAGAACCGCTTCCGGCACCGAAGTTCTGGCTGAACCCGGAAGTGAAAGACTTCTATGATTTCACACCGGATGATGTGAAACTGGAAGGATATGAGACACATCCGCAGATTAAGAATATACCAATCGCTGTGTAAAGGAGAAGAAGTATGCAGGCAATCGTAGCAGCAGATAATAATTGGGGAATCGGTTACCAGAACAGACTGCTGGTGAGCATTCCATCAGATATGAAGTTCTTTCGTCAGAAAACAACAGGAAATGTTGTAGTTATGGGACGAAAGACACTGGAAAGTTTCCCAAACGGACTTCCTTTGAAGAATAGAGTGAATATTGTTCTTACGAAGAATAAAAATTATCAGGTGAAAGATGCAGTGATCGTTCACTCAGAGGAAGAACTTTTAGAAGAATTGAAGAAGTATCCGAGTGAGAAGATTTATGTGATCGGTGGCGAGAGCATTTACAAGATGATGCTTCCATATTGTGATACTGTATATGTAACAAAGATAGACCGTGAATTCCAGGCAGACACTTATTTCCCGAATCTGGATCAGATGGAAGATTGGAAGATGACGGAAGAAGGAGAAGAACAGACTTGTTTTGATCTGGAATTTGCTTTTACAAAATATGAGCGCTGCTAAAACAGATGCTGTGAAAGTGTAAAAGCGTAAAAGTGAGAAGATGAATTTGAAGATGAAGAAGAGAAGAGTAAGAGACTTTCTGCTTGCAGGAAGTCTTATTCTTGGAATGATGCTGACCGGGTGTGGAATGTCCGGGCAGCAGACAGAGCAAAACGGGGGAAAAGAACAGAATAAAGTAGAAAATGAAAAGATTAGTGTTGTAGCGACAATCTTTCCGCAGTATGATTTTGTGCGTCAGATCGCGGGAGAGAATGTGGAACTTAAGATGCTTTTAAAACCGGGTGAGGAGACACATTCTTATGAGCCGACGCCACAGGATATTATTGCGATCCAGAATAGTGATCTGTTTATCTATGTGGGCGGCGAGAATGATGCCTGGGTAGAAGACATTCTTGAATCAATGCCGGACAACGGAAGAAAGACTCTGAAGCTGGTAGACTGTGTCGATACAGTGGAAGAGGAACATGTGGAAGGAATGAAAGAAGAGCGTGGTCATGATCATGACGAGGATGATGCGGAGCATGAAGAGGATGAAGCAGATCATGAAGAGCATGGACAGGAAGAAACACATTCTGTACATGAAATTGATGAACATGTGTGGACATCTCCGTTAAATGCGGTGAAGATCGTCGAGCAGATCAAAGAAGAGCTCTGCGAGATTGATTCGGAAAATGCATCTGATTATGAAGAAAATGCAGAAGCTTATGTAGCACAATTGAAAGAATTGGATCAGGAATTTCAGGATGTGGTGGATCATTCAAAACGAAAGCTGATGATTTTCGGAGACAGATTTCCGTTCCGTTATTTTGCAGAAGCGTATGGTCTGGATTATTATGCAGCATTTTCAGGATGTGCTTCGGACACAGAGCCAAGCGCAGCTACAATGGCGTTTTTAATCAATAAAGTACAGGATGAGAATATTAAAACAGTATTAAAAATGGAACTTAGCAACGAAAATATTGCGAAAGCTATTGCAGAAGCAACAAATGCTGATGTAAAAGAATTTTATAGCTGTCATAATCTGACAGCAAAGCAGTTTGCAGATGGAGAGACATATCTGAGTCTTATGGAAAAAAATGTTGAAACATTAAGGGAGGTGCTGAACTGATGGCGTTGATCAAATGTGAAAATGTATCCATTGGATATGAAGGACAGATGGTCGTACATGACTTGAATTTTGAGATTAATCAGGGAGACTACCTCTGTATTGTCGGAGAAAATGGTTCCGGAAAAAGTACACTTGTAAAGAGTCTTTTGGGACTGAAGAATGTGGACAAAGGCAAGATTGTTTTTGATGATGGATTAAAACAGACAGAGATCGGATATCTTCCACAGCAGACAGATGTGAAGAAAGATTTTCCGGCCAGTGTTTATGAAGTGGTTCTTTCCGGCCGGTTGAACAGCAGAGGGATGAAACCGTTTTATACAGCAGAAGATAAGAAGCAGGCGTGGGAGAAGATGGACATGCTTGGAATCCGTGATCTCGCAAAACAATGTTTTCGAGATCTGTCCGGTGGACAAAGACAGCGTGTTCTGCTTGCAAGAGCATTGTGTGCGACAAAGAAACTCTTGCTTCTTGATGAACCGGTCACAGGATTGGATCCAATTGTGACAGCAGAATTCTATCAATTGATCAGTCGAATCAATAAGGAATCCGGGATTGCAGTTGTTATGGTTTCACACGATATCGAGAGTGCTGTAGAATATGCAAGTCATATCCTTCATTTACAGGAAACAGTGCTGTACTTTGGAAAAGCAGATGGATACGAGAAGAGTCGTGCCGGCAAGACATTCTTAGGAGGTGAGACACATGTTTGATACAGTGATTGAGATGTTGTCTTATCCTTTTATGACAAGAGCGTTCCTTGTTGGATCACTGGTTGCATTATGTTCTGCATTACTGGGCGTCAGCCTTGTATTGAAACGGTATTCGATGATTGGGGATGGACTTTCTCATGTGGGATTTGGTGCCATGGCGATTGCGGCTGCGATGAATGCCGCTCCGCTTACAGTAGCAATCCCGGTTGTTATTGTAGCAGCGATTCTGCTTCTTCGAATCAGCGGGAATGCAAAGATCAAAGGAGATGCGGCAATTGCACTGATTTCTACAACGTCACTAGCAGTTGGCGTGATGGTGATCTCATTGACAACAGGAATGAATACGGATGTATATAATTATATGTTTGGAAGCATCCTTGCGATGAGCGCGGAGGATGTGAAGTTAAGCCTTGTACTTTCTGTTTGTGTACTCATCCTGTTTATTGTTTTTTATCATAAGATATTTGCGATTACATTTGATGAGACATTTGCCCGTGCAACAGGTGTAAAAGCAGGAGTTTACAATACGTTGATTGCTGTACTTACAGCAGTAACGATTGTGCTTGGAATGCGTATGATGGGAGCATTATTGATCTCGAGCCTGATCATTTTCCCGGCATTGACATCAATGAGAGTGTGCAGGACATTTAAAAGTGTTATAATAAACGCAGCAGTAATCTCTGTGGTGTGTCTGATTGCAGGAGTAACTCTTTCATATGTTGCGGCAACCCCGGCGGGAGCCAGTGTTGTTCTTGCCAATCTTGTAATGATGGTTCTGTATACAGTAGTTGGAGCTGTGAAAAATCATATGCGATAGATTAAATAAGATCAAGAACTCGACGTTGACAAGATATTTTTTAACACTTATAATTAATTTACGCTTTACGCAAATACGAAGACAGGGAGTAGTACACAGCTTGTGGATGTACAGAGGCTTATCTCTGAATTCAGGTGATGACATGGATAGATCTGGCTGTTGACACAGGTACTGTGAACGGTAAATACTGGATATTCGCCCTGGGCATGAAGGTCATGCTTGGGGCTTTCTTTTTTGAAAAGGGAGGTATATAGATTGAAACAGATTTCAGGAAACAAATTACTTGTAAGAGCGCTGAAGGAAGAAGGCGTGGATACCATTTTCGGCTATCCGGGAGCATGTACGATTGATATCAGTGATGAATTGTACAAGCAGGATGATATTCGGATCATTCTGCCAAGACATGAGCAGGCACTGGTTCATGAGGCGGATGCTTATGCCAGAACAACGGGTAAGGTAGGTGTCTGTCTTGTTACAAGCGGACCGGGAGCTACAAACCTTGTTACAGGTCTTGCAACAGCGAATTATGACAGTGTACCTCTCGTATGTTTTACAGGTCAGGTAGCAAGACCATTGATCGGAAATGATGCATTCCAGGAGGTTGATATTGTAGGAATTACACGCAGTATTACTAAATACGGTGTTATTGTACGAAACAGAGAGGATCTTGGAAGAATTATTAAAGAAGCCTTTTATATTGCAAGAACAGGAAGACCGGGACCGGTACTGATCGATCTTCCAAAAGATGTGATGGCAGAACTTGGAAGTGCGGATTATCCGGATACAGTCAATATCCGTGGCTATAAGCCAAATACGAATGTGCATATGGGACAGTTAAAACGTGCGCTTAAGATGCTGAAAAAGGCAAAGAAGCCGTTATTCCTTGCCGGAGGCGGTGTGAATATTGCACGTGCGAATGAGGTGTTTACAGAAGTTGTAGAGAAGACAGAAGTTCCGGTTGTTACAACGATCATGGGACGCGGTGCGGTTCCGACAGATCACCCGCTTTATATAGGAAACCTTGGAATGCACGGAGCATATGCTTCGAACATGGCAGTCAGCGAATGCGATCTTTTATTCTCGATCGGAACACGTTTTAATGACCGTATTACAGGTAAGCTGCATGAATTTGCACCGAATGCACAGATCGTTCATATTGATATCGATACAGCATCTATTTCAAGAAATATTCATGTTGATGTGCCGATCGTTGCGGATGCGCTTGAGGCAGTTACGAAGATGAATGAATATGTAGAGCATTGTGAGACAAAGAAGTGGAGAAAGCAGATTGCCGAGTGGAAGGAAGAACATCCTTTGACAATGAAGAACCGCGTGGATATGGGACCGCAGGATATTATTGAAGAGATCAACCGTCAGTTTGACAATGCAATCATTGCAACAGATGTAGGACAGCATCAGATGTTCACAACACAGTATATTGAGATTACAAAGAACAAGCAGCTGATCACTTCCGGCGGACTTGGAACGATGGGATATGGTTTCCCGGCTGCAATTGGAGCGAAGCTTGGTAATCCGGATAAGGACGTTATTGCAATCTCCGGAGACGGTGGTATGCAGATGAACATTCAGGAATTTGCTACAGCAGTATTGGAAGAACTTCCATTGATTCTCTGTGTATTTAACAATGAATATCTTGGTATGGTACGTCAGTGGCAGAAGCTGTTCTATGGAAAACGTTACAGTATGACGAACCTGAAATCAGGAGCACTTTTCCGCAGAACAAACGGGCAGGAGATGCCGGAGTACACACCGGATTTTGTGAAGCTTGCAGAGAGCTACGGAGCCAAAGGAATCCGTGTCATGAAGAAAGAAGATATCGCAGCTGCATTTGAAGAGGCGAAGAAGAATACAAAGACACCGACACTGATCGAGTTCGTTATCAATCCGGAAGAACTTGTATATCCGATGGTTCAGCCGGGCGGAACACTTGAAGATTTGATCATGGATTGTTAATCGATTAGAACAGAAAATATAGGTTAGCGAGGAAGAGATATGGATAATAATATGAAAAAGAGATGGATTTCTCTCTATGTAGAAAACCAGGTTGGTGTACTTTCGAAGATTTCCGGTTTATTTTCCGGGAAATGTTATAACCTGGACAGTCTGACAGTTGGAACAACAGAAGACCCGACCGTTTCCAGAATGACAATTGCAACAGTCAGCGATGATGAGACATTTGAACAGATTAAGAAACAGCTTAACCGTATGATTGAAGTAATTAAAGTAATTGATTTTACAGACGTATTTGTAAGAATGAAAGAGATCCTTTATGTAAAAGTCTTAAAATGTACACCGGAAGATAAGATTGAGATCTTTCAGATCGCAGAGACATTTAAGGCGAAAGTAATCGATTACGGAAAAGACAGTCTTTTGGTTGAGTTTGTACAGACTGCGACAAAGAATGATGCAGTTGTGAAGTTGATGAAGGAAGAATTTAAGAGCATTGAAGTTGTCCGAGGCGGAAGCGTTGGAATCGAGTCGATCAGCATGATGGAAAGATAATTAATAAAAAGAAATAAAAAAGTATCAGAAGCTAATTTAAAAGTTTCTGATACTTTTTTATTTATATGTTTTTTGATTTTGTATCCATTTGTGATTTGCTATTACAAACGGAATAATACTGTCGCAATATTAAAGTAGATCAGGATTGAGAAGGTATCCACCAGTGTTGTGATCAGTGGAGATGCCATGATCGCAGGGTCGAGATTTACTTTCTTGGCAAGAAGTGGGAGGGTACATCCAACCAGCTTTGCCATGATCACGGTTCCCATCAGGGAGCAGGCAATCACAACTGCAAGTCCTGGATTATGATACTGTATAAAGATACGCACACCGTTGGCAACAGCAAGAAAAGCACCGACGATCAAAGAGATACGGAATTCTTTGAACATGACTTTGAAAAGATCTGTAAAACGGATCTCATCCAGTGCGATTCCACGGATGATCAGTGTTGCACTCTGGGAACCACAGTTTCCACCGGTATCCATCAGCATTGGGATGAAGGATACGAGAAGAGGGATGGCTGCGAATGCATTTTCATATCTTGTAATGATCGTTCCTGTGATGATGGAAGTGAACATCAAGATCAAAAGCCATGGGATACGGTTCTTTGCATGCTGAAGAACGGATGTTTCAAAATATGTCTTCTCACTAGGGTTGATGGCAGCCATCTTTGTGATATCCTCTGTGGCCTCATCTACCATAACATCCATAGCATCGTCGAATGTAACAATACCAACCATGCGGCCGTCCTGGTCAATAACAGGGAGCGCAAGCAGGTCATACTTTGTGAACAGCTGTGCAACCTGTTCCTGATCAGAGTGTGTATACACGGAGATGATCTCTGTCTCCATCAGGTCTTTGATCGGAACATCGTCATCTGTTGTCATCAAATCTTTTGCACTTACGATACCGACCAGTTTTCTGCGTTCTGTGATATAGCAGGTGTAAATGGTCTCTTTATGGATTCCGGTCTTCTTGATATGTGCCATCGCCTGTCCGACAGTCATTTCCTCACGCAGGTCTACATATTCCGTTGTCATGATACTTCCGGCACTGTCTTCCGGATAGTTCAGCAGCTGGTTGATCATGCTACGGTCTGACGCGCTGACGGTAGCCAGAATTCGCTTTACAAGGTTTGCCGGGAGTTCTTCCAGCATATCGACCGTATCGTCCATATAGAGGTCGTCTAAGAGCTCTTTCAGCTCTTTCTCAGTAAACATTGTTACCAGATAAGTCTGCATGGAAGTGTCCATATTGGAAAATACTTCAGCAGCTTTATCTTTTGGAATAAGACGAAAAGCAAGAGCCAGTTCTTTATCACTTAAAGTTGAGAGAAGAGAGGCTATGTCCACTTCGTTCATTACATCGAGAATACTTCTGACAGCTTTGAATTCGCGCTGCGCCAGAAGCTTTATAAAAATATCTTTGTCCATGATAATTACCTCGCATTATTTTATTTTTGTCTATTGAGCCACATATGTGGTAACTACTGGCACCAGAGTCCATAACCTCACCTCCCTTGTTCGTATTTTTATGAGAAACAAAAAACTCCATCATTGCCTGAACAATGACGGAGTCGTATTGACTTCTTATAAAATGCATCGTTCAAGCTTTAGTATCACAGGGCATATCAATTGCATTAGGTTGTGCCTTCTCGACACAGCCTGCTGACCAACTAATCGTGTCTCCACAATCTCGCGGCAGCAATCTCCGGGTCCTATCGAATGCTTAAGCATGTCAAATATCCCAATCCCTGTGGTAACCTCACCTACCGAAATGATGTAGTTGTGTTGTTTTTACCATAGATTATTGTATCCCACGCAGCGGGGCGTGTCAAGGAAAAATGCGATAAATCTGTGTAAATTGGTGTAAAAAGAAAGAAAAAAGTGGAAAAAGATGAAAAGACAAAAAGGATATCTGTCAGAGTAATCATTACTTCTGGCAGATATCCTTTTTGTTTTCAATCCTTGCGGATCTGATATACAATTTTCCCATTCACTTTTTCCTCAGTGATCATTTTTTGCTTTACCATATAGGGAAGAATTGAATCAAGAAATTGTCTTGGATTAGTCACATTGATTTGTTCCTGCATAAATGGCTGTTTCGCCGTCAGATCTTTCACATATGGCTCAAGAGCTGTGCGGGTCATAGGACCATTTTTCTTCAATGTCTTTTTGACTTTGGAGATTCCTTTGGAACTGAGCATATTAGCAAGATCGCTTCCCTGTCTCATCGTACGCCACAATCCCCATCCGTAGACAATCATTGTAGCAACCGCAAAGAGCAGTACATAAGGAAGATATTTCAGAATCGTATGCATCATTTCCGTTTCTCTCCTTTCCAGTAGATCAGGTGATTATCATGAAGGATCTCAAGGTATTTGATCAGTCTTGTCAGCGGCTGTTCCATAGAAGGAAACTCTGCTTCAAGCTCTTTGGAGATTGCATGTACATCCTTTTTATCATCGATGGAGTTCCACACAAAAGTTCCAAGCTTGTCTAACTTGATTTCACTTACACGGGGACGACGGAAGAAGCGCTGAGCCAACTTGTGATAAAATCCCTTCCATTCGATAAGGACGGTAATAATACCGTCCTCACCTGTTTCATATTCAATTTCCGGATTCTTCTCCGGGATAAAGTCAAGATAGTTTTTACTGTCTTTCTTTTTCATTGAATTATTTTTCCTTATCAGCTTTCATACATACAACGTACAGAAGTACGAGTAATGCAATGTAAAGCACCAGACTGCCAACCTGTGGTAAGTGGAATGGCAGAATGATCTTAGAATCAATCTTAACTACTGCAAATACAGCAAGAAGGATACCGATGATACCTTCTCCGGCGATCATACCGGATGTAAAGAGAAGACCTCTGTCTGTACGTGCTTTTTTCTCTGCCTCTGTACCTTTTTTCTTCTCAACGAAGATACGTACAACACCACCAGCCATGATACCAGCACTCAGAGAGAATGGAAGGTACATACCAACTGCGAATGGCATAACCGGCATCTTGAGGATCTCAACAACGATTGCAATAAATACACCGATCAGGATCATAGCCCATGGAAGTTCCTCATTCATGATACCTTCAACGAGCATCTTCATCATTGTAGCCTGAGCTGCCGGAATCTTTTCTGTTCCGTATCCCCAAGCCTCATTCAGAAGGTAAAGAACGAATCCGATTGCTGCTGAAGAAGCAACAACACCGATGATCTCACCAACCTGCTGTTTGGAAGGTGTAGCACCTACGATGAATCCTGTCTTTAAGTCCTGAGAAGCATCTCCTGCGATTGCTGCAACGATACAGATGATACCACCGATAGAAATGGCTCCAACCATACCTGTAAGTCCTGTAGTACCTGTTACTTTCAGGATTACTGTAGCAAAGAGAAGAGTAGCGATTGTCATACCTGATACCGGGTTGTTAGAAGATCCGATCAGTCCAACCATACGAGAAGATACAGTTGCAAAGAAGAATCCGAATACAACGATGATCAGGGCACCAATCAGGTTAACCGGGAAGATCGGAAGGATCCAGATCAGAACAGCGATCACAATGATAACTCCGATCAGTAATGGGAATGGAAGATCCTGCTCTGTACGAAGCTGTTTTCCAGATCCTGCATTCTTTTTCATACTTCCAATGGCCTGCTTAAATGTTCTTACGATCAGAGGAAGGCTCTTAATCAGACTGATGATACCACCAGTTGCAACAGCTCCGGCTCCGATGTATTTGATGTAGTTACTCCACAGAGCGGACGGACCACCACCTGGCATAGTGAGCAATTCATTGACTGTAACTGATGCAGGGAAGATTGTAGCATCTCCACCGAACAGTGCGATCATTGGCATCAGTACGAACCAGCTGAGTGTACCACCGGCGAACATGTAGCTGGAGATCTTCGGTCCACAGATATATCCTACACCACCAAGTGCCGGAAGAACCTGCATACCAATCTGTGCTCCGCTGTAGTTCTTGAATGCGTGTCCAATCTCACTTGGGAAGAGCTGCGTTCCGTCTGCAAGGAATTTGTAAACGGCTGCGATACCAAGTCCTGCGAATACTGTACCAGCCTTAGATCCACCTTCTTCTCCGGCCAGAAGAACTTCTGCACAAGCAGTTCCCTCTGGGAAAGGAAGTGTTCCGTGCTCTTCAACGATAAGAGCCTGACGAAGCGGTACCATGAAGCATACTCCGAGTATTCCACCAAACAGGGCAATCAGAGCGATGGAAAGGATGCTTGGGAAAGCAATCTTTCCTTCTTCAGCCCAAAGGAATAATGCAGGAAGTGTGAAGATAGCTCCTGCTGCAACAGACTCTCCGGCAGAACCGATTGTCTGTACCATGTTGTTCTCGAGAATAGAATCCTTACGGAGAATCACACGAATGATTCCCATAGAAATTACGGCTGCCGGGATGGAAGCGGAAACTGTCATACCAACGAGAAGTCCGAGGTATGCGTTAGCAGCTCCAAATACGATTGCCAGAAGGATACCAATCAAGAGTGCTGTCACCGTAAACTCAGGAACGACTTTGTCCGCTGGAATATACGGCTTGAATTCTTTCTTGTTGTTGTCCATTTTTTCAATGTCCTTTCTTTTGTTTTTCTACTATCCTGCTGTCCCCACAACAGATAGCGGCGCCTTTTGTTAATATAAAAAATTTTTTATTAACACAGCTTTATGATTATAGCATATTAAAGTGCTAAAAGGAAGAATAAAACGCAAAAATGTTATGGAAATATGTTGTAAATGTAAAATTTTTATAAAAAATGGTAGATTTTGGAACAAAAAAGAGACGAAAATGAGAAATGATTTCAAAATCCTTGACAAAAATGGGAGTTTTTAGAAAAAGAGACAGGAAATTGAGAAATACAATAGAATGTAGAAATGTTTGATGTCAAAAAAGAGAATTTGTGGTAAAATATAATGGATTATGTAGAAACAGAAAAGAACGGAGGTCAACAGTTGGAAGCTTATACAGGGTTTGCGGCGGTCTACGACATTTTCATGGATAATGTACCTTACGAAGAGTGGGGCGAATACATTCACAGTCTTTTAAAAGACCGTGGAATAGAGGATGGCATTCTTTTGGATCTGGGCTGTGGCACAGGAACAATGACAGAGAAGCTGGCGGATTATGGATATGACATGATCGGTGTGGATAATTCAGAAGATATGCTGGAGCTTGCGATGGAGAAACGTATGGAGTCAGGGAAGGACATTCTTTATCTGCTTCAGGATATGCGTGAGTTCGAATTATATGGAACAGTAAGCGCAATTGTCAGTGTCTGTGATTCAGTCAACTATATTACAGAACCGGAGGAACTGGAAGAAGTATTCCGTCTGGTGAATAACTACCTGGATCCCAAGGGAGTCTTTTTGTTTGATTTTAATACTGTATATAAGTATAAAGAAGTCATGGGAGATACTGTGATCGCGGAAGACAGAGGGGAATGTAGTTTTATCTGGGATAATTTCTATTATGAAGAAGAACGGATCAATGAGTATGATCTGACTCTGTTCATTCAGGAAGACGCAAGTGAAGATTTGTACCGGAGATATCAGGAGACACATTACCAGAGAGGGTATACCTTAGAAGAGATGAAAGAGCTGGTAGAACGTTCGGGGCTTGTTTTTGAGGCGGCATATGACGCAGTTACACACGAGGAACCGACAGAGAAGAGCGAGAGAATCTATATCGTTGCCAGAGAATCCGGGAAATGAATTGGATACAATTCTTGAATAGATAAGAAAGACGAGGAGAATAAGACATGAATGATTATATTGTAAGAGCAACAGCAGGAAATGCACAGATCCGTGCATTTGCGGCAGTGACAACAAACCTGGTTGAGGAGGCAAGAGAGCATCACGGAACAAGTCCGGTTGCGACAGCAGCGCTGGGAAGACTCCTTACAGGTGGAGTGATGATGGGAAGCATGATGAAGAATGATACAGACATGCTGACAATCCAGATTCAGTGTTCCGGTCAGATCGAAGGTCTGACTGTGACAGCGGACAGCAAGGGAAATGTAAAAGGATATGCATTTAATCCGGATGTGATGCTTCCGGCGAAGAATGGTCGATGGCCATGGCGATAATGGCGATGATTTTTAAAGTACTGCCGGACAGGCAGCCCTTTTTCAGGGAAAACTGGGTCATAGAAAACCTCCTGTTTTTTGATAATCTGAGTTTTTCGATATTCCTTCTTAATGTTGACAGATAAAGAAAAACAGCGTCAGAAAAAGCATAAAACGCAAATTGTGACGGAATCCTGCGGAATATTCTGAAAAAAGTATACCAGTCCTGCAAAAAATGTCAACGAAAGGGAAAAAAATAAAAAAAAGTAAGTTTGTCTGGACTAACCGCATGGGTGTATGCGAAAATAACTATGATAAGCGGGTGAGTAGGTTCACTTGCTTGAGATACATAAGTCTCGAAAAAAGTATTTCAAGTTTGAAAGGAGTCTTAACATGATTTATTCACAAGAAGTAGAAATGATGTGTCCGGTTTCACAGGGCGTTAATCACGGCGCTGCACCAATCCCGGAAGAAGCAAAATGGGTACAGTCCAAAGAAATTAAAGATATTTCCGGTCTGACACATGGTGTGGGCTGGTGTGCACCACAGCAGGGTGCCTGCAAACTGACATTGAACGTAAAAGATGGTATTATTCAGGAAGCTCTGGTAGAGACAATCGGATGTTCCGGTATGACTCATTCTGCAGCTATGGCATCTGAAATCCTTCCTGGAAGAACTCTTCTGGAGGCTCTGAACACTGACCTGGTATGCGATGCTATCAACACAGCTATGAGAGAACTTTTCCTGCAGATCGTTTATGGTCGTACACAGTCCGCATTCTCTGAAGAAGGTCTGCCGATCGGCGCAGGTCTGGAGGATCTGGGCAAGGGCTTAAGAAGCCAGGTTGGTACTATGTATGGTACCCTGAAGAAAGGCCCTCGTTACCTTGAGATGGCTGAAGGTTATGTAACCGGTATCGCTTTGGATGCAGACGATCAGATCATCGGCTACAAGTTTGTAAACTTCGGCAAGATGACAGACTTTATGAAGAAGGGCGATGACGCTCAGACAGCATATGAGAAAGCATCCGGTCAGTATGGTCGTGTGGATGATGCTGTAAGAATCATCGATCCCAGACAGGAATAAAAGGAGGAGGTAACGAAGCATGGCATTATTTGAGTCTTATGAAAGAAGAATTGACAAGATTAACGCTGTTTTAAATAGCTACGGAATTGCTTCCATCGAAGAAGCTGAAAAAATCACCAAAGATGCCGGCCTGGATGTTTACAATCAGGTAAAGAAAATCCAGCCCATCTGTTTCGAGAACGCTTGCTGGGCTTACACTGTAGGTGCTGCAATCGCAATCAAGA